>Ga0214249_1000449_pt1 | contig 17486 bp, 20 predicted proteins | sample TroBogypolimnion_17_FD_153087 | JGI IMG/M metagenome (GOLD analysis project Ga0214249, IMG submission 153087) | Freshwater microbial communities from Trout Bog Lake, WI - 23JUN2009 hypolimnion | ecosystem: Environmental > Aquatic > Freshwater > Lake > Hypolimnion/Profundal zone | place: Trout... | reverse complement strand
ACTGGTTGGTAGGCGAAACCGTGGTGATCTGGATGGTTTGTGACGAGGACGTAGCGTTAGCCTTGTACGTCATTCCAGAGGCTTGGAACGCAATATTGTTAGCCATTAGTAAACCTTTCCACCACCGCCTGAAGTGGGTGAGAGTTTGGTGGACTCAGGGCCTGTAGAAAAGTCAAAGACGCTCCTGAAACCGCCTTTAGGCAGTTGACCAGGTTGCCACCTTGGTTGACCCATTTGTGTGTTGTCAGAAGGCTTTTGTGGGCGTACAGGCTGCGCCCACTTCTGAGAGTAGTTGAAATTGTCTGCAATAGGCAATCCAGACTTAGTCTGAATCTCCTGATACCGCTTGTCCTTGACTGCTTTGACCATGACTGCTCTCCTTGTTTTTCACAATTAGATAACTAAATACCACAAATATACCAAGGGTAGCAACCCTTGTCCAATCACCCGCCCACAACGTGTAGGACGTTAACCCACACGACATTAGCAGTGCCAGAATCGTGATTAGACGATCTGAGATAACCTTTAACGCCAACGTGATCAATGAGACTTTATCCATAGAACCCCCTTTAAAAAGCCCTATTATGCCTCGTTTTCCTCGTCTTCTAATCCCATAAACCCACTACCCCACTCGTCATCTTGCATCTTCATCTTGATGGCCTCCAACTTGAGGGCACGGTCTATCACCTTTGTTTTGTCAGTAATCGTGGCAGTAGGGTCTACCATGACCGCTTTTAGCATCTCAGAGATGGCTGTCTCTAGTGCTGGGTTGATACCCTTTTCTTTCTTCTTGGTCATAACTTAAACCCTAGTTTTTCAGCCTCTTTTGCCTTTTCTCTTACCAGACTTTTTTGATTTGCGAGCCGATGACAAAGCGATAGCAATAATTTGCTTGCGTGGACGGCCTCCCTCTTTTGTGAGTTTGCTGATGTTTTTAGATATTGTTTCACGGCTAGTACCTTTCTTGAGTGGCATGGTCTACTCCTAGTATTGATCTTTACGGTTTTGTAGAAGAATAGGTGCAGCAGCTGTTTTACCCACTTGTTGCGTGATAGCACGACTTCTGGCCTGGGCTTGTCTGGCAGCCTTGATTCTGTCTGCTAGATCACCAGCTGTTGCACCAGGCGTGAGTAGACTCTTTTGTAATGAACTAGCCAGTTCTGGGGTAACACCCGTGGTTGCACCATAAAGTTTAGGTGTCAATCTCATGGCTGCACCTGGCAGATTAAGAGACACTAAATCTTTAAGTAAACCCGCTTGTTGTTCTGGTCCTAATTCACCTACATCTGTTAACAATCCAGCTGTTTTTGATCCAGATGTTGGCAACAAATAACCAGCCGTTTCTGACATTTTCTTTTCTACTTGCATACGATCCATAAATTGATCGTAGGCTTCTTGAGAAGGGAATATAGACCGTAATTTTTCCCTATTCTTGGCAGACCCAATCAATACTCTGGCTTTGTTGACCATGTCTTGTTTTCCACCAATTACATCTTTAATAGCCTCTGCAGCACCCATCCTAAAATATTGTTGTTGTCCAGGATTCATCTTGCTGAACTTGTCTGCCACCGCAGATGGGTTTAATTGGAAAATCTTTTTGCCTTGATCTAGCAAATCTCTAGACTCAGAAGGACCGCCCCAGGCATCTCTAGCAGCTTTGTAGTAAGGGTTGGCGTTGTCTAAATAGTTAAGGTATGTGTTTTTAAGGTTGATTAAAGAACGCCCAATGTCATCATAAACACCATTTTGTTGATGTTGATTGATCTCAGAATCCAATCCTCTTTTGACAAGGTCAAAGATTCTAAAGTCTATAGGATCAGTCTTTTTAGCTAAATCTTTTAATTTGCCAGGCACATCTGGTGTTGGCAACATTTCATACTTGTAAATACTTTTACCTCTTGACAATGCCTCATTAGGCATAGCATTCAGTATTTTTATTAACTCAGGCGTATTTTGTATTTTTATATTATTTGCCTGTTTATATAAAGGATCAGACATAGATTTTCTAACTGTGTCTAATTCATTTTTCAACGTATAAACATCTCTGCCTTTACCTTGCAGCATCATGTTTTCCACGTCTTCATTGATCCGGTCAAACTGATCTAGTTGACGTTGTGTTAGAAAGTTGGTGGCAGACTCCCGTGTTTCACCAGGCACGTTTGTGCCCACCCGCATGAGTGACTTGAGGTTTTGACCAGCAACATCTGACAAAGTTACTTCACCAGGCTTACCCGCAGCCTTTAATCTTCTGTCTAACTCTTCTGGCGTGGTTTTATCCATTTGCATAGCGTTAGCAATGCGAGTGGCTGCATCTTTATCCACGTCACCAAATAACGCCCTAAAGACAGGAGTCAGAGCTGTTTTAGCAATACTAGTTGCACCACCTACAGTACCACCCACCAGACCGCCTACTGCCATCTCTCTAGGTACATCCTCTGGCTTTTCTGCTGCACCAGCTCCATATTTAGCCCCAGCTTCTACACCCGTGACACCCGCCTTTATAAAGTCTGGAAGCCTCGCAAACGCCTCTGGATAGTATTTTTTCATGGCGGTAAGGGTAAGGTTACCCGCCACGTCTAAACCCTTGGCAATGGCTGGTTTAGCCCCCGTTACTAGCCCAATACCGCCCGTCACTAAAGACGGTGCTAACCCACCCGCCACTTGCAAACCCGTTGCGGTAAGAGGTTTCTCTTTCTCATACTGTTTGAGTTGTTCTCGCTCTGCTTTTACAGATTCTTCATAACTGGGTTGACCAGGTATCAGTGATCGACCCTTTGCCATAGCCTCTTCACCAAACCCAAACGTCAAGCCTTGCAAAGCCTCTTTATACTCAGGACCGCCTGGTATAGGTTTGACCTGACTTGTACCAGGCAAATCGTCACCAGGAACAAGAGTTGTGGGTAAGTCTTCTTTTGGTACAGCCATTATTGTTCATCCTCATAATGCCATTCACCACCTCGAAAGATGATGGGTCTACCTGATTTGGACTTATTCTTGTCACCTTCTTTTGGACCTGTTGTTGTAGGTACAGATGACTGAGGTGACTCAGGCAATGGCCTAGCAGCAATAACATCATCAATACCAAATGACCGTCTAACTTCTGGTGGGATAAATTGTTCAAAGTTCTTGCGACCAGTAGACTGTTCGTACATATATTTGCTGGCCTCAATACGTCTCTTGATCAACTCTTTGTAAATCTTGATTGTGCCCATTAGCTGTGCTGGTGACTTGGTAGGATCGAGTGTCTTTAGTGCCTCCTCACGGTCACCCAATGCACCCGCACTGCCCTCAATGGCCTTGACCAACTCTGCAGCCACTGCTTGTCTAGCTGTGTTGAAATCTGTGACTTTTTGGTCTCCAGTGTTATTTTTGATGAAGTTGACCGCAGCATTAACACCTGGTTGGTCTCTGTTTTCTAATGCTTTTGCCAATGCCTCAATACTATCTAAGTGACTAGCAACGGTGTTAAACGCCAAAATCTGTTTGCCACCTGTGCCATTAGGTTGCGTCCAGTTGCGATAGGCCGTGTCCATGTCCTTGTACATACCCTCGTTGTAGGTAGGATTAAGTTCACGCACCCGTGCCAATATTTTGTAACGATTTTTGTCTCTTAGTCCAGGAGGAGCTTGTGCGTAGTTGGCAATAGCCTGTGCAGCATTTTCTGTGTATTGATCACCTTCTTGCCTTAACTGTGCAGCAACTTTTTGCCGTTCTAATCCAACTTTCTCGGCCTCAAATCCTAGTTTTTTCTCTTCATAACCTTCCATTTTCTGTTGATGCGCTCTAGCCTCTGCAGCCTTTTCAGCAGCCAAATCAGCTGCTTGTTTCTTGTCAGCCAAATCAACAATGGTTTTTAACTTGTCGTACATATATGCTGGGCCATACTTTTCTAATGTGTCTTTTAGAAAAGTAGCATTGTGTTCAGCAATCGTGGTGCGTAGTGCAGCCATACCAGCATCTCTGTCTGTTTGATATAACGTGAGATTTTGTTGTACTCGTTTTGCTAGAGTGTCAATCGTGCGATCCAACGCCTTCATGTTCTGATCGTAGATGTCTTTCTCTTTTTTGTACAAGTCCTCACGGCCTTTTTGATGGCCTTCTAACATTCCATTCATGGCAGACATAGCAGCCTGAGCGTTGCCCTTAGACTTACCACCAATCATGAATCCCAGAAGATTAGTCAACGTAAAGAGAGTCCCTAAGTCTTGTACATTCTCTTGACTAGGCACAAATTTGAGACGGTCTCTCTCTTCTATTCGTTGGTCTTCTAGCAATTTGTAGGGGTCTTCTTTAACCTTTTCTGCATATTCTTTAGCTATTGTTGTTTCACCCGCTGCTTTTTCTCGTTCAGCCTCTGCCTGACGTTCTGTCTGTGCTCTTTCTAATTTAGTTTTTGACTCTGCAGCCTCTCTCAATTTTGTTCTAGCAACATCAGGTTTCATCTCATAATCTGGTGTTTCTATTTTTGGAGGTGCTAAATCTTTAACACCAAATTCACCAAACGTACCTGATCCTAATTTGCCTAGTGTGGTAGTCATGTTAACCCCTTATTGTTGCGGTGTAGGAGTTGTAGTTGTGCCACCAGGCAAACCACCAGCCAGTGTTCTAGCAATGTTCATGGCATAACTAGACGTGAGATTGTTGACATATTGGTCAGCCTGGACACCAGCTTGAATAGCACCTTGAGCAATCTTGTCACCCACAGACTGCAACTGTAGACCCAAATTGAGCTGACTTTGTAGCAACTGTTGCGATAGTGCGTTGATCTGATTCTGGGCCTGTTGTGCCCCTACACCACCTCTAGTAGCCACATTCTGCGCTGCCTGTGCTTGTTGAGCTTGTAATATCTGTTGGTTGGCTGGTGTGAGTTCACCCCGTTGTGAGGCTGCCAACAACTGCTGACCTTGCTGTTGATACGGTGCTGCCTGTGCCTGTAAAGCCTGTTGCGCTGCTTGACCTTGTGCTTGTGCAGATTTAGCTGCCCTTGCTCCTAGCAATGTTTCAAACCCAGCAATTCCCAGTTTAGCCATTGTGTCACCAGATAAACCTGTTTTAGGCGTGGCTTTTGATGTATCAGGCGCAGCAGCCAAATCTGTAGCTGTTTTGCTAGAAATATCGTAAGGAGATTGACCCGCTGGTGCTTGTACACTTGGTGCTATATCAGTAGACAAAGTTTGCAACCCTACACCACCAGGCGTGCCAGTAGGCTTTAAACGCTCACCACCAGTGCTAGTTGCAAGCGATGAGTAATCAGGTGAAAATGTTGCACCTAGACCGCCACCAGCGTAAGACGGTTCATTTTGTGGGTATGTAGGTGTATATGTGGGTTCAGAAGAAACAGGTCCAATATCTGGTTGAACTTGTTGTCCTGTTTGTACAGGCTGATCAAATCCTAAAGTGTTTTCACCACCAACATCAATGGGTTCAAACGAGGGAATACCCTCATTTGTGATGCGTCCAGAACCACCTCTTTGCTTAAGAACCTCTGCTTCTTCTGGAGAAATGTAGGCCAGCATATGCCCTGGTGGGGCTTTCTTTTGCAACAGGCGTGCGATCTGCTTTACGTCCGTGCCTAGTTTTGTCAGGTTTCTGAGTGCTGTAGCCATTTATATCCCCAATGCTGATGATAATGCCCCGTAATCGGGTGTACCGTCTTCTTTTAACTTTAAAGACTGTATGTTCCACACGGCCTGTTGTGGCTGCCCTGATTCTACAGAAACACCCCCAGCTGTGCCACCTAGCCCCTGTGAAATGCCTGTAAGAGCTGTTGGCGTTTGCAAAGGACTTGGCAGACCCACCGTCTTTTTAGGCGGTACATAGTCTGTTGTGATAGAAATAGGCGGTGTTGTCGTGGACTTTGGTGGTGGTTCTGGTGGCGTTTCTGATGGCCTAGGCGTTGTAGTCGGTGTGGGACTAGGCGTGACTGACGGTGTAGGCGTAGTCGTAGGCGTAGGAACAGGTGTAGACCCAGGCGGTGTTGTAGGTGTAAGTGGAACGGGTGGAACAGATGGAATGACAGGCCCAGGCGGAATGATAGGTCCTGGTGGTTCTACAGGTTTTGGTAATGATGGGTCTGGTTTAGGCGTGGGTATAGCGCTTGGTGTTGGAGACGGTTGTGGTGAAGGGCTAGTCACAGGACTAGGCGCAGTTGTTGTTGTGGGTACTGTTGTGGGAAATGGGTTAAATATAGGTGGCGCAAATGGACTAGGTGTAGGTGTTGGAGCAGTAACTGGTTGTGGTGATGGCTGCGTAACTGGTGCGGGAACATCAGTTGGAGAAGGTGTAACCACTGGTGATGGCGTTGGACCAGGTGTTGGAGACACCACAGGAGAAGGTTCAACAGTTGGACTGGGTGTCACTCCTGGTGTAGGAGCGACATCAGGTGATGGAGTTGTAGTGGGTACAGGTGCAACACTAGGTGCGGGCGTTGTACTAGGTGTTGGCGTTGTAGTCGGCCCTGGCGTAGGCACTTGACCAGGCAATGGTGGTTGCGTTGGCGTTGTAGGCGTACCAGGCGTGGCTGGTGGTTGAGGTTGGAGTGGACTAGCTGGCATCCCAGGCCACGTTTGTGGATTTGCGGGATTGAACTTGGGGTCTTGTTTGGGTGATGGATATGTGTTTGGATCAGCGGGATTAAATTTCGCTGGATCATAAGGCGCAGGTGTAGCGGGAGATGGCGTGACTGTAATGTCAGGCCATGTTGCTGGATCACTAGGATTGAACTTGGGGTCTTGTGTTGGCGAGGGGTAAGTATCAGGATTAGCCGGATCAAACTTGGTTGGATCGTATGGTTCAGGCGGTGTTGTAGGTTCTGTAGGCGTTGTTACAGGTGGTGGTATTACAACGGGAGTTGGACTAGGCGTCGGTTCTGTTGTAGGTTCTGTAGGCGAGGGCGTAGGCGTGGGTTCTGGCGTAGGAGATGGTTCTGTCGTGGGTGTAGGCGTGGGTTCGGGCGTTGTAGGCGTAGTTGTAGGAGCTGGAGGAGTAGGTGCGGGAGGTGTAGGCGTAGGTGTAACTTTAGGCAGCACAGACGGTGGGGGAACAAACCCTTTTGTCTGCAATGCTTTCAGTTTGGCATCCTCATTAGGGTCAATACCACCTGTGTAGGTGATGAGTTTAAGAGCAGCAGAAAAAGGCGTAGCACCTAATATTTGTGCTGCCTTGTTCAACAAATCTGTTAACTTACTAGAGTCAAATGTTGGGTCATTGGCTGCAGCTTGTAACTGTTGAGCAACGGGTTGCACATAACTAGCTACAAGATTCTGTACATTTTGCACATAATTGGGCAACGCAGATGCAGACGTGCTTTGGTTATACAAATCTTGTGCTATTGAATTTAGCTGATTTGTATAATCTGTAGCAGAAATGTTTGAGTTATAAGGCGTAGGTGTTGGTGTTGGCGTTGGTGTAGCAGCAGCATTTTCTTTTGCTTGAGATGAACCCGCAGAACTTGCACCCGCAGTTGCACCCGCTAACGTACTGCCCGTCACCGCATTAGTGGCTATTGCTTGACCTATAGCTTGTGCATTCGCTGCACTTACTTGTTGGTCACTGGCAACAAGACCCTGTCCTATCAACGTACCACCACCCGCAGCAATAGCGTTGTTGATCAAGTCTTGCCCGTTACCGCCCTTGGCAGCCGTAGCAATTACACTTCCCGCAACATTGTTAACTACATTAACGTATTTGGGGTCTACTTTAAGTGTTTGACCTAGTTGATCTAGTCCTGTCTGACTGATAATGCCAGCAGAAATTAAGCCTGGTGCAGCACCTTTGATAGCATCATCTAGCGTTTTTCCTTGGGCTATACCTGATGCTATAGACGCTAGAGCAGTACCCACAGAAGTGGGGACAGCCAATGCTGCGCCAATAGCTTGACCCGCTATAGGTAGCGCATATGCTAATCCTATAGCAACAGCGTCTTGCATTAACGCACCACCACCCGCAAATCCACCCGCACCCGCATTTAACCCCGTGTTGTAGATGTTAGATGGTGTAACAGGAGCTATTCTCCCGCTATCATCTGTGCTCACTGAGGCTTGTAAAACAGCACCTGTGGCAGTAGGAATGTTAATACCTACACCATTTGTGCCAACTTGTACTTGATAATTACCAGGTATGGGTGCGCCTGTTGTGGTATCAATTAAATTATATGTGCCTGTGTCAGCGTTGTAATTAACAGCTGCCGTACCGTTGACCAAGGCTTGTGACAACTCTGGATTTTCTTTTTGTGCAAGAACAATCTGATCGCTAGTCGCTTGACCATAACTTGTGCCCACCGCACCAGGCGCAGTAGATGATACAAATGGTGTTGCAGTGCGTTGTACAGGTGTTGGTGTGGGCGTGGGCGTAGGTGTAGGGGTAGGAGTTACCAACTGAGCCATCTGAGCATCATGTTGTGCTTGTGCTTGCGCTGCCAGTTGTGCAGCAGTTACCGCAGCCTGTTGAGCCTCCCCAGTATTTTCTGGCGTATCTGGTACAGCTGGTGTAGGAGGTGCTGCGGGTTGTGGTGGTCCAATATAAGGCATTACTGCACCCCTAACCTTTGTGCAATTTGTTGGTGAATATCCTGGTGAACCCCTATCCAATCATAGAAGTCATCTTCCACATTCCAGTCCGCATCTAGCAGTTGGAAAGGGTTAGCCAGGTTAAGAATCTTTGCCAAGGACTCGTGCATCTGATTGTGGATGAGTAACCAGTCATCGAGGTTATCTGGACTAGCCTCTTCTATAGGGTAGAAAGGCGTAGCAATGTTGTTGCGGTTAAGTGTTTGCCAAAATAGCCTGTGTTGCTGAAAGTTCTCGAACACGAGCCTAGAGAGACCCTCCACGTCACCAAACTGTACATAGGCTAAATCGTTCTGGTTAATTTTATCTTCTCCTAAAGTTATCTCTAATTAAGAGATATGTCTTTATGACAGTGTAAATTAACGTAGCCAACAACACTAGAGTGGACAGTGTAATGTGCCCCACCACCGTCCCTACCCACATAATGAGTAAGTCTAGGAATGATAGGTTGTTGTTGTCATCGTTCATTTTAAACAGCGTAGTAGGGCACTTTTACTATTGTGCCGTTAAGGTCATAGTTAATGTAACCAGCTGGGACTAACATCATGCTAGAGTTAGAAAAAGTAGCACTGACGTTTGTTTGTGCTGTGTGATTGGTAGTTTGTACGTTGATCGTGCCTGTGTTTATAGTCACGTTAGCCATCGTCACGTTGCCTAGTGAAGATGTTGTGCTGCCTAGTGCAATCGTGGTGTTGCCAATAATGACGTTGCTGTTGGCTAGTCCAGAATTAGGAATGGTCAAAGATGCGGTGACATTGGCAGTATTGTTGGCGTAGAGGTAACCCGTTGCCGTTGTGATTGCTACGTTGGCAAAAGACTCTGTAGTGCCTCCCAATACCTTTTCCCAGACCGTCCCGTTAAAGATAACCCAGTCACCCACAGACCAAGAAGATATGCCGTCTAGCGTGGTTGTTCCCGCTACAGAAACCACATAATATGTGTTTTTAGTACCCACACCAGATGTAAGCGTGGGCGAGTTTGTATTGGCATTCCATGTGCCAGCGTAAACTAATTGCCCCGTTAACCCAATATAAGATACTGTTTTTAACATGATCAGTCTCCGTCACCACAAACTATGTAAATGGTTGCAGACCCACTTGCCACATTTGCAGAAAAGTAAGCATTAGGCACAAACGTGAGAATCTCATCTGTACCAGGCAGTAGGGCTAGACAGTTGTTTTGTGTGGTGGTGGGCACAACTGCACCAGCTGCAGCAAGTGAAGAAGTCTGCCCATAACCTAGAAATGCAGTTACATTGCCACTATTGATGATCCTGTATTGATTTCCACCCAGCGTAGAAGACAACACCTGTGAAGGTGCTGGCGCAGTCGTAGACGCTGTAATGACTACAGTGTTACCAGATGGGGTGAATGGGGCAGATACACTCATTGCTGATGTTCCACAGGAGCTGGTGGAGTGGCTTGTTTCTGTATTTCTGCAATAAGAGGCGCAACCTCCTGATAAGGTTTAGTAGCCAAATATTGAAGAATAGAGTTAACAAGTTGAGTTTGTAGAGTTACTATTTCCATTTTTATGCTCCTTGTGTTGCCCAGGGAAGGGGTGGCGTAACCACAGTAGGATTGATCTGTGCGTTAATCATTGTATCCAATGCGGTCTGTGTTGCCGTTTGGTCAACGCCATTTTCATAAATCCAATTCAATACCTCTGCCTGTGTCAAATTGGCATAAGGAATGTATTGTTCATTAGGGTTGTAAACAATGTTGCAAGTGCTATAAATCCTTGCGGTGTAGGGGACTGTTTGCCCATTTACTGTGTGAGTTTGGTCTGATGTTGCCACACATTGCCAATGGGCGCAGAACACGCAATCAGGTTGTGGTGTTGTTGGATATGCGTCTAGCGCAGAGATTGTCCATACATAAGTATTCATATTAAGCTCCTTTAAGTTTAGCTACTTCAGCCTTGAGGGATTGAATTTCTTTAATCATCATGGGGACTAATTTGGAATAATCCACTTGCATCATTTCTTCAGAATCTGGGGTTCCTGTAACCGCATAAGGAGCAACATCATACAGTTCTTGTGCAATCATGCCGTAATCTTGATGACTGCCATCTGCTATCCAATCAAATGAACGCACTTTGATACCATCAATATTGCCTTGTGGTGCATCAACAATGTTTTCTTTTAGTCGTTGGTCAGATGTGGTGTTGTAAAGAACTGCGGTTGTGCCGGATTGGGTGATGGATCCAATTACACTTGCGTTATAAGCAAAAAATTCATAACCAGAACCAGAAGATGAGCCATTTGCATGGTTAACAACAACGCTCCCACCGCTAGAAGGGCCATTGATACAAATGCTATTTGAATTCAAAGCGCCCGCGCTAGTCTGCCCCACCAACAAATTCCCACTGGAGTCTATACGAGCATATTCTGCCGCACTGTATGCGCTATTAAAAATATGAGCGCCAGAGGCTGTAGTGCCAGCCGCATACTTTAAATCGTTTGTGGTGTTAGAGTAAATGTAACCTGCGGGAACCGCCAAAGTTCCGCTTCCACCTGACGGGCCAGCCACAATTGTTGACCCAAAAATAGCACCGGGGGATGTATTACCAATACCCAGACCTGTGCTGGTTAGGCGCATTTGTTCTGAGCCACTAATATTGAACTGGTATGCACCACCATTTGCTTGGTTAAAGTAAAACAAGTCGCCAGAAGTTACATACTTTATTTCATTGTTTGTTGCGTTATCAGCCCTATTGACTTTGATAGAGCCGCCTGTATAAGCAATTATATTACCTGCGCTCGTATAACCAACAACAAAATTAGTACCATTAAATGTCAGCGCAGACCCAGTAGCCAATGCACTTGTACTAGACGCATACACCACACCATTGGCGGTGAATGACGTTAGCCCTGTGCCACCCTCTGCAGCCGTGATGGGCGTGCTGACAGACGAGATGGTGACGTTAGACAACGTGACGTTTGTAAACGTGCCTGAACTGACGGTCACGTTAGATGCAGTCGTGTTACCAGAAATAGTGCCACCTGTGATTGCCACATTTGCCAGTGCCACAGACCCGTTGCCTATACCGTTCACCGCCTGGTAAACGGTGGCGTAGTCACTGTCTAGGTTGGACAGTGGAATAGCCGTGGTTGCGTTTCCAAACGTGTAGGGAACTGTTATTGGTAATGCCATGTTAGAACCTCACTCTTAATTCATGCTCAAACTCAAATGTGTTGACGATATACCCAGCAGAATTACTGGTTAGCGTTAACCCTAAATACTTACCGTACTGCTCTGCATCTGATTTGTACAGATAATATCCCGCCTGATTTAACCAAATTATCGTTGCAGACGAGTTGTTTGTCCAACCAATGAGGTTGCCCAAGTTGTTAGTCCACCCTATCGTGTTTGTAAGGGTATAGGCGGGGCTAGAACCCGTTTCTGAGTCCACGGTGACACTCAGAGTACCACCTTGCGACAACGTGGCCTCTACAGCGAATTTGAGGGCTTGTTTTGTGCGGATGGGGTCACCCATCTCATTGAGTGCAGTCTGGATATAACTGCTCACATTGGCTGTACTGTCACTGTACAACTGTCTTAATACTTTTTTATCATCTGTACCATACAGTTTGACCTTCCCACCAAATGGAACAGAGGTCACATATTGAATGTTACCCTGGCTAGATATGTACCACTTCTTTTCAAAGAAAATAGCCTGAATGTAGCGTGATCCTGATGGTCCAATCGGAAAAGAACTGTTCACATAGAAGTTAAACACCGCACAAAGGATGTTGTTGAGCAGCGTTTGACCAGCTGTAACAGGCTTACTGAAGTCAATATAAGGAAAAATACCGTCTAGAGGGTCACTAATCTTGGTGGTGGTAGAACCGACCAGGGCATAAATACCGTAGTCGTTCATGAAAAGGACTGACCTGAAATAGGGGAAAATGGCGTATATTCTGGATGTACCTATAGACGCACTCACGTTGGTGTTGGTGAACACCGTAGCCCCTGTGGAGGTCACTTGCAAGTCAGAAAACACGTTGATGCTATCGTCTCCAAAAATATACAAGAAGTTATTGGCAGACAAGAGTCCCTTGATGTTGCCGTGCAAGGTGCTATCCTGAATGTTGAACGCCACAGCAGAGACAGACGTGAAATCTGTGGGGCTTGTGGAGGCAGACGCATACACCGTGCGCCCCTGTGCCACCCAAACTCTGTTGGAAAAGGTAGCCAAGTCCACTATGGGGTTTAACTGCACAGTCGCAACAAGGTTTGCACCCGTGCCAGTTCCACCTAAAACCGCCACAGACGGTGCAGAGGTGTAACCCGTGCCAGGATTGTTCATAATGACTTGGCTGACCACGTTTCCAGAAACAATAGCAGTTGCATTTGCGTTTGCACCCCCACCACCCGTTATGGTGACTGCTAGGTTGTCATACTGACCGTAGCCTGTGCCCCCGTTAGTAACCTGAATGGTCACTGCACCTGTGGCAAAAGTGACGAGCTGGGCTAGAGCAGTAGCATTTGACCCACCACCGCCAGAAATAGTGACACTAGGCTGAGACGTGTACCCGCTACCCGCATTTGTGAGAATAATCGAGTTCACGATACCCGTGGAAAGTGCTGCATTTGCAGTTGCACTCGACCCACCGCCCCCAGTAATGCTGACAGACGGAGCATTAAGGTAACCAGAACCAGGCGTGACCACAGAAATAGCGACTACATTGCCCCCTTGTATAACCGCAGAAGCGGTTGCGGTGCTGCCACCCTGTACATCTGGGGTTGCAATCGTCACCGTGGGCACAGATGTATAACTGTTACCCCCATTAGTTACTTGAATGCTCTGCACCCCGCCAGAACCTGTGGTAATTGATGCCACAGCTGTTGCCCGAACACCGTTGGCATTGTTGGGCGTGGAAATTACCACGTTTGGAGCAGACGTGTAGTTGATACCAGGGTTGGTAATGGCAATACTGCCCACAGAACCTACAGGAATCAGACTAACCCCGTTCCAGTCAAACAAACCCTTGTTGGGGTCACCCACAAACAGGTCAGTATTTTGGTATTGCGTGCTAGATACGTTGGCATTTGACAGTGTGCCTGTACTCGCAATAGTGACAAAGTTGTTAGAAGACAGGTCAAATGCCTGTAATGCTCCATTATCTTCTGCAGCCACAATGTAATCGTCATTGATGTTGGCAGAAGTGAGGTAAGTGACGTTGTTGGTGAACACCACCGCATTTGCACCGTTGGTCACGTTGCTACTGGTGGGAATAATCCGCATATTGCCAGACCCCACAGGCATGGCGTTCTCTAACCAGGAGAACTCATCCTTGTCAATAGCCGTGCGGTTGGCTTTGGTGTTGAGACCCTTGAAAGCCTTGATTACCTGGTAGGACTTCTTCTGTTCTGCGGAGGCCATTCTTACCCTCCACTACTGTATGGATCAGGAATCCTTCTTGTAAACGTGCTGTTGAGGACGTTCAATATGTGTTTGTTGTACTCTTGTTTGAAGATTTCAGCCTCACCATAGGACTGTTCATAGAACTTGGCCTTGTATGCAGCGTAGTATTGCACCGCTGTAGACCACGGGTCAATGATGCTGTCGGTCTGGGTGGGGTTATTGAGTGACAACGCAGTGGGCAAAATATTGGTATCTACCTCGATGTAGTAGAGTTGGTCTGGTATGGGGGCAATGTAGATGGCCTGTTGCCCGTACATAGAGAAACAGATGGGTCTACCCACATAATTCTGCCAGTATCGCAGCTGGGCAGTGAAGTTGGACCAAGGCAGATAACGCAAAGGTATCCGACTATTGCCCCAATATAAGTTGATATTGACAACATCATAGACATTGATGCCCTGGGGCAACGCATTAAATGGAAGAACTTCGCAATTACTCACATACTGCAACATGGCAGTGCCATCTGCAAATGGAGTGGTGGGCGGGAAAGGATTAGCACCGTTAGGATAGATCGGTGCAGAGTTGCCTGATGTCCCACTCTGAGTGTAGACATAGTTGTAGATGTTGGAGAAGACGTACTGACCAGCTGTGACTGCAGTGTTGCCCGCCCAAATGGTAGGAGAAACACCCGTCAGGGCAGTAGAGTTGTAAGCCAGGGGAGCTGTAGTAGTCTGAAGATTACGCAGACAACCAGTATCTCTAACGGTGCGTTCTCTCGCCTCGTTAATGTAGGTGGTTAGCTGGTTTTGCGTCCAGAAAACATTGTTAACGTCATGGAGCAAATTTTCAACTTGGCTGAGATAGTCGTTAAGCGTTGCCATTTGCTGTCCATGTTAGGCTACCTTCATTTGAGTCTTTTCCCCCGAACCCTTCTGGAGGGTTAGGGGTACTCGTCCAACAGCCGAGGGTAACGAGCTGTTTTTCCCTGGTCTTTCAGTTGTAATTTCAAACTGATCTAACTTTTTCAAACCTTCTGCTAGTTCGCTGTGCAGTTGTATCCACCCCCAGCGAACCAAGATATGCTCTCGATCATCAAGACCATACCCAAATAATTGCACAGCTGCCTCAATAGGCAACTCTACAGGAGTATTCTTTTTGAACTCGTAAGAACCCACAGCGAGCTGTGTGTCCCCACGGTTCGTAACAAACACGTTCATTAGAACTGTACAACGTCACCGTAAACTTGGAAGTTCACAGTGTTGCTATTACCAGAAACTGTGGTCACATTCACATAAAGTGACTGTGTCAAGTTGCCAGTAACTGAAGTTGTAGTGGAGTAAGGCGTTGCTATGGTCAAGTCTTGGTATCTGCCCGCTGCAGTGATGTTACTCAAAGCCACGTTAGCAACTATCGCATTGGATGCGTTGCCGTCATTGCTTGTTGTAATCGTCACATAAGCAGACGAAACAGACCCTGTAGGATTGTTGACAGTAATTCTGCGAGGAATCACTGCACCAGAACCTACTGCAGTCCCTGAGTTTGTGAGGCCACCATTCAACAAAGGAATAGTGGCAACCGCATTACCCAAGGCTGCCATAGACACAACTGTAGCTTGACCAATACGACCGTATCCAAACGAATCCAGATAATACTGACTGACTGAATCGGGATTAGCCATTGTTCACTCCTTATGATGCGTTGTATGTACCAGACACGTTCTGTCCACCGTCAACAGTCAACAAAGTAACTGTAGCGTTGGTAACAGAAGAGTTGGCAAACACGTTAACACCGTCAGAGAAGATCATTCCACCAGTGTTGTTAGCCAACACGGTTGAAACTGCTGTGATGTTACCGTTGGTATTCACTGCGCTGGTGGCCTGGATGGTCACGTTAGCAGTAGGGAACACAATGTAAACACCAGCGGGAATGACGTTACCAACTGTTGTGGCGGGTGTAGTGGTAATCTGGAAATACGCACCAGGCGTATTAGCGACTGCACTTGCAAGGATAATTTTATTAAGAGCTAATGCCATTTCAAATTCTCCTTATAGCGACAAATAATTGTAGCCAGTGATCTTAGACATTGACTTGGGCTTGACAGACACCAACTCAGCAATCATAAGAACAGCACCGACATAACCGATTTGCCAGTTAGGTAGAGTGGACTCAAACCCTGTAAACACAAACGAACCTTGCTCATGGATATAGAGCGACAAGTAGTTAGTGTTGAGGAAGTACACTGTGCCTTCTGGACAGTATGGGTCTGGATAGATAGGCACGCCAGCAACCATCAACGCACGGAATGCAGCTTGAGGGCCGTTGTTGTCACCGTCAAAGCCAGAGCCTGGAGTGATCACATATTGCTCTTGACCAACAAAGTCTTGAGCCAACAATGTCCAAGTACCAAATCCGCAAACACCGAAAGAGGGCATTTCTGCACCTTTTTTCACTGTACCAGAGATGTACTGGAGAATGTTTTGACGTGTGGGGTTTACGTTACCAGCTGCGTAAACCTTAGACTGCCACCAAGTATAGGTAGAACGGTTGATGTTACCGTAAGTAGTCTGGTATGCAGCACCACCTGTACCATCATCCACAGCAGCGGGCAAACCAATGAACTGTTGATTGTTGGTAGTGTTGTTGTACAAGGCCGTTGCCATTGCGTCCATCATGACGTTTGTTGCGTCATTCATACGGGCTTCAATCAACGGGATAATTGCAGCGTCTTGTTGAGCCACGCCTTCCATACCGAGGAACGGTACGGGAGAGATCATCAACTTGAGGTCAAATTCAGCGTTGTAAGCACCTTGTTGGACTGACGGCTGGGCAAAAGAGCCAGAGTAGTCAGACCATTGAGCGTTTACAAACTGTGCGCCCTGGACGGGAACAGTTACTGAAGAAACACCACCAGAGGCTTGTTGACTGTTGGCAATCAACGCAGCCATTAGTGGCGTAGAGTTATACAGTTGGACAACCAGTTTAGGAATAAACGCACGTCTTGTGACGTAGGTTAATTCTGTAAACTGACTTGACCCTGTTTGAGGCAGAATACCGCCACCAATAGCCATAGTTAGCTCCTTAAAGACGGGCATCTCTGCCCAAACAAATTACACCCTCTTTTACAAACCGATAGGACGTGTGGGTTTCCGCAAATCTGCGAAAGCACGCACGGCCTCTTGCTGCGCTGCGCCCCGTGGGTCTTTCCAATACTTACCAAGATCAAATTGGCGAATAGCACTGGGGTTGTACCCTGTAGGCGTAGGCTTTGCAGCTTGTTTCATCCAGTTGTAGTGCTCTGCAGCCGTTTCATGGTCTGCAATGCGTTTCTCCAACATCAATTTTTCTACTTGAGGCATCTCATCCTCACTCACCAACCCTTTTTTCACGACATTACGTCTGATGTTTTCAAGGTTTTCTACTGCCTCACGCTGTGAAAACTTGGCCTTTAAAGCCTCATTTTCTGCACGCATTTGAGAGATAGCTGAATTGGTGTTGTCCTCAATGTCAAGTTCAGGCACATTCAATCCAGGACGAATCTTCTTCGTCAAA
>Ga0214249_1000443_pt1 | contig 17651 bp, 18 predicted proteins | sample TroBogypolimnion_17_FD_153087 | JGI IMG/M metagenome (GOLD analysis project Ga0214249, IMG submission 153087) | Freshwater microbial communities from Trout Bog Lake, WI - 23JUN2009 hypolimnion | ecosystem: Environmental > Aquatic > Freshwater > Lake > Hypolimnion/Profundal zone | place: Trout... | reverse complement strand
TTACCCCTATAATTATCACTTTATAATTGTATAGTAATCGTTGTATGATGTGTAGCATGCAAATGAATAGTTGATATAAATCGTTGTATGATGGTAATGAATGAATTCTTAGAAATGTTAAAACGACTTAAAGGAATGGTATCTTATATTAATAAATGGTAAATTATCAAAACACTAAAATATATAAAATTGAAAGTCATCTTGGTCCTAAAATATATATTGGATCTACTACTAAAGAATATTTATCTCAACGGATGGATACACATCGTAGTGATTATAAACGATGGAAAAATGGGAATCCTAATAAAACAATGTCATTTGAATTATTTGAAGAATATGGTGTTGAAAATTGTAAAATAGTATTATTAGAAACATATCCATGTATTATATATGATGAACGGGCATCACGAGAAGCATATTATATTAGAACTCTTGAATGCGTCAATAAAGTTATACCCAATAGAACACCTAAAGAATATTATGAAAATAATAAAGATAAATTCAAACAATATCGAGAAGATAACAAAGATAAAATTAAACAATATCGAGAAGACACCAAAGAAGATAAAAAACAATATAATAAGCAATACTATGAAGACAATAAAGATAAAGTCAAAGAACATATGTCAAAATATATTATATGCTCGTGTGGAAAATCAATACAACTATGGCATAAATCTAGACATTTAAAAACTAAAACTCATAACAAATATTTACAAACTCTTAGCAATCAATAAATATAATAATTATCAAATCATTATATTTACAACGTTCAAATAATATAAAAATCTAGAAAATAAAATTAATAGATTTTTCTAGTTTACAAATTTCTATATAAAAAAATAAAAATATCTAGTAATTTTCAAAAGTCTTTAAATATCAAAATATAAAAATAAATAAATAAAATCATTTAAAAAATAAAATCTAATATATAATATATAATAATGTCTATAATGTCTAGTACAAAACTTTCTAATAACTTCGATTTCAATCAAATCAAAAACAAATCACCGAGTGAGTGCAAAAGTTATATCAAACAATATTTCATTCCATTAACTGATGGTAGCCATATTGTATTCGTAAATGGTAAGTACACTATTTATGACCAAGCAACTATAAAGAAAACTTATTTTGATAGAATGCCAGTTATTAAAGATGAAGACGGTGATGAAAAGTTTAATATATCAAAGTGGTATTTCACTAAGTATACTAACATCAGAACAATTTCATATGAATTAAACAAACCAATTTTCTATGATGACAAAATTAATCTCTGTCCGAACATGTTACATAAATATAAACCCTTCAAAGATTTTGATGATGCTATTAAAGCAAAAGTTTCTATCATGCAGAATTACATCTTGGAAGTTCTAGCAAGTGGAAATCAAGATCAATATGATTACATTGTTAAATGGTTTAGTTACATGGTTAAGGGCAATAAGAATCAATCTATCCTATACCTACGAGGAGGACAAGGTATTGGTAAAAGTACACTTTTTGAATATATTCGTAAATTTGTAATAGGTAATGAATTATCATTAGTAACTGGAAGTGAACCGATTGTTTCAAGATTTAATGCACGACTTGCTGGTAAATTATTCGTTACATTTGAAGAATTAGAAACTTTCACAACTGCTCAATGGATGGCTGTATCATCAAGATTAAAAAGATTTGCTACATGTTCTACTATTGAACTTGAAGATAAAAATATTAAAGCATATGAAGCACAAAACTTAAATAACTATGCTGTCTTATCTAACAACGATTGTATCAAAGATGATGATGGTCGTCGTTATTTTATTTTAGATATTGCAACTCATCGTGAAATTATTAAAGGATCTAAAAATGAAGCCGAAAATAGAAAATATTGGGATGATGTACACACATGTGATAATAACGATGTTGGAAGTGCTTTTTATTCTTACTTAATGGAAGTAGATACTGATAATTATGATTCTCAAAATTTCCCAGTAACTCAGAGTAAATTAGATTCATTTGCTAAAAGATTAGATACACATGAAGCCTTCTTAAAGCATAAATATATCTTAACCAAATTAGAAATCAAATGCACAGTAGGCGAATTATATGATGAATACGTTACATATTGTAAGTCTAATGAATTAAAAGCATCATCAAAGATTGATCTTAATAAAAAGTTAAAAGAATTAAATATTGTATCATACAAATCAGATAAATGTAACAAGTTTAAAGTATCGATTGAAACACTTGAAGAAATAGCATCAACACGTAAATGGGTGCATGAAACAGATGAATATTTTGAAGATTCAAATAATGAAAAGAAATCTGGGTTTATAGATGATTATTATAGTCTTAATGGTGTTCATCCAGAAACAAAAATAGATGAATTAGAAAAAGATTTACGAGAAGAAAAGAAACAGCATGTTGAATTAAGTATTAAGTACGATGACATGAAAGCCCAATTTGATGAACTTAAAAAGAAACTTGAATTACTTGAAATATCAAGACCTAAAGTAAGACTTATTGAGGATTCTGATGATGAAGAACCAACTGAAATATCTTTATCGGAAAATAAAAGAGTATGTATTGAGGGACTAAAATTTCTTGACATAGAAATCCCAAAACCCCAAATTATAGAATTAGATTTAGAAGAAATGATTGAAAATGCATTAGAAGGAAAACTTATCCAAGTATCTGACGAAACAATTGAAAAAATAATAAAAAAAATGTAAAAAGTTATTATATAGTTATAAAAATATAATTATATAATAGATTCTAATTATCTGCTTCATAATCTTGTATAAACTTCTTAGGAATTTTACTTTTAACTTGCCATGTTGCATCTACCTTTGGATATCCTTTCCACCAAATAAGATATTCAGTTTTCTTTCCCCTTACTCTTTTATCTAGTAATTGTCTTATTGCATATTCCCCATTTGGATTTGGTGTTCTTATAACTGAGGGTGATGGATCTTGTTCATTTTCTGGAACGATTTGTAATTGTTTAGCAGTATATGCGACATGCTCATTAGGTTTTAATGGTTTATTTGTTTTATACATTACAGGCTCATGTGGATCAAAGACGAAACTAGTTATTTTATATATATCTTGTCCCCATCTTTGGTCAGTACTACGAAATTTACCACTTAATTTGGCTTCTTTATAAGTTCTTGGTTCATCTAACATTATTCTCACTTTTGTTCCAATCGGGATAAGTTTTTGTTTTAAATTCTTAACTGGATCAAACTTTTTATATAGTTGTTCATCAGTATAAGGTTTATGACTATATTTCTCATTAATTTTCTGTATAATAAATGGAAGATCCTTAACCCATTCAGTAGATGGTTTTCCTGTAAGCATTTCTTGACTGAACATTCTCATGAAGAGAACACGACCTAAAATTTGATTCTTCCTTTCAACTAATCCTATTTGGCGATGTCTTCCAGCTAGTGCTTTTTTAACTGTTACATGTTTAAAGGCAAGAAATCGTAACATTTTTGGATTCTGAAATTCTGAACCACTATCAGTAATAAGTAAATGAGGATATAGTAATATTTTACGATTATATATTTTAGCCATGGCTTTCATAGTATCTTCATTAGTTGGACCTTTCCACCCTTCCACAAATTTCAATGGTTCAGCATCTGTTTTTCCTGTTGCGGTATCTGTGATGACAAGAGCATAGGCGAATTGTTTATCATGAGGTAAAAATAAAATATCTGCCTGTTGTGCATCATTCTCTTCAAAGTTATAAAATCTTGGCATATCTAAATGTGTTTCTTTTAATGGAGTTGTAAAAAGGTTATACACTTCTTGATTCTTTAAAAATTTACGAGGTACCTTACTTAATCCAAAATCTGAGTAGAACTGTTCAGAATAATTATTCATATATTATAATTTAGAAAATAAAAAGTCTAGTTTTTCCCAATATAAAAATAAAATAATATAAAAATATATTTAAAGATTTAATTTCTTATATATTATAATGACATTAAATTTATCTAACTTATCAATTACAAAGATTTTAAACAAAACAGAGATAAACAATAAGCCTATTCAGATCATTGAGTTCAAACATAAAGATGGTAGTATGATATCCCGAAAAGAATTAAAACTCATTTGTTCTAAGTATCAAGCATCCCTTCAAAGAAAACATACAGATGGTATTATATCTGTTTCAATAGAGTATCCTAATAGATGGTTTTCAGCCGATACAACATTTTTAAATGATCAAATTAATTATTTTAGTTTAGATGATTATGAAGAATATGAAGATGACCCCCAAGAATACAAAACATTCAGATTTATATTCGTTGAACATGAACCAACAGCAGAAGGTGGAAAAGATGAAAACAATGATTGCCTTATTAAATGTTTAAAGAAGTCATTAGGCACACATAAATCTAAATTCATGATAATAGCCGAAGAATTAAAAGATGAATTAGGATTACAACGAGATGAACCAATATCAATAAATCTAATGAATAAAGTAGAAAATTATATGAATCGTAAATTAAAATGTAGAGACGATATAAATGCTTATTCAATATTTGTTTCTGGGGATCATGAATATATAAGTTCAAATCCAACAAATAAAAGAATTCATATCATATTATCAAATGGTCATTATTCTTTAGATACAACAAAAATTAAGATTATGCACTGTAAATCTCATGAAGAGAATCCCATCGTAATGATAGAGTTTGATAAAAATGATATTAAAATGTTTGATGGTGAAACTATAAGTGTGATAAGTAGACAGGAATTAAATGATATGAATAATGTATTTGAAAGAAAATATACACCAGTTATAAGAGATACATTGAATAAAAAATTACAAGGAAAATGCATTGAAGATAGTTATTATTTATTCAAAGATATGGCTGATGAAATGAAACAACATCTTGGAGGAAGATATAACTATTATAAATGTGGAAGTTGTAAAGAGATGGCATTACATGCATTTTTTGAGAATACAAGAGCTGTACAACCAGATAAAATACCTTTAATAGAAGCCAATTGGATTAATGATGCATCATGTGGGGCTTTAATGTATTGGGAACAATATCAAGGAACAGTACATGAATATGATATTAATAGTAGATATTCACATGTTATGCAAAAGAATGTTCATTATTTTCCAATCAAAGAAGGTACATTTGAAACATTATCACAATTACCATATGAATTATTCGAACCTTCTTTACTTGGAGCATCACCATTACACTTAGAATATGGAATATATAGATGTACTATAACTAAAGAAGATGATAAACCATATAAATTATTTAGATTCAATCCAAAGAACAAATATACACATCTTGATATTATGGTTGCATTTAAATATGGTTTGAGAGTCAAAATGATTGAAGATGGAAAACCCAATGCCCTAATATATACAAAGGATAAATTAATGAATGGTGCATATTTATTTAAAACTTATATAGATGAATTGTATGAACTTAAAAAAAATAAAGTAAATGGTGCGAAAGATTTATTAAATGTTCTATGGGGGGCACTTTCGGAATCCACTCATTTTTATCATAATGTAAAACAAGATGAAGAATGTAAAGTAGATGATGCAAAGATAACTCGTATTAATGTTGATGATAAAATTCGTATTCAATGTATTTATTATAAGAAGAAACAATTTAAAACGAATTATGGACGTATCAAACCATTTGTACTTGCCTATGCACGTTTTCAGATGTATAATTCATTTAAGAAGTTTGAACCATTGATAATTCGTATGCATACTGATGGGTTCTACATGAAAGATAAAAATGAAGAATTGAAAACAAGTGACGCAATTGGATGGTTGAAATATGAAGGTACTCACGAAGTTAATATTATGGGTATCAATAAAGTTAATAAAGTTAAAAAATAAACGCATTTAAAAATAAAAATATCTAAAAATATTTTTATTTCTAAATTATAGTAATATGAAAAAATGTCAATCTTGTGAAACCTTAGTAAAGAATTCTTATAATAAATGTTTTGAATGCAATGCTAAGGAAATAAAAGATACAGATTCCGATGCTGAACCATATAAAAAAGAATCAATACCGAAATGCGTTAGAAATGCCCTATGGATAAATAACTTTGGTGATAGTAGGATAGGAAAATGTCAATGTTGTCTTAGAGAAATTGTAAGTATAGGAAATTTCCATGCAGGTCATATAATAGCAGAAATCAATGGTGGTAAAACATCACTTGAAAATCTCACTGTATTATGCATGCTGTGTAATACATCAATGGGTCGTTATAACGTTAAAGATTTCATTTTAAAATATAATCTTCACTATGGACTTGAAACCCCTTTAAATAACAAAATATAAAAATAAAATAAAAAGATTTAAAAATAAAAATGTATAGTAATTATAATGAGATATATACTTATCACTAAAAATCAAGATGACGATACTGAAATGTCTAGAAAAGAATTTTCATCACTACTTCAATTATCTAAAGATCTTAAGACAACCTATTGCAGTTGCTATAATAATTTTCAATTTCATGAAAATCCAAACAGCAAACCCGCTAAGAAGTTATCACAAGTTAAATTTAACCGCAAATATAAAATACTTTCTGTAGAATAATATTATCTAATTATAGTTATATAATTATATAATGGCATCAATAGTGCAATCTGTCATATTTGATTCAAAAAAATGGAGCATACTGGATGCTGCAAATTTTTTATTAAATAATGACTATCAAGTTATTAAAATAGATCAACCTGATGAGTTTATAAGATTTCGTCAAATATCACCAGCAAGTTTAAAAAAGAAAGGATATACTAATTATAGAACTAAAAAATTAGGTAAAAGTGGCATTGAATTAATTTTGGCGTTTCGTACAACTATAAATCCACCAAAATTAATGACTTATTAAAACTAATAATTATAGAAAATAATATCTACTTTATAGTATATGGCAGAAGTTCAAGTCTTAGTAATAGATTCTAATAATTATAAACCAACAGAATGTACAGTTGCACCTAATGATAGTTCATTTGTTGGACTTATTCAAGCATTTCTTACAGTGGTAGCAACTGAACGATTAACTAATCAAAATGTCTTACTTTTTATTTCTCAATGCACAACAGTAGAACAACTATATGATATAAATCTTGCATTTATTGCACCACTAGTCAAAATTCAATGGTATATATTAACCACCACATATTAATTAAATTTAATTATAATCATAAGATTAAAATTAAACTTGGGTCGAACTTGTAATTATTATATTTTTGGGTGAGTTATCACTATTAGATGATAAAGATGAAACTGTTGAGTTATCTAAATAACTTTTCATTTCAATAGTTGTCAATTCATCTTTTTTAATTTTCTTTCTGAGAAGACTACTTTGTTCTATTAACTTGATATAACTACTATAACATTCATTTAGAAACTGTATTGGCTCAACACCTCTATCTGATTCCTTTAAATGGGTAATTTTATATATAGAGACAGACAATATATAAAAATCTTTACTAATACTTACTTCTTCGTTAATATTATTGGATAGATTCAGATATAACTTAACTGATGTAATGACTGCAATAAACATAGAGATAGCGGTTGTTATGATTTGAGTTTTTTCATTAGGAACTGAACCCAATGAACCAAAAGAAGAACTAAAAACAGAACAAACTATCACAGGGATATCAAAGTATTTAGAAATTGATTTGAATTCTAAAAATCTTTTGCGATGTTTATCAGACATTAAAATACTGTTTATACGGATCTTATTCAGTATGGACATTATTTCTTCATTCCATTTATTATTCATATATTATAATCTAGATTTAAATTTTAAAGTGTAGAGGTATAACTTTTCGATGGTGGTGTTTGTGGCGATGCATTCCTTCTCCTTCCATTTCACGTTCTTCATCAGATAAGCGATGCATAGCACCAGAACCCAATTGATGATGTTTGTGGTGGTGATGAGATTTAACATGAGATAATCCATGATAATGAGCCATATGCTTCTTTGTGTGCATTAATCCTTTTCTTATTCCCATTGCAATTAGATGTCTAATATGAACCATGTATATATATTAGATTATATTTTAATTTTAAACATTTTATTTAAATCTTTTTTGGTGTTTTTCTTATAAGTAGAGTCAAAAGCATATTACTATCTTGAGCATATAGCGTATTTAAATTCTGATCAGTAAATGTTATTGTCATGTTGGAATACCTCCCATTTTTCATTTTGACCCACTTCTCGAAACTAGGATTATAGGTAATATTAGCTCCAAATGTTGAATTGATTGGAACGCCATCTAATATATCTGAAGGTGTTGCGATATCATTAGAAACTAAATTACATCTCATTAAAAGAGAATTTACATTAGAACCTAAAGGTGTTGTAGTAGAGTTAAATGATAAACTTGTTGTGGTTGATGGACCTAAAACAACACTAGGAGCATATCCAATAATTGGTGCAATTGATCCAGATGCTGCAAGACTAAATGTTGGAGTTGAAGAAGTTGTTGGTAATCCATTTGTTGATGTTGCTGACCAATACCCAGATGTAGGTTGAGTATAAAGAGATGGAAGTGTTGATGGTATTAATGACAGAACTATATTCACTGAATAATAAGTGGTATTTGGGACTATATCAAAATAATAAATGTTTTGTCCTTGATACATTAAATATAAACCTAAATTTATGCATTGTAGTTGAACATAATTATTAATATCAGAGATTAAATAAAATCCAGCAGGCAAAACAATATTCATTGTATACGATGTAGAAGCATAAGGAAATACTATTGTGAATGTTTGGTTGTTATAATAGGTTGTGACATTATACCAGCTATAGGGAAGTGTTAATGATCCTATAGCGATTTCACAATCTTCAACTTGAAATGCTCCTTGTATAAAATTATATTGGAAAGTGTTATTGTTAGATCCGACAACATTGCTACTATTGAAAACTAGCGTATTACTCATATTATAATAATTTAGATTTTATTTTATTTCTAAACTAATATATATAATTAGAAAATGACTTCAGCAAATCCACCATATCCATATTTTAATGGAATCAAGTATAATAAATTGTTTTTTGCGTCATCATCTGCAGGGTTAAGTCAATCACAAGCAAATGCATTATATTTACAAAAAACTGTACCAGATGCAGCTAGTGCAACAGAAACATTTAGTAATGGAATATTAACAAATAGTATTGATGGTATATCAACAACACTAAGTATTGCTACAAGTAATTCATCACAAATAAATATGGGTAAATTAGGAGGATCATGTACAATTAACAGTCTTTTATATTTATTAGGAGCAATAGAACCAACTACTAGTCTTGGTCAATTAAATATGGGTGTCTCTTCAAATGGTCCTATAAATATAGGTACAAGTGGAACAAGATCAAGTTCAATTACATTTGGTAGTAATAATTGTCAAATTAATGTTAATGGATTTCCGTCATGTAATTATGGACTCGCATTAGGAGGTTCTAATAATTTAACTTTAGGTAATGGAACAGTTGCACCAACATCGAATCAATTAGGATATTTTACTCAAGTATTAGCAAATGCATCAGGAACAGGGTCGGCTACATTAAATCAATGGACGTCAATATCGCCTTCATTTACAGTGCCTACAGGAACTTGGATTATAAATGTTAATGTTGCTACTAATCAAAATGCTTCATTAAGTTATTCAGTAAATACAACTCCACTTACTACTGTTAATCAACTCTGTGCAGGTAATTTTGGTGCTCATTTTTCAGATATTGTTAAAGTAGCAGGAACATACACTATTTTAGGTTATTCTTATTCAGCATCAACAACTTATGTTCAAATTTATGTATCTTTAACACGTATAGCATAAATCAAATAATTTGTAAAAAATAATATTCTAATGTAATTATATTATGCCAGATATAGTTAAGAATATGTATGAACTCTTACCTAAAAACCTAAAACGAGAAAGCAAATTAGATAAGAATTATAAGAAGCATCACATTCAACCAAATAGTATGATTTGTTGTATAGGAGGTACAGGCAGTGGTAAATCCAATGCACTAGTTAATTGGCTTGAAAGAAAGAATGAAGCCTTTTATAATATAATTATTTTTACAGGATCAACAACAGATGAACCATTATATTCATTGCTTAAGCAAAAGATGCCAGAAATTCAATTATATAATGATATAAATGAATTACCCGAATTGAAAGAGTTTGATGATGATGATAAAGACCAAGAGAAATTGATTATCTTTGATGATTTTATCAATTTGAAGAAACCCGAAATGAAGAAAATTAATGAATATCTAACAGGTGGGCGAAAACTTGGATTCAGTTGTTTTGTGATGGGGCAGAACTATGTTCAAATTCCAAAAACAATAACTAGAAATTGTCAATACTTCATCGTCTTTAAATTAAATGATAACACTAGTATAAATAATATTATTAGAAACCATAATGTTGATGGAACAAATAAAGAAGAATTCAAAAACATGTATGTGGAAGCGACCAAAGAACCCCGTGATTTTTTCTTATTGGATTTAAAGGGAAAACCAGAAACTAGATTTCGTCATAACTTTTTGAATTTCTATTAAAGCAAACTACTTAAAACTTTTTCATTTGATTTTTTATTAACCTTAAACTGATTAATAAACTCTCTATACGCATTCATTTTATTATGACTATGATATAAATATCTTATCCATGCAGTTACATAAAAGCCACAAGCACTTGATGCCATTGTTTGAATATCTTTATCACTCCATATATATTCTTTAGAAATACGATGTTCTACTTCAGCAGGTGCAATAAATCCATAACTATCAAAATAATAATATTTAGTTTTATCTTTGCACAAGCCAACCCAATGAGAATTTCCATTTAGATTAATAACATAGAACCCATTTTTTAATTTAGTTGGTAATCTATCTTTTATAAAACATCCATGATATTGTTTAATTCCATAGTGTTTCATTAATTTGTCAATATCTATATTTGATAATTCATTGCTAATATGTTTGTGTATTGATCCACCTTGACGAACTACATCAAATCTTCCCGCTAGATCTGTAACTGTATGGGCAAACTTGCGAAACATTGGATTTTTAAATATTTCCGTTGTGTCTTGCTTTACAAATGATTGAAGTTCTGGAGTATTCATGTTATTTCCATTTAAGATTCCCATTTGAAAATCTTGACAATTATTGTGACCTGCTGCATATGGCAAAAAGTTAGATCCCATAAAATTCGAAGTATTATCAACTAATTGTTGGACTGTTAAACCTGCTGGAATAGATGGAATATGAATAGATTCTGCATTTTGTGGCATTCCTGACTTTTCCATATTTATGACTTCATTCTTTTCAAATTTGATATCACCTTGTGTTGTATGTAAGATTATAAATAAATGAAATAATTTCTCATATGGGGTAGATGAAACAATTTTAATAATTCCTGTTATAACTGATTGCACGGCGGTTCTTCCAATATCTGCACTTATTATTGTCGCATTGCCTACTTCTGATAATAGTTTTTCAACTTTTGGTGATAACGATTGTCTTCCATGAACTACTTTACCTACAAAGTTCTTAGCTGATTGATACATTGATGATAGTGATTTTCCTTTCAACTGTCTTTTCTTTGGCATATAATAATACTTAGATAAAAATATTATTATATTATATATATTTAATAACTATACCCCGCTGGTGATAATGCTTTCCCATGTGTTTTACGTGGTCTCCCTCTTTTATGCATGCCTCTTCCTGCTGCATTTCTAGCTAATCCTAATCCTTCAATATATTTGTTTGCACTTTTTGCCCCATGATGAGCCATCATATTTCCCGCCATGAATGCGTAAGGGGCAAGTTCTGGTTGTCCTGCTGCTACTGCTGCTGCTGCGGCTGCTGGTCCTGCTGCGGCTTCACCATATTTAACAACTTCATGAGCTACTTGTTTAGCAATTGGCTTTAAAACTCTTCCAATAGTTGGTGCTGCGGCTCTAAATGCTGATTTAGCCATGCTATGTAAAGATCCACCAACTCTTCTTTTTCTAAGTCCTAAACCTGCGGATCTTTCAATTGATGGTGCTGCATATTTCATTGCTGCGGATGTAAAAGGTGCAAATTCTGGATTACCTGATGCTGTTGTTAATGCTCCTACAGCTGCTGGAAGACCATATTCAATTGCCCCTCGTGCAACTCGACGTCCTAAATCTGGGGTAAATGTGTTTTGGAATTTACCACGAACATCATCCCAAAAGCCTTCTCCTGCCATCATCATATGTTTTTTAGATTTACGTTTTTTTAATCCAAACCCTGCTTGTTTTAATCCTGCACGACCTAATGATTCAATCCCTGGGTGATATTCTTCTGGAATTCTATTGTATTGTTCCATACCCCAATCTTTAAGAGTTCCCTTTCCTCTTAATCCAAAACCTGCTTGTTTTAATCCTGCACGACCTAATGATTCAATCCCTGGGTGATATTCTTCTGGAATTTGATTATATTGTTGCATACCCCAATCTTTAAGTGTTCCTTTTCCTAAATAAACATGTCTTGGGTGTCCAACATGTCTTTTTTGTCTTCCTTTAACATGAGGTTCAGAATATGCTTTACGTGGTCTGCCTCTGTGTCTTTTCAAACCTAATCCTAATTCTGCCAATTTATTTTGCATTGCTAAATCTTCTTCGGATAGGGCTGGTGGATTATGAATTTTTGTGTTTTCCAAAGAATTCAATAAATCACCTATTTCAGATTTTAAATTTCTTTTGGGTATTTCTTCACGATGCTCTAAATGTTCTAAATGTTCCGCTTTTGGTTCTAAATGTTCCGCTTTTGGATGGACATTTCTCTTATAGGATCTTGCACGTTTTGGTTTGTGTGTATGTTTTCCTCTTAAATGTTGATGTCCTTCTATTTGAAAAGGATCAAAAGTAATCGTACTAGATTTTCCTTTTGCATGTGCTTTCATAAGTTTTTTATGTTGTTCAGTAGAGAGATGAACTTTGTGATGGTGTCCATGTGTTATACGAACCGCATGACCATTTAATAGTTTGCTTATTTGTGCTTGTGATAATGAATGAATCGTTGTCGGGTGATACGGCATTATATATAATAAGAATAGAAATTAATTTAGAATATTTATTAAATGTTTTAAATCAATATTTAGAAATGTTTTCTTTAATGTTTAATTTATTTTTTTACAAGTCCTGTTTCGATGTCAATAGTGATGGAATCTAAATAAATTGTGAAAACCATGATATCAATTGGGATGAGTGTGTTGTTGTTGAAGGAGATATTCAAGTTACGTGGCATTGCTTTATCAGCATCACGAGAACGTGCCAAATCAATGTAATATACACGATTCATTTCCCACCATGATTGAGATATTAAACCACATGCAATTCCAATATCAGAGGATGTAAGACATTCAGCAGTCATAATTTGAGAAAGGAAATTTTCATAAGTGTAATTTAATGAGGTATTAAGAACATTTACCCCCCCAAGTGTTACGGATAAATTAGTTAATGAAATTGGTGAATAAGTGGATGGACTCATATCACACGGATTAGCATATTGAGCGAATCCTAAAGCAGTACCAGATGCTTGCGTACCATTGTTATTAACACCACATGATGTTGAAATAAATGGAATTATTACGACAGCCACAGGATTTTTAATACCAGATTGAACTAATTGAGAAAAGGCAGCAGCAGATGAAATAGCAGTATATTGATTGAATAAAACTTGTTCATACACAATTTTCTTTTCTCTATTTTCTCGAATGTATTCTAATTGGCGTTCAGGGTCAAGTCTAACTTGAGAATAGTAGCAACGGCATGCTATCATTGGATGTGAGTTATTTCCATTAGCAAGATTGATAGTAGCAGTTCCAATACTTGTTGTTGGTGCTTTAGCAATAAATAAACCAGCAGCAACATATGATGTGTTTTGAGCAGCAGTCGCATTGTAATAGAATCCACCATTAGCAGTTGTATCATTAAGAAGATTTACACTTAATGGGCATGTATTGGCAAATGTTGAACTAGAAACAGCACCGTAATAGGTGTCAGTTCCAGCAGCACCAGCACCAGCAGGTGTTCCAGTAGAGCCAATAGCCATTTGTAAAGAACCAGTATTGAAGTAAGCACGAACAACTAAATCAAGTTTTTTAACAAGTCCTAGGTTATTAATAAAGTCAGAAATATATTTAAGTGGAATTAATCCAACGTCATACCATGTCATAATATTGTTATTTACTGAGTAGTATGGTTTAATTTCATTTCCTAATTGGGCTGAACTTAAGATTACAGGGGTATAAGCACCATTTGTATTTGAACCAAATATTTTATTGAAACCAGCAGTAGCACCAGTAGTTGGCTTAGTTGTATCAACAATGCGGGAAATTCTTTTTTGAAGAGCACCATTAACAGTTCCACCATTTTGATTTACACTTTGAAATAATTGAGAATCAGTTGAAGCAGTTGTACTAGATATAAATGGTCTGTTATTACATAATCCAATACCACCAGGGGAAGCACCAACAATTGTATTCCATTGAACTGATTTTTCATTGTCTAAAACATCTGATAAACCAAGACTGATAGAATTACATTTTAAATCAGTTGCAGACATTTGAGAAAGTAATTGAAAATTTTTTACAACACTGATAAATGGTTGCATTTGTTCACATGTTTTTCCATTACATACAATTTCAATTTGATGAATAAGATGTTGATAGTTAGATTTTAAGGAACATAATCCATATCCAGCAGTTGGTGCAGTTGTAATACCAGCAGCAGTTGTTGAACCTGTAGCAGCACACATTACAATTGGAACGGCTAAGTATAAATCAGAAGCATCGGAAAATCCAGCAGAGTTATAGATACTTGTTAAATCCCATTGAACAAGGGTAAGACCTGAGTTATTTGCATAACAACCAGAATTAATATCATTTACATAATTCCATTGTTTGTCTGTGTATGCGGAATAATTAGTGATAGATTGTGGAGCGGATGATTTTGAAAATTCGTAGTTATCACTATTCATATATATAAGAACCTTAGAAAATAAAATTTAGATATTTTTAAACTTTAATTAATTATATATTACCAAAAATAATTTAATTTCTTATGTTAGTGTATATGAACGAATATGAGCGTAGATGGCTTGAAGACAAGCGACAAATTGAACTTGAGAAGCAATTGAATGAAATGACCAATCAAGCAATTAAACCACTCACTAAAAGAGAAGAATCTCCACCTCCGAAATTTATCTCAACACATTCTAAACCTAAACTTAAAGTGAATACTGGTCTTACAAGTGGAATAGCACAATTAGACCTTAGAGATATAGCATTTGAAAAAGAATTGAATGCAATTACTAATAAAACCATTGCTGAATATACTGGTGTTCCAACTGAAAAAGTAAAAAGTCATGTTACAGAAGATATGATTAAAGTACATCAAGCAAGAGAACAACAACAAAAAGCTGGTAATAAATATACATCTGTTGATTTTGATTTTGAAGTTGGAGAACCAATGAAACCTGTTTTGACACCACCACAAGCATTACATTTACAAGATGAAGCAATACGATTAGCTCAAGAAATCCCAACTTTAACTTTGGAAATTACAAAGAACGAAGCACAACAAATAAAATTAAGAGATACGTATGATAAAGAAATTTCAAAATTGAATGCTGAAAAAGTTGGTAGAAAAGGAAAATCACTAGCATCAAAAAATGCACAAATAACCAAAGTAGAAGATAAGTTTCAAGCGGACCAAGCTACATTATTAAAGGATTTTGAAATGTTAAGACAACATGCACTTGAACGTGAGAGTAGACTTGCAGAAATCGATAATGATCTAAGAGTTTCATTAATCAATAGAAGAGCAAATGCGGATGAAACTTATAGAGTACATGAAGTTAATCAAGGAAAACTTGATGAAAGTGAAAGGACATTGAATTCATTTGGTTTAGGAGTTGCAAGAAATCGAAATGAATCAGATGCTGAATACCGTGATAGACTTATTGCATTAGGTAATATTCAACTAGATGAAAATGATCTTGCAGGAAATATTAATTTAGAAAACTTTGAAGTTGGAAAGCAAAACCTTAGAAGTTTCTTTTCAGATGGTTCAAAAATAGAAAACATATTGAAATCTCTTAATAATGAAGAACGATTTGAATTCAATAAGAAATTTCCAATGATTAAAAAGAAGTATCTCGATATGTATGGTTTTGATAGTAAAAATATGAATGAGAATGATGTAGTTGCTTTTATTAAAGATGCTATTTTAAATACTCCAGCACTTCCAGCAGAAGCAGTAACAGCAACAACAGCAGCAGTAACAGCGACAACAGTACAACCAACAATTGCGACAGCTGTTAAAGTTGCTTCAAAAGATCAACTAATCCAAATAGCAAAAGATAATAGCATTCCAGTTAAAGCAAATGATACCTTTCTTGTTATTGCTATTAAACTTGTTGAGGCAGGTGTTCCTATTCCAGATCCTATTCAAATATCTATGAGAAAACAATTTAGAGATGAAATAAATGCACATTTTAATCCAGGTGGTGCAAGTAAAGATGTTATTAAAGCAGCAGGATTATCACATCGTGAACCACTTAAAAATGGTGTCCATGTTAAAGATTATCCCGCATTGATTCGTTTTGGTAAAATTCATATATCTCCAAATAAATTATATTATCATAATGTACTAGCAATTAAAAATGGTCTTCGTAAAAACTATGTTGGAATTACTGAGAAGAAAGTAAGTGATGCACTTGCATCTATCATAATGAAAATAGTTGATGGTGGAACTGTAAAAAAACATGACTTACATACATTAACATCTGGTGATAAACATATTTATGATAAACTTATGATGATGAGCGGACTACATAAAACCAATGATCATACATTTGATGATTCGGCTAAGGAAATGAAAGCAAGAATGAGATTAATAGAAGGTGAAATAGAAAGTGGTAATGATAATAAGGAATTATTGAAGGAATCACATCAACTACTTCATGGAATGGGACGTTCTGGTGTGATATCTACATATGATGCGATTCGTCATTATAATCATTTGAAAACATTTTTTGAATAAAATCTAAGTTATAATATATGAATAATAAACTTAATAAATTATATGAATATTCTGATCCTGATGAAGTCAATAGAAGAGCGATGAAATTACATCTAAATGAAATACATCCATCATCAAGAAAGGATAAAAAATATATGGTATTTGATGGAACACGTATGATACACTTTGGGTCTTTTTCTCCAAAATATGAAGACTACACTAAGCATCACGATGAGAAACGAAGAAATAATTTTAGAAAAAGAAATCATAGATGGGCTAACGCTCCTGTATATTCTCCTGCATGGTTAAGTTGGAATCTGCTCTGGTAACCTACCATTACCATCATACAACGATTTATATCAACTATTCATTTGCATGCTACACATCATACAACGATTACTATACAATTATAAAGTGATAATTATAGGGGTAATTAATAAATTAAAATGATTATACCATTTTTTATATGATGATTTCAAGTCAGAAACCACGGAGTTTATCCCTATTTTTATCACTTTTTTAAAATAAATATAATATAATATAACAAGTATAAAAACAATAAGTAATACCATCATTAAA
>Ga0214249_1000441_pt1 | contig 17705 bp, 19 predicted proteins | sample TroBogypolimnion_17_FD_153087 | JGI IMG/M metagenome (GOLD analysis project Ga0214249, IMG submission 153087) | Freshwater microbial communities from Trout Bog Lake, WI - 23JUN2009 hypolimnion | ecosystem: Environmental > Aquatic > Freshwater > Lake > Hypolimnion/Profundal zone | place: Trout... | reverse complement strand
TTTTCAATTGGTTTCATACAAGGTGTTGTGATATTGTCCTTAATATCTTTTGTAAAATAGTTTTTAAAAATTAAAACTTTACTATACAAACTAACTGTTTCCATTTTACTTTTTACGGACAGTATCACGACCATTGTAGTACTCTTCCCTTTTCATAAACTCGCCAAGTTGGTCACACCCATGATTGAAAACGCCCATGGCAGTCCGATACTGTATGTAGATGGGCAGCTGCTTCAGGATGTGGGCTACAACGTCCATTGGGAATACAGGGGGCATTTGTATTTCTTTACAAGCATTCTTTTTACATTGGTTTTGTCGACTTTTCATCAAATTTGGAAAAGCAGAGAAGAAATGAGTCAAAAGTCAAAAGTCAAAACAATAGCTTCAAGATGTTCTCAGCCGAGACAGAAAACGTGTACTTGTCAAACTCGCGCCCTAGCGAATTGGAGTAGCGGACCATTGTTCCACATGGGTACATGGCAGCAAACTCGTTGCTCTCCCTCCTACTGACAAAAATTGGCTGACCCTCTGTCAATACAAAGCTCCTGGTTCCGAGCTCGGAAATCTTGACATTCTTAATGTGCCGAGTCCCTGCAGCAATTGTGGCCAAGTGGTAATCTTGAGCCATCACATCGAGCGTGACCATGACCTCGTCTGCCGAGGTGGACCGGATGACCATTGTGACACGCACTTCTTCATCGTCCACAATCATGTGCGAGATGTAGTTGGTCACAATCAGGTGGTAAGGGCCAACAAGGCCGCGCTTGTACATGTCCTGCCAAATCTCGATCTTATGAATCGCCTTGCTTGGGATGTCACCCTCGTCAAAGCCCAGGATCTCGATGTCACACTTGGTGTCCCACTTATACAAATAGTGATACTCTGAGCGCGTGTCAATACCCCTTTTGTCCATGAAACTGGTGAGAGTGTCGGCGTCCTGTTGCAACTTGGTCGTTAGTGAGTCAAGGTATATGGCCTTGTCCACAAATTCGAAAGCGTGTTCGGCTTCCAAGAGCTCGAGGGTGGCCCTGAACTGCTCCTTGACGGGCAGCTTGCGCACAATGGACACGAGGACGTCTTGGGCAAGCGACATGGTAAATATCAGATGCCTAGTCCAAAACACTGTTTATATCGATTTTCCGAGCACTTGTAGATTTTGAGGCTAAAATAGGGTGTGGCTTTGGTTTGTCTTTTACTGTAAAGCTCGAGTGAATATCGGTCCACGATTTATTTTCGAATAATGCATTTATAATTATTGTTTCATGTGGTAGTATCTTATGCAACTTGTTGGTATGACAAATGTATAAGAGACACAGCCCTAATGCAAACTTATCTTCATACTGATATTGTAATCGCCCCTGCTCTACCCCACCATGGTTGTAAATATAATTAATTGTGTTCATAGCTTTTGTTGGCACATCAAACTTGAAAATATGGTTTGCTTGAAAATATATAGGGTTTTTTGACAAATCATCCATTTGTTTATTTTGTTCTGATTTATCACGTACTTCATCTATTATTGTTTTCATCTCGGTCTTGAAAAAATTATTAAAATACGATGCAAAGTTTTTTTCATTGTACTCTACACGTGTTTCATCTAGATCACCTTTTCTTTTGAACGAGTGCTCTAGTAAAGATGCAAACCATACAGGAGAATAAAATGGTGTTCCGCAGAATATCTTGCCACCTCCGGGGATGCACTCAAAATCAATAATACGAACATCATTCTTTTTGCAAATCAATATATTTTCAAGTTTAATATCGCCATGGTAAAAATGTGTCCTGTTCTGGATGTTGTAAACAATATTATGCAATTCAGATAAAAATGAAAAACATGCCATGTAAACATCATTGAAAACAGAAGTTGTGTCAGTTGTTTTATATTTGTAAAGGAATTCTCTAAGATTTATTCCACAATATCTAAAATAAATGTGATCCAACGGTTTATTAATGCGGTTGTCGTCACATATTAGCAATGTATATTTTTCAATAGTCTCTGGTTTTAATACTTTACATAAACGGTATAGATTTGCCTTTTCAATCCTACAAAAGTCTACATCACTACACACTTTTTTTGCATACTTGTTCTTTTCATTTCCGAAAACTGTCCCGTGTGTACCTTTGCCAACAACATTCTTGTATTCGTCATTGTTTGCTTCGATGAACCACTTTTGATGTATATCTCTCCACGTAGTCATTTATATTACACTGACAAGTGAATAACGAAATAAAAAGTATATAAAAGTACGCTACTATTATTCGACCATGTACAACTCGTTTTTGCACAAGTGGGGACCGGCTATTCTCGTATATGGGTGCACCCGTAAAATATACTACTTGTGGGATGCAAACGTGTCCTATTATGATTCCACAATCAAGGGATTCGAGCACATAGAACGTCCTCTCATGGTCACCGAGAAAGCGGCCATATGCACTATTGGTACGTTTGGGGCAGTGTACGGGTGGCCTCTGATGGTGGCCAAAGATGCCATGACAATTGAATCCAATATGCGTGGCTTTGGCAGTCTCGCAATTCCGTCATCGACACTTTTTGGACACTTGTTTTCATAAAAAGGCATTAATTTTATTCCATTTCAACATATTTGGCTTGAATTAAATATATACTTTTTTTATAATCATGGTTGGATCTGATAAAATATTGAATCCCAAGACAGGCAGATATGTAGCTCGCAATGGGGCGATCGGTATACAAATTATAGAAAACAATATTTTGACGAAAACAACAAAAAATGCCATGCCCGTAAAAAAGACAGCGTCAAAACACAAGACACCAACCTTTACAAAAGTTCCATTGAAATTCCGCATTGAGAAGAAACAAGTGCGTTCAGTGAAACAACAAACCATAAATAAAAAAATAACTGTCGAACTATTATTGAAAAAACTGGATGATCCTACATTTATAAATGATTTCAAAAATTCTCTTGTAAAACTGGTAGCTTATAAAAAACAGTTGTACATCAAGCCGGAAATGCTCCCACAACCTTTGAAAAACAAAACGCCATGGATTCCCAATCCGAATCCATATAGTACAATGTTGACACAAATTATAGAAATAGAAAAGTTTCTGGATTCAGAAAGTGCAAACGCCAAAATCAAATTAAATTTGATGTCTGCAATTACTAATTCCAAATTTGGAATGAAAAGTCTAGTTGGAAGACAATCTGAACTAGATTATATAGCTGGACTGTTGTTTGCATTCTCGCGTAATTGTCGTATATTTACTCGGGTATTTATGAATTTTTCGATATTTGGCGGGGCAGGTCTCGGAAAGTCCGCTCTGGCCAAGGTAATATCGTTTGTGTTTAAAAAATCTTTTATTTTATTGCGAGGAAATATTGTCATGGGAACAAGTCAAGAACTTGTCAGCAATTTTGTGGGTGAGACGGCCCAAAAGACAAGAACACAATTATTTGACGCATTGGAGGGCATTTTATTTATTGATGAAGCGTATTCATTGACACCTTGCCAAGACGAGACTAGCAAAAGCGGCGAGTATGGTCTTGAAGCAATAGCAGAGTTGATCAATTTCATGGACAAGACGATTGGGTTGATGGTCATCATGGTTGCTGGATACGAAGACAAAATGACACGATGTTTTTTCACATCAAATGAAGGATTGAATAGGAGGTTTCCATATACGTTCAACCTCAAACCATATTCATCAATCGACTTGACTAAAATCCTCATAAATAGTATGCTTGGATCGGAAATACAAATGTCCGAGCCAATATACAATCTAATATACAGTATCATCTCGGATATTAATGACAATTTCCCGGATTTGCTGAAAAACCAAGCAGGAGACATGACAAACTTGAGCAATTCAATAATTCAAAGTATTTACATGTCAATTGAACATGATTGGAACGCAAGTTTCAATAGCCAGCAGAAAATTATACTTGACGCATTTCAAACATTTCTCTCGCAAAAAGGTTTCAATTTGAGTTTTGATGATTAATCATATACCTGACAATTTCCAGAGTTTCATACTGAATGGGTTATTTATACGCCGCCATTGTTTTATTTCTGCAGACATATGAATCATAAATAAAAACAAATGCTAGCACCCTTTTGAATTACATATTTTTTGGATTGCTGCAAGGTGCTAGAAAATGATAGAAAAATAAGGGGAAAACTTTACTGACACCATTTTTGGTTTTTTCGTTTTTTGTTTTTGCTGCGAGGTGTCGGTATTGTTATAAAAACAATGTTTTATCCAAACATTCAAAAGAGGGCATTGTCCCACGGTGACAAATAAACGTGGTACCCCTTGTCCCATTCTGTGTAGAAAGTCTACGGCATGATCGCCGAGAGGTATTGCTCTCTACACATTGCTTTTGATATTTTTGTGTAATGTTTTTTTATTTTAGAAATGCTTATATTTGAAACATTCCTACCCAACAAGAGACATTTTTGATTTTTTGATGCTGTGTGTTGTCCAAATCGCAGGTGGATGTATTTCGCTGACACACCAAATTGGCTTTTAAAAGGGCTTTTTATTGGATTGCTGTAATGTGCCTAATACAATGCGACTTGTGGCTGACAACGTGGTCGTCTGGTGTTGTGAGCACCATAGACAAAGTGTTTAGCTCATCTTGTCCTTATATACCTTTTTAGATTTATTGAGGTGCCACCACCCTCTGGTACCTCTCACCATTGATGGCCGAAAGCATGATCTGTAGCGGGTTCATCTCCTTGCTGTCGATAATCATGCTCAAGAGGGCGGGAGAGTAGCCTGAGAGCATGGTGACACCAGTGTCACTCGAAGATGTAGGAAAGTCCTTGGTATTGCCCTTCAAGTTCCAAAATATGATCTGGGGCATCCGCTCTTCCCACTCGGCCTTGATTTGCTCAAAGTGGGTCATTGTGCCTTGCCCAGAAATGGCTTCATCAAATTGCATGTCCGAAAAGATATAGATGCGCTTGATGGGCTGCGGCAAGGTGGCCACCAGTGCCATCACCTTTTCAAAGTTGGTGTTGTAGCCCCAGTTCATGGCCATGACATTGTGTACTTGCACATAGAGGCTGCTGTTATATGGAACATCGTGGAGCTGTGGGTTCTCGCTAAAAGTAATCAGCTTTTGCTTGGACAAGAGGCCGAGCGCAATGGCCACCTCCATCGGTGTCCCGGTCATGCTCCCACTCACGTCACACACCACCACACTGTCATCGAAAGCACCTGACGCCTGTACCTTCTTGCAGAGTACCTCCCACTGTGCCTCGTTCACCGGGTCAGGGCCGCGGCTGTTCATGCACTTGCGCACCAGATCGTGTGGGTAGACTTGGGTCGAGTTGATTTTCTTGGTGCCCGCCTTGACCTCGTCCATGTACTCGCCAAAGTGTTCTGGGTCGTTCTTGCTGAACGCCTTCTTGTACTTTTGCATGGCACAGCTGGGCACCGCCTCGTACTTGATGCTTGCATAGTCCTTGTCACACAGGTTGTGCTCGACGATCTTGAGCGCTTTGCGCAGCGGCACCAAATAGTCCTTGCGAAGGGCTTTCATGTGGTCGTCTGTTACCATGCTAGGCACTTTGAACAAGGCCTTGCAAAGTGCCTTGACAAATCCCTTGTCCCACTGCTTCTTCTCGGACGGAATCCACTTGGCAAGGAGTGAAACCTCTGTACCCGAATCAATAGATGCCTTGTCTGTGTTCAGCTGTGTCACAATGAAATCCATGATCTTGACCTGGGTGTTCTCCGACACGGCACCATGCCATATTTTGACAAGGTCCAGGTAGCGGCCATACTCGGGCACATTTTCAATGTTGACATGGAACCATTCTGGCCACATCTCGGCCACATAGACCATGGCGTTCACAAAGCCTGCATAGTCGCCCTTGCCTCCACGGCAGTCTCTCCAATTCATGAGGATCTTCATAGTGTGCAACGGGTCCACTACCCAGGAGGCGTCGATAAGGGCCACCAGGTTTGCATTGCTTATGTCACGCACCGTCTTGAAAAACAGGTCGAGGCGGGCATCCTGTGTAGTGGCCAGCGAGGGCGCGCCGTTTGTTGTTGTGGTCATGTTTTATTGTGAATAGAATGGTGTAGCTATATAAAAAAGTGTTAAAATCTTTATATAACTTTCCGATGTGGATATCACTTTTGATTATTTCTGAATTTGTTGAATACTTTTTCAAAAATACCACGGCCACTACTTTGTTTTACAATTGTAAAGAATTTGTGTATCCTCAATTTAAGCCGCTATGGTGGGCCAAAGGGCCGCTTATTCAATCAGCCTTGTCCACGCTTGTGACACAATTCATGAAGTGTCTCTGGGAACCCGTTTATTTGAAATGGGATGATGGTGTTCTTTGCCGCCTCGATTACAAAAAGTGCAGGGCTGAACGTGGGGCCATAAAAGGTGTCATCTTGGTGTTTCATGGCCTTGGTGGCAACAGTGACGCGACATACTGCAAAATAATTGCCCGCGATTTTGGAAAAGACCATCATATCATTGTGTATAATCGCCGGGCCCATGTCCCTGAGTCGTTTTCAAAACGTATCCCTTCCATGTATGACCGCGATGACCTTGATGTAGTCCTTGAACACGTTGGGCGCTTTGCACAGGAGTTGCCAATTTACGGTTTTGGTATTTCGTGTGGGGCAAATGCGCTCATGCGCTATGTGGGTGAATCGGGTGTTGAATGCAAATTTGCACGTGTGGTAGCTTGTGGAAATGCATGGGATTTGAACCACGCTACGGGAAATATAAAGAGCACGCACATGAGCCAAGTGGTGGCGGGAATGGCAGAGGACATGTATGATCATGTTGAAAATAGCTTTTGCCTTTTTGGAAAGCAAACTTTTAGGTCACAAGAAGAGTTGGCATCGGCTATGCGTGGTGACTTGTCCATCAGGGAATACTACAAGCGCATTTCGGCCGTGTATGTTGTTGACAGGGTCGCAGTCCCAACTCTATGTGTTGACTGCTTGGACGACCCCATTTACGTCTTTGATGATTTCAAAAGAATCATGAATAAAAACAAGAATATAGCATTCATATATACACCTCACGGGGGTCACACGGCGTGGATCGAGAGTGTGTGGCCATACCAGTCGTACTTTTCTGGGGTCATGCGGACTTTTCTTGGAGAATCTCGAGACAATGAAAAAGGGTATAAAAAAGTAATTGTAAAAGAGTTACAACAATAACAAAAATGTCAGACATGAACCAATTCCTAGTGGTGGAGCGCATCAAGAAGTTCCATGAAAAGTGGAAATGGTACATCCTCTCACAAAACGCAAACATCAATATATCTCATTTTATACGTGTACCCAATCTGCCTTTTGACAAGGTATGTTGGTCTCACCTGTTGGTGTATTGCAAATACACGATCGACGACATCCGGCCCTACATGGAGCACATCAACACCATGGGCCTTGCCTACTTGGTGAGCAAGTTTGTCAAGTTGGGGTCCATTGAGGATGTCGTAAAGCACGTGGACCTAATTGAATGGAACTTTTACGCGCTTGCCAAGAACAAGACAGTGGCAGTCGATGATATCCTGAAACATTCCGAATTTCCGTGGCATTGGAAGAGTGTATCCATGAACCCTAATCTAGATTTTAAAAAGCACGTGGACGGGAACATGAATTTGGCATGGGATTGGGGCGCCATTAGCTCGAACAAGTCTATCACGGCCGCTTGTGTCATTGCGAACGCGGATAAGCCGTGGCACCAGTACAACCTGTTGAACAACGACGCCATTTCAATCGAGGACATTCTCAAGGAGCGGGAGTCGTGGACCTTTTGGGACTGGGATATCCTTAGCGGGGCCATGTCAGGGCTCGAGAAGCCGTTTGACCTGATAGACGAATACGAGGAAGCTCCGTGGAACTGGAATCTGCTCTCGTTTATCGAAGACATGACTTTTGAAAACGTGTGGGTACACCGCACAAAAGACTGGGATTGGACGGCAGTGTCAATGTCGATCGATCTTCCTTTTTGGTTCATTGTGACTAATAAACAACTGCATGAACATTTTAATTGGGAGATTATCTCGCTTCGTGTCAAGAATGCACACAACGTCACGTCTCACCCAGAGTTGCCGTGGCATTTCAAGGCGTTGAGCAACAATAAAGAGATTACGGATTTTGAACCGCTGCTAGCCAAGGTCGAGTGGAAGAATCGATGGGTGTGGAGCCACCTATCACTGAACCCGCGCATTACGTTTGACCAAGTCGTCAGATATTCCCATTATCCATGGAACTGGAAGGGGGTGAGCATGAACAGGAACATCAGGATCCCACAAATAGCTTGCTCAACATTTATCAACAAGCTACATTGGAACTTGGTGAGCTCAAAGGCACGATTGTCAGAGGTCTTGGCACACCCTACTTTGCCATGGCAGTGGAAGTACATTTCACGTGGCATCCGGTCTTTTGAGAGCGTCTTGGTGAATCCAGATTTGCCATGGAACTGGGGGAGCCTGAGCACGATTCCTAGCTTGCGTTTTCACCACGTAACCCAACATCCACAAAAGCCATGGAACTGGAGAGAGTTGTCACGCAATAAAAACCTGTTTGTTGTGCTGCCATCGGACCCTGACGTGGCAGGCTATCATGCCAAGGTGGCGGCTGTGGACAAGATAAAGCGGCAGTGGCACGAGACGGTGAACGATTGTGATTTCATGGTGGGGCGAAAGCGAGTGCGGGCGCTCTTTCAAGATGTGGAAGAGGACGAGGTCAAGGGAAAGCGTATTTGTAAATAATAGAGTATAAAGGTATTGTAGTGTTCACTTTTACTGGATGGATAATGAATATATTATCATTGTTGAAAAAGTATATTTTAAAAGTGTTTTTTTGTTGGCCACACACGCGTGTAAACAAGCTTTTACCACCTGCCGAGTTCTTTGTTCCAAATGAAAATGATAATTTACTAGAAACAGGGCCATATGACGATTTTAAATGGCCTAGAAAACAAAATTCAAGCGACGATGTGAAAGAAATATGTATACAAATTATTGAAAATAAAAAAGAGCTGTGCGAGCTAGATTTGAGAGACATCAATGAGATCCAAGTGTACAATTGCCCAAAGATAACCCGCGTTCCCGATATATGCAACTTTCCCCTCTTGGAGACGCTCAAAATATCTCATTGTTCTATCAAGTCATGCCGTACCTATTTCCCAGACGGCTTGCGCGTTCTATCAATGACATATTGCATGATGACGGAATTCGCTCCTCAAAATATGCCGACTAATTTGGCTCAACTTGATCTCTCTTTTAATTCTTTGAAAAAGATACCCGATTGTCTTGCATCTACATCTATGAATATTAAGTTGCATCACAACGACTTTTGGTTTTCAATGTATTCTGCCATCAACTTTAGCCTGCTTGGCAAAGGAGTTGGGAAAGAACTGGTTCGTGCATACCAACTCAACTTGGTAAGTACCATGCGCATACGAGACGCTGCAGTCGAGTTTGAACAATTACTTTTGCATGAAGATGCCGAAGTCATCTGGCAATGTATCGGACGTGACCAACCGACAGGTACCAAGCGCCATGACAGAACCACTGCCGACAATAAGCAAAACGTCCACCTTGAAAGTGTGCAAGATGGAACATGCCGGTCGATTGCAAAGATTAGCAAGAGGCCGCAGATGCCGCTTCATGATGCTATAAAAATGTTGGCGCTTTCCCGAGAATTAAAAAAACAAGTCCTAGCGGATTGTACTTTACCCAAGCATTCAAAATATAATGTCACTTTTCAAAACATATTATTATCAGTGTGTTGGACCATTGACCAGATGAATATGCAAGAGCATCGTGCTACATTGATTGCTATTTTGCGGGACGAGTTGAAAGATGGGTCAAATACGTGCCTTACCGGCAAGATTACGCGCACTGTGAACGCCTTGAATGGATTCGATGATGATGTAAAAATAAATATAAGTCGGACAGAGGAACTGTCCAATTCCATTATCGCTTTGCGAAAGCGACATGCGATCATATATACAGACGTGAACGAGTATATTGCCGAGACAGTGCCTGCAGTGTGTCAGCTGCTCGAAGACAATTGTGTGCCTGAACCAGCTCAAAATGTTTGGCTAGAATATGTGTAAAATAGCAGGGCGAGGGCATTATCTTAAAATTCGATTGAGCAAGTATATACCAAGCTTTACCCTATACAATGGCAGCGACTACTCTTCCTTATGACATGATTGTCAAGATTTGCAAGTCTCTCGATTTCGACGACCAGTATCCCACTGCCAAGGCACTTCTTCCCAAGGAGCACGCCGCCGAGTTCAAGGACAGGGTCGCCTATATGTCTTCTTTAAACGAGAGCTTTGCAAAAGATGTATTGGCGATCAAGGAGACCTTTGTCTTCAAGAATGGTACCTCTCTAGTAGAGAGTGCTAACTTTGACGTTTTCGACTATGCTCTTGATACTGAGGTCTCGAACCTTTCAGACGACGAGATTGGCACCCCCTCTACAGGTGTGCACAAGATTGCCACCTGGGAAAAGCTGCACATCGCAGGACACGCAGGCGACTTTCACATTGAAAAGATTAGCTATACAGTGCTCACTGCCAATGAAGTGGCCCATGTCTACCTCGATATCAAGAACGTCCATGGTTCAACGTCCAAGTTCAATGTGACATTGAAAGTGACCATGACCTGCACTGGTAGGTGTATCGCCCGTGGGACAAGGGCCATGTCGTTTGATGCCACTGACATCAAGGGCATCTTTCTCGACGAGGGGGGCAAGCTTGTGGCCACCACACCACATGAAGATGGCGACAAGTTTTGGGTCGAGTACGCAGATGGCACCAAGGTGCAGTGCACCGACCCCCAGGAATACGCCATGTACAAGATTGGTGTGAGCACCGCGACCATGAAGCATATTCTGGTGTGAGTATAAAACTACAAAACCCTAAAAAAGAAATTGGTAATAAAACACTGATTTCCTTTTTGCCAATATAAATATATTAAATTTTCACATAAAAAAAATTGAAAATACAAATAAGTTTCAGTTGTATGATTGCGCAATGAATACCTACCTTCCCAACCACATTGTGGTCATGATTGTAAAGTTTCTGCCTTTTTATGAACAGTATGCCACCGCTCAGCTTGTCTTGCATGACAAGGAGTATATTGACAAGTTCAAAGCTAGGGACATTTACATGTCGTCATTGTCCAAGCTCTTCAAGAAGGACATTGATGAGATCAATGATACCTTTGTGCATCGCAGTGTCAAACCATTAGTGGGCAAGTCTCATTTCACAGGCGACTTGGACATTCTTGTTTATGACCTTCCCGAGACAATGCCTTTGGATGCATTGGGTGTGCACAAGGTCGCAACTTGGCAAAAGTTGTATGCAGCTGGCATGGCCAGTGACTACCGCATCACCATCACCAACACTGTCATCCCTTACAAAAAACAACACATCCAAGAGCAAGCTCGTGTCATCCTCATCATCAAAAACGTCAAGGGCTCGACCACTGAGTTTGTCGTGACTACAAATGTTGTTGTAAATACCCCCAACAAAAAACTATGTATTGTCTCAGGAACCAAGGAAGTGCGCTTCACCATGGACACCCTTAAAAACATTGTTCTCCCCGAGGGTGACATTGCGTTTTCATGGTTTGGCACGAATAGGGAGATCTCGGTCACGTTTGATGGCGGTGTGCTCATTCCATGTTGTGCTGCATTGTGGAATAGGTACAAGTTTCATGTGAGTGCTGAAACTATTCGGAAGATCATGGTGTAAAAAGCAACAAAATCATACATGTATTTTCTTTTTGCTTGCATAAATATTGTAAAAATATAAATGATAATTTCAATAAGAAATCCCCGACATCGTAGCCGCATTTTATTCATCGACTTTGATTGGACTCTTGTATGCCCCAAGAGTGGTGGGATATTTCCAAAGGACAAGGACGATTGGAAGTGGTGGCGCCCTTCTGTCCCCACCGTGCTAGCTGCCTATTATAAACGCGGCTATGGCATTTGCATTTTCACCAATCAGAGCAAGCCTTGGAAGCGGGGCATGATTGTGACAGTAGCCGAAGCGCTGACCATACCCTTGACCATTTGCATAGCATATGAAAAGGCAGACTATAAACCTAGTTTAAATATTTACAATTCTATACTTGGTGGAAAGAAAGTAAACAAGGAAAAGTCACTCATGTGTGGTGATGCACTAGGACGGCCCGGGGATCACTCTGATGTTGACGCGGTCTTTGCCCACACAATAGGTGTCAATGTGGTCGAACCCGAAGCTCTCTTTCCACTTCCAAAACGGATGCCTATAAAAGTGAAAAGGTCTCAAGAGATAATTGTCTTGGTGGGATATCCTGCATCTGGCAAGTCGACATTGTGTACCGACGTGTTTGAGCCAGCTGGCTACGAGGTTTTGCATGGTGACATTTACAAGACCTCGGCCAAGATGATCAAGGCCGCCGTCCCGTTTATCATGGCAGGAAAGAGTGTCGTATTTGACGCTACAAATGCTACGAGGGCAAAGAGGGCCGAGTATCTGACAGCATTTCCAGAGGTGCCAGCGAGGTGTGTCTGGCTCACCACAGATATCAAAGAGGCCATGACACGGAATAGTAAGCGTATTGTACCCCATGTCGTACCTAGGATCGCTTTCAACTTGTTTTCTTCCAAGTTTCAAGAACCGAGCAAGGACGAAGGCTTTCGCCATGTTGTCGTTTATTGCTAAAAGTTGAAAAAACAAGTATGGTCAATACTGCATAATCGAAAGACATTCAGGACATAAGACATAATGACCAAGAACAGGACCATCATCGACGCCCCAAGGAAGATGCTGCCCCGACTCTCCCGCACCAACATGGGCAGGGAAGAGTGGCGCGCCACCCGCGAGGAGCCAGGAACCCCAACAAAGTCCAAGTCATTGAAGACGTTTTTCGAAGCTATCGACCTGCCCCCAGTTGGGCCTTTCCACCCCTTGGATCTGAACAAGTAAACGTGCCGAGTCAGTATACCAACTCTTTCACTGTATCATCCATCCATCCATTTCCTATGCATTTTTATTTATTTAAAAGTAAAAAATGTAGTAATAGTCATAAGAAAATAAACGACATAATGGATGATCACTTTGATATCATCTTGGCGAATGCGCCCGAGATTCTCGACGTGTGCGACCTGTCAAGCCTTGCTTGTGTCAACCGCCAGTGCTCTGTCCTTGCCAACACCGAGATCCAGATCTTGCACAAGAAATATATCAAGGGGCTACTATTGGAGTGTGCTGGCAAGAAATGTAGGACGTCATCATATGACAAGCCCGCTATTTGCTCCTATTGCAAGAGCTCCACGGCAATCAAGTACGCCTTTACAACCAATATCAACGTGGCTTGCTACGAGTGCAAGGGCAAAGTCGAGGTGTGCAAGACCGAGGCCAAGTCAAAATACAAGTTGACTGATGATGACTTGTGGTCTGTCGATTTCTACACAAGCTCCCACTTTATATACAAGAACGACATTACCTATTATTCGCGACGCCAGGCCATCATGACTGCCATTTTGAAGCATGGCGAGATTCCCAAGAAGCGACTGTACTCGAAAGCCAAGGCGCACCGTCTTGTACAAGTGGGGAAACTTCACGAAATGTATGGACGTATCGCAAACCAGGCAGTGTTCGAGTATGTGCGCAATGGGAACGGCGGGATCCGGTGGCTGACACGGGTCTTTGAAAAGGTCAAGGGCATCAACGCGTGGTTGAAACAAATAGCTGTGCCAAGTGAGCTAGTCGACATGGACTATATTGTGACGACTGTGGATGACCTCGATGGATACAAGCGGCGGTTTGTCAAGAGGTTGGCCAAGGTGACTTCAGACGCTGACACTGGCTGCATTTACCACAAGTTTACCCTGTCCGAAAAGAGAGAATATTTGAACAAGGGTGACATGTCGATAGTGCGAAAGTACGAGTTGGTCAACGCATTGAAAAGCAACGGCCTCGAGCTACGGGACGACTCGCAATTGTGCAAAAAGTTTATACAAGGCGAGACCGAAAAGACCTTGGAAGAAGTTGTCATCATCATGCTCGAGATGAAGTTCCTATATGCACACACCAACTATGGCAAAGTCATGTCGCGGTTGCTTTGTGAAGCGCGGGACGTGGCGGAGAACCACGTTCAATATATGCACGGCATACACAACATGGTGCAATATCGGGAGATGGTCGACATGGACGCCATCCGGGCAAGAGCGCGAGCCATTGTAGGTTTTCACGGTCTCTAGGAAACTACACAAATGTTTCCTCTTGTTTGTTCTTGTGTCCTAGGGAACGATTGCTGCCACCACACATTTGTTCGTGGGTGGTTCCATATGGCGATCCCGTTTTTTATAGCAAACTGCCTATATACTGTGAGCTTGAACATGGTGGGTGTCACAGTGAGGACCCATGTGGCATCAAAACACTTGCCGTCATCCTTGTGAGAGTCAGGTACAAGACCCCATGCAGTAACAGGGATGCCCATATTATTCATGATGTCGACAATTCGAGAGTGTTCCCAGCAAACTAGTGAGCTTTCTTTTTCACAAGACATTAGCAGTGTTTTCGCAAGCTGCTCGGATTGTGCACGAGGTACATTGATGTGATGTACCGCATTGATTTTGGCTAGGGTGGGAGCCATGGTTTCAATACATCGCTTAGAATGTGGAGCTGTCATGGTGTATATTGCAGTTGGGACCTCGAAGTCGTTGTACGGATGAAGAATGTAATCGGCTAGAAATATAGCACGTGCTTTGCCTTGGGCATCAAGGTGAACAACGTCGTGTTTACTTTTTTCAGCATGTCGAATAAAAATGATTGTTCTAGTCATTTCATTTTCAACATACAACTAAATAAATCTTATATTCTGTTCCTCCATGTTTCTCAAGAGACCCGAGTTTTCCCCGCGCTTCCAAAAGACGGCGGTTTTTCAGATGGACCACAACCGGGTCCACGTTTCATACAAGTACATTGAAGAGCTGAACTGGGCTGCTGCGAGGCTCAACCTGAAAGACAGGGAGAACTACTTTGCGAGCAATGGAGTAAATTACATTAATGTGGTTCGTTTCTACCGGTACGTTTTGACTCTTGAGGAGCTTTATAAAAATACAAAGTTGGACTAGAAGCCAGAAGCCAGTATAAAGCCACATTTGTATCAATTGGTGAAAAGTTGAATATATCATAATTTTACTTTCTTTATAAGGCCACATACAAACAGCATGGAAGACGACAACACGGATATCGAGTCCGAGTCCGAAGGCGAGTTTGATGATGATGAAGAGACAACAGAGACAGAGTCAGTGTACTCTTTGGAGGACGAGGATGATGATGATGACGACATGGAATACATAGAGGACTCAGACTCAGACGAGACCATGTCTCTGGACAGCGAGTCAAGCGAGGCCGACAACGAAGAGACATGGGTCCAGCAGGTGCGGCACTACCAGCGCACTACCGATCTACTGATCGCACAAGACGCTTTCCGCCTCTTGGTGGAAGAGATCATGCAAGACTACGTCACACAGAACGAGTATCTCGACATCGAAGACGAGGCTGTGGAGGCGCTGCAGACAGCAGTCGAGGACTTTTTGGTCAGGGTGCTTGCTGGCGCTCAGCTCTCTGCCATCGAGAGAAACGGTGGACCCGTCGAGGTGACGCGCGCGCGTGACATGTGGAACTTTCTCAGGATGCAGATGACCCCGCCTTTTTGACTTTATGCATTTTGGCTTTATGCAATTCAATTATCTATTTTCAAAATTTATATTTGCTTTTTGTAAAATGAACAAGGATCAATCGACATGTATGTATTTGGCCACCGGAGAGTTGGTATGTAATGAAACGTTTGTGAATGCAGGGCCGTGGGTACCTCTGCCAACAGATAAACCATGCAAAGCGTGCGGGGAGACGTGCGCAGTGAATAAAAAAGAAATTGCCAAAGTGAATCAAGGCAGGCCGGAAATCAGGTCGTGGAATTATTCACCGTCTCCACAACTGTTTCAATAGCCTTGGTTTGATTGCCCAAAAGCTCGGCTGGAAGGTATGACTCGACTTTCTCTACTACGAGTTCTTTGGCTATGTGGACGCCATCTTCCATGACCTCTTTTTCAATTGAAGACGTTATTGCATTCTCGATCTTGTTATCTATACTTTTTTCAAGTGCGTCGGCTGCATTTTCTATATTTTCTTTAGGATGTTCTATAATGTACTCGACTGTTGTCTTTTTTATTTGGAAAAGTTTGGTAAATAATTGACCCATTTCATAACGTGGATTTCTAAATCCTTAGATCCCTTTCTTACAACCGGCCATTGTATTGGAATAAAAACAGAAAAATAGGTGTGAGCCGTACTTGAACTGGTATTGTTTATGAAAAAGCGCGATTTTACTACTTTGTTTGCCTATTTGCGGGCCACACACTGCTTGCGCATAGGGTGCAAAATCCCAAGTGCTATTCACAGGGATGTGATCTACAACTTTAGATCTGTCCGATGTCTGATTGAGAGCGTGGATCGCTACTGTATTTTGCACATCTACATATTTTTGATTGGCATTGACTACTTGTAATTCGTGAATGCCGGAGTCAGCAAAAGGTGTTCCATGTGATGAGCGCAGGCTAAAGTACAAGTCACATCCACTTTTGCCAATGGGAATTACAAAGTGATTGTTGAAAGCAGTTGTGAAAATTGGCAGCTTGTAAGAAAGCCATCGGTCTTGTGGGAGGAGTGATTGGTCGAGAATAGAAATGGGATTAGCCCATCCAAGACGACGCGAGTTGGGTGCATTGAAACATAGATTGGCTGATGCGGCAGCACATCCCATTGGGTCACTGCAGTCTGTACCAGAGTGTTCTAGCCCATTACTATGACCTATTTCGTGTATGAGCGCGTTTTCATTGTTCATTTGACTTGATTGAATAAATATTTGGCCAACTTTATTTGATATACCTTGGCAAGATGAGGGGAGATTATAAATAATGGTCAAGAATTTAGTGGGGTCGGAATATAGCCATCCATATTTCTTTGGGTACTGGTTTTGACAGGCTTGGAGCATTGAATAGGTTTCCTCTAGGCCACACTGCTTTGTAAAGTTGTAGTCGAGAGGTGGCACCGAGCCCGCACAATTTACATTGAGGATACCGTCGACTTGCGGGGCGAGCAAGAATGTGTTTTTAAACGTCGTATTTGGGCTCATATTGCAAAAGTTGTTAAATCGATTGACGCGATTTATATAACTAGCAATGTCAATGCGATATGCTGACACCTGATTGTTGTCTTTGGAACACGGGGAATGAGAGTCGAAATTAACAATGCACGAGAGTGTGTTAATCGCTGATGCCATGTTGTGAAACAATGCACTATATAAAACAACTAGAGAATACCAAGATGTTGTCATTTGTTATTCCCGGTTTTTTTGTAAGTGGAAGTTTTTTTAATCAGGGCTGTTGCCTTTTTTATTCTACTCGGCATAAATGGCCACACGGCTTCGAACAGCTCTGCCTTTTTCATTTTAGAATAGCCTTCAATGCCAACGTCCCTGGCGAAAATAGAAAAATACTTTCGAGCTACTTTTGATAAATTTATAGGAATATCACGATACTGTCCGTACAATTTAAAATGGAAACAATGGAGTTGTATAGTAAAGTTTTCTTTTTAATAAATAATGTACGCTGTAGATTTTAGAAAGGCTGTTCTACAAATGTATCATTACTTTCAAAGCTT
>Ga0214249_1000440_pt1 | contig 17718 bp, 13 predicted proteins | sample TroBogypolimnion_17_FD_153087 | JGI IMG/M metagenome (GOLD analysis project Ga0214249, IMG submission 153087) | Freshwater microbial communities from Trout Bog Lake, WI - 23JUN2009 hypolimnion | ecosystem: Environmental > Aquatic > Freshwater > Lake > Hypolimnion/Profundal zone | place: Trout... | reverse complement strand
TATGAAGATTCATGAGTATCAAGGCAAGGAAATCTTGCGCCAATTCGGTGTGCCGGTGCCTCGCGGCATCCCCGCCTTCACCGTGCAGGAGGCTGTGGAAGCCGCACAAAAACTTGGCGGCCCGGTGTGGGTGGTCAAGGCCCAGATCCACGCAGGTGGTCGCGGCAAGGGTGGCGGAGTGAAGGTTGCCAAGACCATTGAAGACGTCAAGCGCATCGCTGGCGAAATCCTGGGCATGCAGCTCAAGACCCACCAGACCGGCCCCGAAGGCCAAAAAGTGCGTCGCCTCTACATCGAAGACGGCGCCGACATCCAGAAGGAATACTACGTTTCCGTGGTGACCGACCGTGCCACGCAAAAGGTGGCATTTATCGCCTCCAGCGAAGGCGGCATGGACATCGAGGAAGTGGCGCATTCCACTCCTGAAAAAATCATCACCGAGTTCATCGACCCCCTGACCGGTCTGGGCGATGAACAGGCCAAGAAGATTGCAGACGCCATCGGCATGCCTGCTGGTTCCACCGCACAAGCCGTGGACATCTTCCAAAAGCTCTACCAGTGCTACATGGACACCGACGCGTCGTTGGTTGAAATCAACCCGCTGAACCGCGACGGCAAGGGCAATGTGATTGCCCTGGACGCCAAGTTCAACTTTGACGCCAACGCGCTGTACCGCCACCCCGAAATCGTGGCTTACCGCGATCTGGACGAAGAAGATCCTGCCGAAGTGGAAGCTTCCAAGTTCGACCTGGCTTACATCAGCCTGGACGGCAACATCGGCTGCCTGGTGAACGGCGCCGGTCTGGCAATGGCCACCATGGACACCATCAAGTTGTACGGCGCAGAGCCCGCCAACTTCTTGGACGTGGGCGGCGGTGCTACCCCCGAGAAGGTCACCGAAGCCTTCAAGATCATGTTGAAGAACCCCAAGGTCAAGGCCATCATGGTCAACATCTTTGGCGGCATCATGAAGTGCGACACCATCGCCACCGGCGTGATCACGGCCTGCAAGGCCGTGAACCTGTCCGTACCTCTGGTGGTGCGGATGAAGGGCACCAACGAAGATCTCGGCAAGAAGATGCTGGCCGAAAGCGGCCTGCCCATCATCAGCGCCGACACCATGGCCGAAGCGGCCCAAAAAATTGTGGCAGCGGTCAAGTAAGGCGGAACACGAATATGTCTATCTTCATCAATAAAGACACCAAGGTCATCACCCAAGGCATTACCGGCAAGACCGGTCAGTTTCACACTGAAAAATGCCAGGAATACGCGAACGGCAAGAACTGCTTCGTCGCGGGCGTGAACCCCAAGAAGGCTGGCGAGTCCATCTTCAACATCCCGATTTACGCCTCCGTGAAGGAAGCGGCATCTGAAACCGGTGCCACCGTTTCCGTGATCTACGTGCCACCAGCCGGTGCTGCGGCTGCCATCTGGGAAGCCGTAGAAGCCGATCTGGACCTGGCCATCTGTATTACCGAAGGCATCCCGGTCAAGGACATGCTGATGGTGCGCAACCGCATGAAGGCCAAAGTGGCTGCCGGTGGCAAGGAAACTTTGTTGCTGGGCCCGAACTGCCCAGGCCTGATCACCCCCGATGAAATCAAGATCGGCATCATGCCCGGTCACATTCACCGCAAGGGTCGTATCGGCGTGGTTTCGCGCTCCGGTACCCTGACGTACGAAGCCGTGGCTCAGCTGACCGAAATCGGTCTGGGTCAGTCGTCTGCTGTCGGTATTGGTGGCGACCCCATCAATGGCCTGAAGCACATCGACGTGATGCGTGCCTTCAATGACGATCCAGATACCGACGCGGTCATCATGATCGGCGAAATCGGCGGACCGGACGAAGCCGAAGCCGCCCGCTGGTGCAAGCTCAACATGAAGAAGCCTATCGTCGGCTTCATCGCTGGTGTAACAGCACCTGCCGGCAAGCGCATGGGCCACGCAGGTGCCCTGATCTCCGGTGGTGCCGATACGGCCGATGCCAAGCTGGAAGTAATGGAAGCGTGCGGCTTCACCGTCACACGCAATCCGTCTGAAATGGCCAAGCTGCTCAAGGCCTTGCTCAAGTAAGCAGACCTTGTATTGCACGCTGCGGGGCTAGTAAGCACGCAAAAAAAGAGCCCAAGTTTCAGCTTGGGCTTTTTTTGTTTGTCAAAATTGCGACTGGCACGCAAGGGCGGGCTCTTGTCGGCGGAGTGGACGTCTGCTAATGTGCGCCCTCAAACGCTGGGCAGACACTGAAACATAAAGAAGCGAATGCAATACAAATTTTGCTCCGTCACGGATGTGGGGCGCAGCCGCAGCAACAATGAAGATTCGGTCGCCGTGGACGAAGCCATGCGCCTGGCGGTGTTGGCCGATGGCATGGGCGGATACAAGGCTGGCGAGATTGCCAGCGCCATGGCCACCTCTCATATCAAGTCGGAGATGGGGCGCTGGTTGACCGAGGCCGGTGATGCGGCACGTTACCGCGAGGTGCGCCGGGCCATGGAGCTGTGCGTGGACGGCGCCAATGTGTCGATACTGAACGCAGCCAACTCCAACTCCCATTATTCGGGCATGGGCACCACCCTGGTGATGGGGGTTTTTCGGGATGACGGTCTGGTGATTGGCCATATCGGCGACTCACGCTGCTACTGTTACCGTGCGGGGAAGCTGCGGCCCATCACCAAGGACCATTCGCTGTTGCAGGAGCAGCTCGATGCCGGTCTGATCAGCCCGGAGCAGGCAGAGAATTCCAATATCCGCAACCTAGTTACCCGCGCACTCGGCGTGGAAGCGATGGTGCTGCTGGAGGTCAACGAGCACGGTGTGGAAGCGGGCGATGTCTACCTTATGTGCTCCGATGGACTCACCGACATGATGAATGATGCTGCCATCGAACAGCTGTTGGCGGAGCAAGCCGAGCTCGAGCACAAGGCGCAGTCCCTGGTCGACGCCGCCAATGAGCGGGGCGGACGGGACAATATTTCCGTTCTGATGGTGGAAGTCACTGAGGCAGCTGAAAAGCGGGGTTTAATCGCCAGATTGCTGGGAAAATAATGCGTGTGCCATATGCCAGTGTCCAACCATAGGAAAAGGAGCCGGTCATGCCGAAAATGATCGTGTCGATCGACGATGTTGTTATCAAGGAAGTGCAATTCACCAAGGACAGAACCACCTTGGGACGCCGGCCATACAACGATGTTGTGATCGACAACCTTGCCGTCAGTGGTGAGCATGCGGTTATTTTGATGAGTGGCTCCGAGGTCACCCTGGAAGATTTGGGCAGCACCAACGGCAGCTACGTCAACGGACGGGCCATCAAAAAGCAGGTTCTGAAAAACGGCGACGCCATCGAAATCGGCAAATACAAGATCAAGTATGTCGATGAAAAGGCCGCCGATCCGGCGGACAAGACCGCTGGAGTGCAGGCTCGTCCCGCAGCCACTGTGGTCCCCGCGGCTCCGGCAATGCCGATGGCCCCCGCATACGCGGCGACCGAGGTCGGCAATGCGTCGCCCGCAAGCATCAAGGTGCTTAGCGGCGCTGCGGCCGGGCGCGAAGTGCCGCTGACCAAGGTGGTGACGACGATCGGCAAGCCTGCAGTGGCGGTGGCGGCCATCACCAAGCGCCACCACGGCTATGTGGTGCACCATGTGGAGGGTGGCGGCAACCCCACATTGAATGGAACACCGATTACGGCCGACCCCGTGGCCCTGAAAAATGGCGACTTGATTGAGTTGGCCGGTACTCAGATGCAGTTCGTCCAGGTCTGAGCGCAGTGGCTGACGCCAACGGGGTATTTGAATCCAAGGGTGGCTCGACATGAAATCCATAATGAAACACTGGCCGCGGGTTGCGGTGTCCCTGCTGCCGCTGATCTTTGCCTTGTTGCACGCCACGGGAATCATGCGTCTGGATATGCTGCAGCGTCTGGATGACATGATTTATGACTTCCGGCTCAACGCTACCGCACCCAGAACGCTGGACCCGCGAATTGTCATCGTCGATATTGACGAGAAAAGCCTGAGTGAAGTGGGGCGTTGGCCCTGGAGCCGCAAATATCTGGCGAGCATGGTGGACGAACTGTTTGACCAGCAGAAAATCGCCGTACTCGGATTTGACGTGGTATTTGCCGAGGCGGACAGCAGTTCGGGCCTGTCTCAGCTGAATGCACTGGCGAAAAATGAACTAAAAGACCAGGCCGGCTTCAAGGAGAGCCTGCGCGGGCTGCAAACCAGTCTGGACTATGACGCGCTGTTTGCCAAGTCTCTTAAAAATCGGCCTGTGGTCATGGGCTACTTCCTCAATGACAGCGAAGGCAGTCCTAGTGGTGTGTTGCCCTCGCCTGTGCTCAACAAGGGGTCTTTGGAGGGGCGAACCATTCAGGCTTATCGTTGGAATAGCTACGGCTCCAATATCGCTGAGTTGGCCAAAGCGGCACCCACAGCGGGCTATTTCAACCCCGTCATTGACCATGACGGCGTGGTGCGCTCCCTGCCCATGCTGGCGCAATACCAAGGTCAGTACTACGAATCCCTGTCGCTGGCCATGGTACGCATGTTGATGGGATCGCCGCCAGTCGTGCCAGGCTACAGCTTTGATGGCGCCGCGTCCGGCCAGTCTTCCAATATAGACCTGCTGAGGCTTCGCTTGGATGGCAAACACTTAGACATCCCGGTGGATGAAAAGGTTGCCGCGCTGGTGCCGTACAGGGGGCACGGAAACGTCGCAGGCGGTTCCTTTCAGTACATCCCGGCTTCAGACATTTTGAACCACCGCCTGCCGCCCGGCAGCCTGAAGGACAAGATCGTGTTGGTGGGAACCACCGCCCAAGGCCTACTGGATCTGCGGGTCACTCCCATGGATGAAACCTATCCTGGTGTGGAAATCCATGCCAATCTGATCTCTGCGCTGCTGGACGGCAAAACCTTGCTTCGGCCCGATGTCGCGCAGAGCTATGAGGTGGGCTCGCTGATTCTGGCCGGTCTGGTGCTGGCTATAGCCCTGCCGTTTTTGTCGGCATTGCAAGGGGTTGCGTTGAACTTGGTCGTGGTGGCGACGCTGGCAGGGCTCAATTTTTGGTTGTACCAGGTAGATGGCTGGGTTTTGCCGCTGGCCGCCTCATTGTCCATGGCGCCGCTGGCGTTTGCACTCAACATGAGCTATGGCTACTTTGTGGAGAGCCGCACCAAACGCGAATTGGCCAATCTGTTTGGCACTTACGTGCCGCCCGAGCTGGTTGGCGAAATGCTCAAGGACCCCGATGCCTACACCATGAAGGCCAGCAACCGCGAACTCACCGTCATGTTCAGCGACATGCGCGGCTTTACTGCGATGTCGGAAAAGATGGAGCCCACGCAGTTGCAGGAGCTTCTGACCGGCGTGTTCAGCAATCTCACCGCATTGATTCGTGCTAATCGGGGCACCATAGACAAATACATGGGTGACTGCGTGATGGCCTTCTGGGGTGCGCCGGTGGAGACGCCGGACCATGCGCAACTGTCGGTGAAGTCCGCCATAGCCATGGCACACGCGGTGCGCGGCATCAATGACGAACACCGCGCTCGCGGCTTGCCAGAGATCGGCATTGGCATCGGCCTGAACACCGGCACCATGTGCGTGGGCGACATGGGCTCCAATATCCGGCGTGCCTACACCGTGATTGGGGACTCGGTGAATTTGGGGGCGCGCCTTGAAGGCCTGTCCAAGGCCTATGGTGTAGACATCGTGGTCAGCGAATCCACCCGCAACTTGGCGCCGGACTTTAGCTGGCAGGAATTGGACCGCGTGCGCGTCAAGGGTAAGGCCGTGGCAGTGGCGATTTTCTATCCCTTTGCCCCTGCCGAACAGCTCAGCGCGGAGCTCGCGCAGGAGCTTGAGACTTGGGGTCATTGCCTCAAGGCCTACCGGGCCCAGGACTGGGAACAGGCCGACAGGCTGCTGGTCCAGTTGATGGCCATGAACCCGACGAAATACCTGTACCAGCTCTATGCCGATCGGGTCAGCACCATGCGCCAGCTGCCATTTGACCCCGACTGGGATGGCGCCACCAATTTCGAAACCAAGTGAGGCGAGCCCGGACCGGGCAGATTCTGGCGTTCGGCCATGCGCCGGGGTTATCCTCTGCACTTCACGCACACCACAGCAACCGAAATGACCATGCCCGCGATCCAACTCTTGGATCCAACCCAGCCCTTAGGCCGAGACCAGGTCCCCGGCGCAGCGCAATGCGTCCATCGGAGCCCTGCCCGTGGCTGACGCTGTGTCGCCCTTAGGCGAGCCTGGCTCCGCCGAGCAAGCATTTTTTGACTCGCAAAAGCTGCCCTCGCAAAAGCGCGGCATGACCTTTGAGGGACTGTTTTATCGCCAGTTGCACCAGGTCACGGCGCGCATCCATAACACCGAAAACATCGAGCAGATCATGCTGGAGACCAGCCAGGATATCTGCAAGCTGCTCAATGCGGACCGGCTGACCCTGTATGCGGTCAATGCCGATCGCACGGCCATTGTGTCGAAGATTAAGACCGGCCTGAACAGCAGCCGCGACCTCAAGCTGCCGATCTCGCCGCAAAGCCTGGCCGGCTATGTGGCCTTTAGCAAAAAGGCCTTGAACCTGCCCGACGTGTATGACCAGGAAGCTCTCAGACGCATTCATCCGGCGCTCAGCTTTTTGAAGGAAGTGGACCGCCGCTCAGGCTACCGCACGCGCCAGATGCTGGTGGCGCCCATACTCGAAGGCGAACTGCTGCATGGCGTGTTGCAGGTGATCAACAACAAGAGCGATGAGCCCTTTGGCGCATTGGAGCTGGAGGGAGTCTCCGAGGTCTGCAAGACGCTGGCCACCGCCATCCGACAGCGGGCCATCAAGGCCGAAGACGGCGTGCGCCGCAAGGCCACCAAATACGATGGCCTGGTATCAGACGGCTTGCTCACCCATGAGGAGCTGGTCCAGTGTGTGCAGGACGCGCGCCACCAGCAGGTCCCGGTGGAGCAGCAGCTGCTGGTCGGCTTCAAGCTCAGGCTGGAACAAATTGGCGCGTCCCTTTCCCAATTCTTCAGCGTGCCCTACGAGGCCTTCAACCCCGGGCGCATCCGCATCGAATCCATGCATGGCCTGCTGAAACGCGAATTTGTGGAACAGCAGGGCTGGATACCGCTGGAAGAGTCGCACGAGGGCCTGCTGGTGATGTGTCTGGACCCGGAGGCCGCGCGCGGTGCCCGCGTCGTGCCCCAGGTGTTTCCGCGCATCGCCAAGTTCGCCTACCGTGTCAGCACCCAGCTGGATTTTGATCAAACCCTGGCGCAGTTGTTTGGCGCGCCAGCCGATACCGGCACCATTGACGACCTGCTGGCCGGCATGGACGGCGGCCCGCTGGACGATGGCGGCGCCGAAGACGCGCTTGAATCGGCCGCGGCCGACAACGAACTGGTCAAGTTTGTCAACAAGGTCATCATCGACGCCTACAACCAGAAGGCTTCGGACATCCACATCGAGCCGATGCCGGGCAAGTTCAAGACTGGCATCCGTTTTCGCATCGACGGCAGCCTGCAGCCCTATGTGGAGGTGCCGGCCCATTTCCGCCAGGCCATGGTGACGCGCCTGAAGATCATGTGCGATCTGGACATCTCCGAGCGCCGCAGGCCGCAGGACGGCAAGATCAAGTTCAAGAAATATGGCCCGCTGGATATCGAGCTGCGCGTGGCCACCATTCCTTCGGCCGGAGGCTTGGAAGATGTGGTGATGCGAATTCTCGCGGCGGGTGAGCCGATTCCGCTGGATAAACTGGGTCTGACTCCGCACAACCAGGCGCGCCTGGAAGCCGCCATCAGCAAACCGTACGGACTGTTTTATGTCTGCGGCCCTACCGGCTCCGGCAAGACCACCACGCTGCACAGTATCCTGAAGTTTCTGAATACGCCGGACACCAAGATCTGGACCGCCGAAGACCCGGTGGAAATCACGCAAAAGGGTTTGCGCCAGGTGCAGATCAACAAAAAGGCCGGCATAGACTTTGCCCTGATCATGCGTGCCTTTCTGCGCGCCGACCCCGACATCATCATGGTGGGCGAGTCGCGCGACAAGGAAACGGTATCCATGGGCGTGGAGGCCTCGCTCACCGGCCACCTGGTGTTTTCGACCCTGCACACCAACTCGGCGCCCGAATCCATCACCCGCCTGATCGACATGGGCATGGATCCGTTCAATTTTGCCGACGCGCTCTTGGGCATCCTGGCACAGCGTCTGGCCAAGCGCCTGTGCGACTGCAAGCAAGCCTATGTACCCGAAGCCGAAGAGCTGCGCCTGTTTGTCGCCGAATATGCCGAGGAACTGCGCCACTCCAGAGTCTGGAAGCTGGACTATGCCGGTGAAAGCCGGAAATTGCTGGAGCAATGGATGCAGACCTATGGCGAAAATGGTCAACTCAGGCTGTACCGCGCGGTGGGCTGCGACAAATGCAACAAGACCGGCTACAAGGGCCGCCTGGGCCTGCACGAACTGCTGGTGGCCAACGACGAGGTCAAGCGGCTGATCCAGGAGCGTGCCCGCGTGGCCGAACTTTTTGCCGCTTCGGTGGAGGGCGGTATGCGCACCCTGAAGATGGACGGCATGGAAAAGATCATGCTGGGACTGACGGATTTGAAGATGGTGCGGCAGGTCTGCATTAAGTGATAAAAAGTCCATGACGAAAATGTCAGCAAGAGCATATTTCGTCGGAGTCAAGGGCAAATTCTGACGGAAATGGTCCTGGTTGTTTGCCTCACGGCACAAGGTAGACGCTAGAATCCGTGGCACGGAATCTGCTGATATGTTCAGGTCCGTACTTTTTAACCAAGGAGCTGAATATGAAACGTTCTATGCAAAAGGGTTTCACCCTGATCGAATTGATGATCGTGGTGGCCATCATCGGTATTTTGGCCGCCGTCGCGCTGCCAGCATACTCAAACTACATTATCAAGGCTAAGGTCGGTGCTGCGCTCGCGGCTGGTGACTCCTTGAAGACTGCGGTTGCGGTTTGCGCACAGGAAAATGGCGCCGTATTGACAACTTGCAATACCACAGGCACTACCGCTACAACCATCCCAGTATTCACGGCAACCAAGGAAGTTGCCAGTGCGACTGTGGCGTTGGGTGTGATCAAGTTGACCTTGGCCTCTGGTATCGGTACCGGTGTGGATGGCGGTGTAATTACCATTACACCTAGTACCGTGGCGGATCAAACCACAATTACTTGGACCACCTCTGTGGATTCGGCTATTACTAACACCACGGCTAAAGACTTGATTTTGAAGAACAACGTCTGAGGTTCATAGCTGCATAGGCTAAAAGCACCACTTCATCGTTGTGCCAAATGAAAAACCCCGTCAGTTACATGGCGGGGTTTTTTTATATTGATTGGCTGAAACTCCTGTTTTCTACGGTTTCTATTGAAAGCAAGTTTTTGTTGGAAGAATGAATAAGGCAGATAAACCATTCGCAGTTGACGCTGTGTGGGCCGTGTTATTGCTGGCCCTGCCCTGGCTCAATCCATTCACCTATGGGCCCACGCCCGCCGTGGCGCAGGGTTTGGTGGCCTGGCTGGCCGCGGCAGTGTGCTGGTTGCTCTGTGAATGGTCGGGCGTGAACTTTTCGGCCAGAGTCCGTTTGCTTGCCACAGCTTGGTTGCTGGCCGCCGCTTTGAGTGCGGCCATGGGCCTGCTGCAGTATCTGGGTCTGTCCGGACCATTCGGTCCGTGGGTGGATTTTGTCGACGCGGGCCAGGCCTATGCCAATCTGCGCCAGCGCAACCAGCTCGCCACCTTGCTCGGTATCGGCGTTTCGGCCTTGCTGTGGTGGCAGCAGACAACCGCCCAGTCAACAGGCGGACGGCGACTGGTGTGGCTTGGTGGCTTGGCCCTGTTGCTGGCCGCAGCCGACGCTGCCAGCGCTTCCAGAACAGGCTTTGTGCAACTGCTGCTCTTGTTCGGCTTGAGTCTGGTCTGGCGGCGCGGGCGTGGCACGATGCTGTGGGCGCTGATTGCCTATAGCCTCGCTGGGCTTGTGTTGCCATTTTTGATGCCGCATGCGCCTATGTCAGCGCAGGCAACGCTGCAAAGCGGCATCCTGGGTCGGGTGGGCGAGGCCTCGGGTCGGGGCATCCTGTGGCACAACGTGTTGCAGCTGATTGCGCTCAAGCCCTGGCTGGGTTGGGGCTGGGGCGAGTTGCGCTATGCGCACTTCATCACCCTGTATCCCGGCGAGCGCTTCGACCAAATACTGGGCAACGCCCACAACCTGCCGCTGCAACTGGCGGTGGAGTTGGGCCTGCCTGTTGCCATCGCCTTGTGTGCTGGGCTGCTGTGGCTGGTGTTGCGTGCCAAGCCCTGGCGCGAACAGGACGTCACGCGGCAAATGGCCTGGAGCGTGCTTGCTGTGATTTTTGTGCACAGCATGCTCGAATATCCGCTCTGGTACGGTCCGTTCCAGTTGGCCGCAGTAGCTGCCGCCTGGATGCTGTGGCAGAGCAGAGCGGGGACGGCGCTAGCCCCGGCAGCGCATGGCGTCGCCAAACTGTCCCTGGTCTTGGCCGTATGCACCTTGCTGGCCAGCAGCTACTCCGTCTGGGACTATTGGCGCATCAGCCAAATCTATCTGCCGGTGCCAGAGCGCGCGCCAGCCTATCGAGACGACACCTTGGACAAAATCCAAGCCTCCTGGCTGTTTCAGGGACAAGTGAAATTTGCTGAGCTAGGGGTGACGCCGCTCACTGCAGACAACGCGCAGCACATCTACACCCTGGCAAAAGAGATGTTGCACTTTTCGCCCGAGGCCAGCGTGGTGCAAAAACTCATAGTCAGCGCAAGGCTGTTGGGCCAGCGCGAAGAAGCGGCCTATTACGAGAAGCGCTTTCAGGCCGCCTATTCCCCGGAATACGCGGCCTGGCTGGCTGCCGAGTCAAGCGCCCGTCACAAAACTCCCTGATCCGGGTTTTTACGCCGTTTTTACCGGGAAATAGTCCGATCGGACTATGCCTTAGTACCTGTAAAAGTCCATTCGGACTATTTCTCCCATGCACTCTAAAACCTAAACTTCCTACATCGTTTCAACAAAGTGAGTGCCCCATGAAAACCCTTATCCTCTCCATCGCTCTGGGTGCTTGCCTACTGGCCCCAGCGTTTGCTAGCGGTTCGGGTGACGACCACCAGAGCAGCAAGCCCGTTGTTGTGAATAAGGTCTTTTCATTTGCGCAAAATTCGGACAGCGCGTCGGTGCAGTTCACCGTGAAGGCCGGCAACCTGGGTAAGGACGTGCTGGTGGATGCATCCTGGTCCGATATGCTGGTCAATAACTCCAGTTATAACGGCACGCTGGGCTGGACACTTTCCGGCATCACATCGCGCACCGGCAGCCTGCTGGACGGCGCTGGTCAAGAGAGCAGCAGCTTTATCAGCCTGTCCGGTCTGGCAGTGGGCAAATACAAGCTGACCTTCACCGGCAGCTGGGATGCAGTTTCCATCACCGCACCCAAGAGTAGCAAGTTTGAATTTAGCAAAGGCAGCGTGAGTCTTGAGGATGTGCAGTTTGTCAACCACATCGCGGTAGCTGCGGTTCCGGAACCCGAAACCTATGCCATGCTGTTGGCCGGTCTGGGCCTGATCGGTGCCGCAGTCAAACGCCGCAAGCAAGTTTGATTGCAGAAACCCAGCGGCATGCTGTCGGTATCAACAATTTAGGCGCCGGCCACAAAGCTCCCTGACTTGCCGCCGTGCTTTTCCAGCAGCTTGACGTCGGTGATGGTCATGCCGCGGTCCACCGCCTTGCACATGTCATAAATCGTCAGCAGCGCCACCTGTACCGCGGTCAGCGCCTCCATTTCGACCCCGGTAGGCCCTACCGTCTCGGCGGTGGCGTGGCACAGCACCTGGGCGGCTTGCTCGCCAGACTCGGGCAGCACTTCAAATTCCATTGCCACGCGCGTCAGTGCAATCGGATGGCACAAGGGAATCAGCTCGCTGGTGCGTTTGGCACCCTGGATGCCGGTCTAAATTCTTTGCAAATGTCACAAATCCTAGTCTTGTTGTGACACCGTTGTGACAGACCATCTGCCACAAACTGATGGTAGCAGAGACCCTTGCTACTGCTACGAGCCTCGATCAAACTGCCCACGCCTCACCCAGTGCCTGCGCCTGCTGCAATACCAGCTCCACCGCGGCATCCTGCAGGTCGGGTGGGTATTTGTACTTCCGCAGAATCCGCTTGACCATCAGCCGCAGCTTAGCCTGCACACTTGCTCTGGCTGACCAGTCAACGCTCAGGTTTTGGCGTAGGTTCTCGGTTAGCTCATGGGCGATTTTCTTGAGGGTCTCGTCGGATAGCTCCCGCACGGCAGACTCATTGTTGGCCAGAGCGTCATAGAACCGCACCTCGTCTTCGGTGAGGCCCAGCTCTTCGCCACGGTTGGCCGCTTCCCGGAACTTCTTGGCCATCTCGACCAGTTCTTCCATGACCTGAGCGGTTTCTATGGAGCGGTTCTGGTAGCGCGTGATCACATTGGCCAGCAGCTCGGAAAACTTCTTCTCCTGCACCACGTTACTGGCAAAACGGCTCTTGATTTCACCCTCCAGTAGCCGCTCCAGCATCTCCACCGCCAGGTTGCGCTCCGGCAGGTTCTTTACCTGGGCCAAGAACTCGTCATCGAGCAAGCCGATGTTGGGTTTGTCTAGGCCCACCGCATCAAAGATGTCCACAACCTTCTCTGACACCACCGCCGAGTTGATGATCTGGCGGATCGCCAACTCCCTGACCTCGTTGGTGCGCTTCTGGGCGGTGACATCCTTCTTAGTCAAGATCACTTTGACGCCCTGGAAGAAGGCAACCTCTTCGCGCACAGCCTTGGCTTCATCCAGCGTACAGCACAGAGTAAATGCCTGGCTCATGGCCAGCGCCGTATCTGCGAACCGCTTCTTGCCATCACGTGCCTCGCCGGTTTGCAATCCCAGCACATGATTGGCTGCGCCGGCAAGAGTCCGGTGACCGCCAGTGAGGAACCCGCTGTAGTCAAAGCCGTGGAGCATGGCTCGCAGCACATCCATCTTCTCCATCAGCACGCTATAGGCTTCGTGGGCGTCTACCGTAGGTCTGCCCCGGCCCTTGGACTGGGTGTACTCCTTCATCGCCGACTTCAACTCGTTGCCGATGCCGATGTAATCCACTACCAGGCCGCCTTGCTTGTCCTTGAACACGCGATTGACGCGGGCGATGGCCTGCATCAGGTTGTGCCCCTTCATGGGCTTGTCCACATACAAGGTGTGAACGCAGGGCGCATCGAAGCCGGTAAGCCACATGTCGCGCACGATGACCATACGCAACGGGTCGGCTGGGTCTTTGAATCGCTTCTCCAGCCGCTTTTTGGTTTGGGCGCTGTAGATGTGGGGGCGCAACAGGGCTTTGTCGCTGGCGGAGCCGGTCATCACAATCTTGATGGCGCCCTTTTCCGGGTCGGTGTCATGCCAGTCCGGGCGCAGTTTGATGATCTCGTTGTACAGGTGGACACAGATGTCACGGCTCATGGCCACCACCATCGCCTTGCCCGTCTGCGCCTTGTTGCGCTCTTCAAAGTGGGTCACCAAGTCGGCGGCCACACTTTCGATGCGCGGTTCTGCCCCAACCACCTTCTCCAGCGCCGCCCAGCGGGTTTTGAGCTGGGACTGGGTGCTCTCTTCCTCGTCTTCGGCCAGTTCATCGACCTCCGCATCAATGACAGCCATCTCTGCTTCGTCCAGACTGAGCTTGGCCAGCCGCGACTCGTAGTAGATTGCAACGGTGGCGCCGTCCTCCTTGGCCTGCTGCATGTCATAGACGTGGATGTAGTCGCCAAACACCGCACGGGTGTCACGGTCACTGCTGCTGACAGGGGTGCCCGTGAACGCGACAAAGGTTGCATTGGGCAGGGCATCACGCAGGTGCTGTGCGTAGCCCACCTGGTAGCGTTCAGACGCTGTATCGCCCACCGTGTAGGGCGGTGGTGCGAACTCAGCACGGAGTGCGCTTGTCTCACCGTCGCCCGTCGTGAGCGCGGGTGTGGTGCCGCTACGTGCCTTCTTGGGCTTTAGTTTTGCTTCAAAGCCGTATTGGGTGCGGTGGGCTTCGTCGGCTATCACCACGATATTGTTCCGGTCCGACAGGATCGGGAAGATGTCCTCATCCTCACCCGGCATGAACTTCTGGATGGTGGCAAACACAATGCCTCCGGACGGCCGGTTCGCAAGTTTGGTGCGGAGGTCTTGCCGGGTAGTCACCTGCACCGGCCGCTCGCGCAATAGATCTTCGGCCAGGCTGAAAACGCCGAACAATTGACCGTCCAGGTCATTGCGGTCGGTGATCACCACAATGGTGGGGTTCTCCATCGCCGGTTCCTGCATCACACGGGCGGCAAAACAGGTCATGGTGATGCTCTTGCCGCTGCCCTGGGTATGCCATACCACCCCACCCTTGTGCGAGCCGCCAGGGCGCGAGGCGGCAACCACCTCGTTGATGGCCAAGCGCACGGCGTGGAACTGGTGGTAGCCCGCAATCTTCTTGACCAGGGCGCCGTCGTCTTCAAACAGGACGAAGTAGCGTAGGTAGTCCAGCAAGTACCTTGGTGCCAGCACGCCACGCACCAGGGTCTGCAGTTCGTTGAACTCGCCCAGTGGGTCCAGTGTTGCGCCATCAATCGTGCGCCAGGCCATGAAGCGTTCCGGGTCGGCGGACAGGGAGCCTAGAAGCGCCTCTGTGCCGTCCGAGATGACCAAGACCTCGTTGGTTTGGAACACATCGGGTATCTGCTCTTTGTAGGTCTGGATCTGGTCGTAGGCTTTCCAAACATCGGCATTCAGGTCCGCTGGGTTCTTCAGCTCGATCAGCACCAGAGGCAAGCCATTCACAAACAGGATGATGTCGGGCCTGCGTGTATGGTGGGGGCCGCGAATCGAGAACTGGTTCACCGCCAACCATTCATTGCGCTCCGGGCTGGCCCAGTCAATCAGGCGGACAAAGTCACCGCGGGTTTCGCCATCCTTCTGGTACTGCACCGGAACGCCGGTCACCAGCAGCCGGTGAAAGTGCTGGTTGGCGGTCAGCAGTGCGGGGATGCCTAGATCGAAGACCTGCTTGAAGGCGTCCTCGCGTACCCCACTGGGAATGCCTGGATTGAGCCTGAGAATGGCCTCTCGCAGCCTGAATGGCAGCAGCACCTGCTGGTAGTTGGCACGCTCCGGAGTGGTGCCGTCGTGGGCAATGTCTGGGCCATAGAGATGGGTGTATCCCACTTCCTGCAGCCAGGACAGCGCCTCTTGTTCGAGTTGGTCTTCGGTCATGGCTCAACCCGAACGTTATTGGGTCACTGAACCGTCAATGTCGTGCGGCTCTTGGATTTCCAACGCCACCACTGGAACTTCCGGCAAATCACTTAACTGCAAAGGTTTGATCAGCGGCCGGAAAACTGCATCCATCTTGGCAATGGTGAATTCGATCCAATCTTGGTATTCATTCCAGCGCGTCTCATCCTCCAACGGACAATTGGGATGGGCAACCGCCAGCACACAACCCTTTTGTTCCGGCAGTTCATTCCACACTAGCGGAATTCCCAACTGGGTGTGAATCAAATCCTGCTTGGCCAAAAGGTAGCGGAAAACACCCTTGGGTGGCAAATCCTCGCAGTTGATATACAGCCGAACCAACAGTTGCTGGGAGGTTCGCTGGACCACGCCTTCCAGAGAGAATCCGGTGCGTCCCACGCGAAAGGACTGCCAGGATTGGGCTGAAGGCTTCGGTGCACGCTGCCCTTTCCCAACCATACGATCACGAAAAGATGTCCAGAACTTGAGTTGCATAGCCCGAGTTGGACTATTGGACTCTGCCTTGGCTGCTTCGTCCCGAACAGCGCGACTCCAGTCGTTGGGCTGACAGATGATGTTGAATTTTGGGGCGGGTTCCCTGAGTGGGGCGGGTGAGGGCGTCAGTACAGTGGCAAAGCGTCTTGGTCTGTCGCGAGCCGCTGTCTATCGCATTCAGAAAAGCCCATCAGCGGCTTTCGCCAGTGTGCAGTCGTGGACGTGAGCTATTTCCTTACGTCAATGGGCCGTGGGCAGGCGGTCAATGCCCGAGTCCAATTCAGCTAAATTTCGCTCCGAGTAGGCCAAAGATGATGCTTTGATGGCAAAATCTTTCTGGTGAAAGGCTAGAAGGAGAAAAGCATGAACACACAATCCGCACAAAAAGTCGATCCAGGGTACGTGCTTGCCAAGGCCACGGCGAGAGCGAGCGTGTATTTGGGGCAGACGGGAGCAGGGCTTGCGCGAACCATCGGCTTGAGCGAAGCGACAGTTTCTCGCTTGCTCAAAGGGGACCTAACGCTCAATCCCGAAAAAAAGGAGGGCGAGCTGTCGCTTCTGTTAGTCCGGGTCTTCAGGTCATTGGATGCCCTAGTGGGTACGGACGATCAAAAGCGCATCGCCTGGATGAACGGCCACAACAAAGCTTTGGGGGGGGTGCCTATGCAGCTCATTGAGCGAGCGGATGGGCTGGTGGCAACGTTGAACTACCTTGACGGTATGCGTGCTCCAGCATGAGTGAAGATTCCACTTGGGATCGTGCTTGGTTCGAGACTGGCGTGGCTCCAAAGTCCATGTTGGCTTGGCGCGGCGTGGAAGCCCAGCATGTGGTCTCGACAATGCGGCTTGTTGACAGTCGGGAAGAGCAAGACGAGTTGGAGTTGCTTCTCGAACAGAGTAAACCATTCAAGCCGGCCATGAAGGTACCCAAACACTACTTGATTTACACACCATTCCGATACCGGCCACCGCATCCGAGCCGGTTTCGCCGAGGTGGTGAATTGGGGATTTGGTATGGCGCCGAGGAGTTGTACGCGGCTTGTGCCGAAGTCGCCTATTGGCGCAACCGCTTCATATTGGACAGTGCGGCGCTCGTGAAAGCGGAGTTGCTGACCGAACACACATTCTTTCAGGCAGAGGTAAGTGGTGCTGCAGTCGATCTTATGGGCCAGCCCTGGGTCGAGTCACGCAACGTTTGGACACACGGCAGCGATTACACAGGCACCCAAACACTTGCGGATTCAGCTCGAGATAGGGGCGTGCAGTGGGTCTGCTATGAATCGGTACGTGCTCCTGGCAAGCGGTGTGCTGCCGTTCTTTCTGTTGATGCCCTCGAAATGGTCGATGGTGGCAGGACCATGCAAACCTGGCACTGCAAAGCGTCGAAAGATGCGGTCATGATGGTACGAGGTTCAGAAACACATGCATGGAAGTTCTGAGTGGCTACAGGCTCTGACCACTGCTACAAAAGTCTGCTACAAACGAGGCTTCTTTACCCGGCGTTGTACAGTAGGCGAAGTGTTGGGTTCGATCCCCGCCAACGGTTCCAAACCAACTAAATGGTCACCCGAGCTTCTTGGCGAGTTCTTCTACGTTAGGGTGGTAGTAACGTTGCAGCATCCTCAAGCTCTTGTGGCCCGACACCGTAGACAGCTCTATGACGTTCGGTAGCTTGGTTGCGATTTGGGTAATGGCGGTGTGCCGCAAATCGTGGAACCTTGAATCAAAGATATTGAGTCGGGCCAAGGTCCGCTTCAAAGCGGCCGACACCGCACAGCCGGTCATCGGGAAAACTTTGCCACTACTGCTTCTAGGAAGGTTGGCCAAGGTAGTTGCTGCCTTGGTTGAGAGTGGGACAGACCGTCTCTCACCGTTCTT
>Ga0214249_1000429_pt1 | contig 18034 bp, 11 predicted proteins | sample TroBogypolimnion_17_FD_153087 | JGI IMG/M metagenome (GOLD analysis project Ga0214249, IMG submission 153087) | Freshwater microbial communities from Trout Bog Lake, WI - 23JUN2009 hypolimnion | ecosystem: Environmental > Aquatic > Freshwater > Lake > Hypolimnion/Profundal zone | place: Trout... | reverse complement strand
ATATTGAAACCCCACTACTTCCAATGACCTTGTGATCTGATCTAAATACTTCTGAACCTAGAAGGTCCCGAATTTGCCTAGCCAGTATGAGTTCCTTTTCTTCGACATGAGTTCTCCCTTGCCGTTTGTTGTGACCAAGAATGGCCCCACATTTGTGGCACACGTGTGGCAAGTGTTTTCCACGGGTTCCAGGTAATGTAGTCGTTTCCTTACAACCACAAGCCGAAGTGAGCGGGATTTCGTGCACCGGACACGCCGTGACCAACTTTAGTTGCCAGAGAAGTAGTCCATATGCATTCCCTGTCGATAGGCATTCGCTTATGCACTGTGGGCACCATCGTTTTTTATCCGCGAGTAATCCTTGATCAGAAATGCAGTCTGCCATTGGAATAAGCGTCATGGTCGTTAGATAGCCCACGTTGGTAAGGTCTTCAAGAATTTTGGCCATTCTATGAGCGACGCTTCCTCGGCCATTGATGCTGGTAAGAGCGTTGATATGGCTTTTTGACCAAAGGCCTGGTCGGGGGAAGTCGTCAGGTCTATGCGTCTTCAATAATTTCAGTAAGGCTTGAGGCGAAAGGGAGTGCGCACTGGCAAGTCGAAGGAAATAACTGCTTAAACTCTCTTGATACCCCGTCCCCAATCCTATGGGCTCTAAGCCCAAAAGAACAGATCGTTCTGGGATATGGGTTTTTTGAATCAGTTCGTATTCTTCAAGATTAGGTTGAATCACCTTGTAGCCTCTGGCCCTCGCCTATTCACCTCTCTTGTAATATTTTGTGTCATATCATTTATTTTGTTAAAAGATGAAAACCCATACACGTTTTTCGAAATATTGATCTCTCCTTCTAGAATCTCCTCCAATATCTTTTCTAGTTGGCCCTCCGACAACAGGGCTGATTCAAGATGACACTCTTTCCAACTACCTGCTTCAAGTGCAGAGTTTAGGGCACGCGCCAGAATAGTTTTCAAAATTCCAACACATCCGGCGGATGCCAAATGTAGGTTCCTTGAATAAGGCATCAAATCTGGGCGGTCTTCAATGGGGAGGAATTCCTGTAGCTTATTTAGCATCCCTGCGAATTGCCCTTCCTCTTGTATATTCCCAATTTCATATCGTTTGAAATGCACAATAGCACTGCGTCTAGAAATTTGGCCACTCAATGCTACGATTGGGTACAAGTCATAACTACCAACCAAAATAAGAGTAATACCTGTCATATTAGCGAAAGACTTCAGGGCGTGAACGGCTGTATTAAGCATTGGGCCCTTCATGGTACAGAAGATATGATTTGCTTCATCCATGACAACAACTATTGTCTTCCGCGCGATTAAAGTTCCGACAATTGCATTTCTCATGGCTGCGACTGTCGTTCCATTTTCTACTCTTCTGATCTTGATCCGACCCTCTTCGATAATTGTTTCTTGTTTCTGGTCCATCAAAGGTTCGCTGAATGCGGAACCCCATTCGGAATAGAACATTCGCCATGAAAACCTCTTTTCTCCAGAGGTAGGAACTTCAAATGCAACAATAGGAAGAAACCCCCTATCTGTATCCATCTCTTTCCCGTAGTTGACTAAAAAATTTTGCTTTAGGTGATTCACCAAAGCAGTCTTCCCTACACCCGTTGGGCCTATCAGGCATACAATGTCTGTGCCTGAGTTGGGCTGAACCATTGAAGATACCTCGCGAAATACTTGATTTAGTTTTGGATGTTGAAGAATCACTCCATCAAAATATTCCTGCTTCTCACGGATCGAAAGGGTTAACGCTTCTTCGTATGAAACGTTGTGGGGGCTCACGCGTCTAGAGGAGATCATAGGTTTCCCCCTGCACAGGTTCTGGCGGATTTTTCATTACTTCTTGCGCTCGGTTAACCGTTTTTTTCTTCTTGTTTGTCAGAGAGTCGGTTCCCTTCCCATGTTCTTTATTTTGCTTCTTAATATCCAATTCCGGGGCCGTCACTAATGGCAGTTGGCCATCTGTGGCTTCCTCAATAAATTCATGGCCAACAAGCAGCCCATTAACAGATGCCATACCAAATTTTCCATATAAGTATTTTGATTCTGCCTGTTGGGCGGCGATCCGTGGGTCAAGATTCCTAACATCAAACACCTTGATCCACTCTGCCAACCGCTCAGGAGTCAGGTCCTTTTTTTTGACACCGTGCCTTTTCAAAAGGGCTTCTGTTGAGTAACGAAATTCAACAACCGTAAGGTGCCGTAGCATACTTCGCCATTTGGAAACACATTCAACCCATGTGTCCTTGATTAGGACAAAAACAACCCCCGGATCCCATGGGTCTGCCTTCACTTCGATGCTCTTCCCATGTAACTCTCGCTTTCTCAGGCTCTCGCACCAGTACCAGATATGGTCTACCTTGATCCCACGAATTCCGTCAACAATGCGTGGTTGTTTGTCTCTTGGGCCTGGGCATGTTTCAATCAAAAATTCTCGATTATAGACAACACGCCGGTGCAACCTTGCCCCTGTTTCCAACAAACGACGCCGAAAACACTCCAGTGGTGGTTCGCCTAGCGCTGGATGGTTTTCTGTTCCGTAGATCTTTTCAAAGTAACCACCTATTGCCCGGTGAAGGGCGACAAGGGTCCATTCAACAAAGTTGGTTGGTCGTACGGACTTGGTCATAGACCTGTGATGCTTGTGGATTTGAGTATTGCCACTCATCTGATGAATGAGTTGTGTGTGGAGGGTTCCGAAGAGGCGCTCAAGAACCGTGCCGTACCGAGGCTTCGCCTTCGGCCGATAACGGATGCTGATTCCGTACGTTTTACTGAGTCGCTTCAAGTGGCTCGACTTAAATTCCGGACCGTTATCTACGATGATCATGTCTGGCACTCGTCCGTGACGGCGAACGATGTCTCGAAGCACCATCATCACGCTTCGGTAACTTGGCTTCTCAAATGTGATGTAGTAGCCAAGTTCTACTCTAGTCGCTGCATCCATTGCGAGAGATAGCCATACACCACCTAGGGACTTCCGTTCTTCGGGTGACTTCGCAAGTATTTCGAGGGGCGTGTGGTCGATGTGGACAAACTCAAATGGACGCTCCCCGTGAACGGGCTCAGTGTGTCGCAGATAATCGACAATCGGCTGCTCCTGATAGTCGAGCCTGCTGCCTTTTCGTTTGAGCGTGGATTTGTGCCTGCTTAGTTCCTTAATAAATGTTCGTTCAGAGCAGGGTTTAAGACCTCGCGTGTGACATTCAATGAGAAAGGCCCTATAGGCGGCGCGTTTGGTTGGACAGGTTGGCTTGTTGTAGACGTTCACAACTATAAACTTGATACAGTCAATCAGCTCATCTGGAATCTTTCGATTCCAATTCCCTGAGCACTCATAATGGTCAGCCAACGCAAGGTGTTGGTCGTAAAGTCCTGGCCCAGCATCAAGGATTGCTCTCCTGTACCGACGTAGTGTTCGGTCCGTTATGCTTGCCACTATCCGCTGCTCCTTGGCGAGCTCTACCAGTTCCATTCGGTTGAGGATCCGTTCAAGCTTTTTTGGCCCAGGTATTGAGACCAACAGTCCATTCTCTGAATTTGCTATTTCCTTGTTTTGTATCAACAGGCGACCATCTGCCTCTAATTGATGAACAAGATCCATTGGAATCTCAGGGTGTCCACCCCCACCGGTAAGCAATAGCTTCCCCTGCCCGCTGAAGGTCACCACATATGGAACCCCATCGTAGTCGACCTTCGAGCCAACAGAAATCGACACATCCTTGCGTGTTACGAGCGCCTCATTTGGGCTACCCTCAATTCGGCGATTAAAGATCATCGACACGGTGTCACGGAAGACACGGACTCTATCCGTGTCCGAGATGGACTCTTTTTCTTGATCGACAACTAGCAGACCATCGGCTATCGCTTTATAGACATCGTCCATTGAGAAACCTGCGTTCAATCCCAGCGACCTGTCGATGAAATCTGTTAGTGGTATTACCGCTAAATCAGCCATTACATCTCGTATCGAGCTGATTGTTGCTTGATCCAAGGCGGGGTGGTCCTCATCGAGGTAATCAGCCAGGAAGATTGCGTTCTTGACAAATTGTCTAGGCAAACCCTCGGCCGACCTCAATCGATAGCGAATTCCTAGCTCTGCCAGATGTTCTTCAAGAGTTGGAAAGGCCCAACCCCTTTCATCTCGAACATATCTTCCGGGTTGTTTTACTTGTAAATTTCGGAGGCGATCTTCCTCTCGCCACTCGTCAAGGAAGATTCCGTCAGGCGTTAGAACTAGGAAATCCGGGAAATGCTGTAATCGGTATGGTCTCCCTGACTTCATATTTTGAAGATTTAAATCAAGTTCGACAGGCTGGGCATAGTACTCGAGCACTTCATTCAACGATTCGTACCAACGCGCCGCCACATATTCAAGGCTCTTACTTTCCAATCCAATATGATTATTCATTTTCTGACTAAACGAAAGGGTGATCACATTCGAGCCACTGCACTTCACTTTTCTAACCGGTGCATCACGCCGGGCTTTCATAACAAGCCTCCGCCCGTCGGACGGAGTCCCAAGCGAATCAAACAATGCGAGAAGGGAAGAATCATCAAGCATGGCTAGCTCCCATCATGAGACCCAAATTGGAGGAATTCCCCATTCGGACTTGTAGCTCTTCTCTAGCCTTTGTGAGCAACCGTCGGCCGGCCAGAGGAAGCCCGATTAGTTTGGGTAGCTCCATGGGCTCAATTCCGTGTGCTGCAGGCTATTGCCCTTCCTCTCCTCGAGAGGAGTTGTTTCGGGGGGGGGGTGACCTTGCGCCGCAAGTCTTGATCCCAATCAATCGAATTATGCGTCGTAGGAGGCTCCCAAAATCCCTACGAGCACGAACACGAGAGGGGCCACCGAAATCTGCTCGCATGCTTCACCCAATGTCCAGCCTCGGGACACGTCTGAATGAATAACTGCGCAGAAGCCAATGACCTATTGCCAGGTCATAACTACTCACGCATAACCGTTAATCATTCATTCCGAGCAGCACTGTAAATCCACGCCTATTGGCCGAGGATTCTACGACTACTCGTGCCCCTCCTGGATGCGCCACCTACGCCGTCATTGGGTAAGAAGACTATCGCTTGGAAACCTTTTAGCAGAACACAGGTCCCTGGGTCAACAGTTCTTGAAGGTGATCTCTCCGCCCATTTTGCCCGCATGGAAATCAGAAGGTTCCTGATGCCCCCAGGGCCTTGAGTCTCAAGGTTGCGCCCCTTCAATCGCTATTGGGGACCGTCCACAGTTTGCTTTCCATCCTTATGGAACGCCTCATGGGAGTCCTCATTCGACCACTGAGTCATGCTTACGCCTGCTATCCTTTTGCAGTTCGCAACCATAAGCATTCTGTATGAACGAGTAATCAGCACGAATGAGCTTCAACCACTGAGCGGGAACACAATGGGCTTCTGAGATGTCAGAAGCCTAGAGCCCAGCAATCATCCCGCCTGGTTGGCTAACCGGGCCTGGATTTGCCTCTTCCCTGTTTTCCTCAAGGTCGCAATTGAGGCCAACTGCTGCTGCCTTGGCCGTGACTTCTCCGCCTCCCAGTTATAGACGGTCTGAGCGGTCACTCCGAGCAGGGTCCCCATGGCCCCGGCGGAGATCCCAAGTTTCTGCCTCTGGGCGGCGAACCGCTTCGCACTGAACCGGAAGCGGGTGGTTGCTTCACCCTCTGCATCAGGTTCGGTCATCTTAGCCGACTGTTTGCCCAGGCGGGCCTGCTGCCTTTCGAGATTGGCCACCTGCTTCTTCAATGCAGTAAGGCTCGAACGGAACAGGGCTGAGGCCTTCTTCATGGCCTCAACCTCTTTGCGGACTTCCTTCCTAGCCAAGCGAAGGACCTCGTCTTTAATTACTGAAGCGATATTTGGCATTCTGAAGCCCCATAGTAGTCGAGATTCATTCAGTCTCGCCCACATTGTAGCCCTAGACGTAAAGGGGTCACCCTTGACACTCTCCCCATGAATAGCCCGGTCCCTTTGAGTGACCCGCCCTCCTCAGGGGACGTCGAAACACCGCGTCGCCTCGTAGGAGACGAGTTCGATAAAGGGGGAGAGGAAGGCTGGTTTCACAGGCTCTGCCCGAATCAGGTCCGTGCTGAGGTATTTCTTGTTGTCATCGGGGAAGAGGTCACGACGACCTCGCCACCACCGGTCTGTTCCTGGAGCTTGATGGCCCCAAGCAGATTGGCTCCGCTGGAGATACCCACGCCCAGCCCGAATTGGGCAGCCAGCGCCTGGGCCATGAGGATGGCGTCACCATCATCCACGGCCACTACCTCATCCAACTGATTGAGCTTCACGATGTCGGGGATGAACTCATCCGAGATGCCTTGAATGCCGTGCGCCCCCACCTTGAAGCCGGTGCTTAAGGTGGGCGAGTTGGCCGGTTCCAGGGGGTGGATCCGCACCCTGGGGCAGGATTCCCGAAGGTAGCCGAACGGTCAGCTTATTGTTCTTTTCGCAGGTAGGACAACTTAGGGTCCCAGACCGAAGCACCAAGCTGCTGCATTGACGTTCCCACCGGTTACTAATCTACGGATTCTAGGTGTTGGGTCACTCGGGGCCGGCTGTCTCTTCATCGCATGTCCTATCGAACCATGCGCGAAGTTCTTCAGCCCTCGGGTATCAGGTCAACCAGCAGCCCACGCAATTGGCTGCCGGAGGAATCGATCTGGACCGGGTGTGGCTTAGCCACCTTCAGGTGTCGGCGGCTCAACCAAGCGGCGGGGACCCGCGTCTGGTATAGACCCGGCGGGATGTCCGCAAAATCAAAGAAGCCATCGAAGGACGAGACCTGGCGCTGGATCACATGCTCCTGGGCATCCACCAGTTCCAGCGTGACACCGGCCAGCGCCTTCGCGCCCTCCGGTCCCCGCATGCGGAGGGTGCCCGACGCCTCACCGAACACCACCACCGGGAAAACTGCCTGCAGCGGCAGGCCGGGGCGGGGAATGAAGCGCAGCCCCTTGCGGACGGGCTGAAGGGAGGGATCATCCAGGTCGTTGACGTTTAGGGCGAGGCTCACTTCACGGTTGGCCGGCAGGTGCATCAGGAGGGCGTGCCCGGTGGCATCGGTCTTAATGTCCTGGGGCACCCCGTCCACCAGGAAGCTGACGCCCTCCACAGGCTTCTCACCGGCGTCCATGATGCCGTTGCCGTTCCGATCGATGAAGACCAGAACGGCGGCGCTCCCTGCGGCGGCTACGGGCCGGGAATCCTCTTGCCACTTTTTGGTGGAGGGATCCTGGCCAAAGCTGGTCCTGAGCTGGATGCCGACCGTCCACCCACCCTGGCGGGCCCACCCCACGCTCCACCCGAAGTCCATTCCGCGCAGGGCACCATGAAGGCCGGCGTTTACTCGGAGTTGCCGGCTGGCGAGGGACTCGGACAGCCCCAGTTGAACCTGGTAGCTCCTGGCCCACAGTGAGTCCAAGGAGACAGCCAAGGTGTCCAGGGTGCCTTTGGGACTGAGCGTGTAGCCCGCCTGGCCCTGCAGCATCCAGTTGCCCAGGCTCCGGCGGCCGATCAGTTCCCCGGTGAAGTTCCGCGTGCCGGCGAAGTCCTGGAAGAGGAGTCCGTTGGTGAGGTAGAGCCCCTGGTAGTTGTGCCCCTCCCGCAGCGCCACCTGTGTCTGGGTCTGGCCGGAAGTGTAGCTGTCTCGCCGCAGGTCCAGTCGCAGGTTGCTGAGGCCCTCTCCCCAGGTCTGCACAGCGCCTGAGAGCCCGCCCTGGGTTCGGCTGGCCAGGAAGCCGCGGTCCGAGTGCAGGACCTCGCTATCAAAGCTGCGGCCCTCGAGATGCCGCAGGTTCCAGCCCAGGTGGCCCCACTGACCCTTGAGGCTGGCCTCATACAAATCGCCGCCCTGGACATCGTGGGACCAGTCCACCTGGTAGCCCATACCTGAGACCTGGCCTCGGGCCCCGGTCTGAGTGTAGGTTCCCATCGGGGCGTAGGCGCTACCGGTTTCCACAGACGGAAACGCCACCAGTGACAGGAAGGGCACGAAGAAACGGTTCACGCCCCAGTCGAAGTTGGCCTGACCCCGCGACGCGCCGTGGGTGTCGGGATGATCAAAGGAGAATCGATAGCGAAGGAAGGCGCCGCTGCCTAGGCCGGGCTCGGACAGCACGGACAGGGCCTCTTCCCGGCGCTGTCCCAGGGGGCCGTGGAAGACCAGCAGGAAGGTGTTCGCGCCGGAATCCAATGGCACATCCGGGAAGGAGTAGCGCCCATCAGGCCGGCTGGTCTGGTAGCCCGTGAGAAGGCCGTTGTGGAACAGCTGGACGTCCCAATCCAATGGCAGTTCGCCCTGAAAACTCTTGCGGTCGAAGAACTGATCTTGATTCAGAGGGAAGTTGCTCAGCAGCACGCCGTTGCCTGAAGTGCTGCGGCTGATGTACTCGATGCCCTGGATGTCCAGCCGACCGACCATCACTTCCCGCGCCCCCAGGGGGCCGAGGAGGTGGCCGTCGGGATCCCTGCGCCCGAGACTGCCACGGAACATGGTGCCTTTGCCGGTGAAGTCCGTGCTGAGGTAGGCCGTGGCCTGGGACCAGAGCAGGTCCGCGGACAGGAAGGTGGTGGCGCTCGCGGTGGCGTGCGCCGTTCCACTCTGCAGGGACGAAGCCCAGCCCAGGCTCTGGTCAACAAACGGGGCCGCCATGGGCGCGTAGGGATGAGCCTGGGGGTCGTAGGCGACCCGCACCGGCCCGTGCCCCGAGGAGAGCAGCGCATCCTTTTCTCGCTGCCAGCGCGCCTGCACCGGCAGCGGCCGCAGGGGCCGGAGCTCAAGCGTGGCGGAGTCCGCGTTCAGCTTCGTCTGGATGGGCAGCCAAGCAGTCAGGGACCGGAGCTCCACGTAGCATTCTTCGCCCTCGAAGAAGACGGCATCCTCCCCGATGGTGAAGCTGCGCCCTTCCGCCTGGACCATGCCCTGCTTCAGGTCCAAGTGGAAGCGGTTCTTCTCCGTAATGACAAACCCGTCCACGGTGCCCGTGAGGGCATCCACAGCAATGGCCAGGGAGAGCTGCCGGGCCAATTCCCCAAGGGGCACCCAGGTGGAAGCTCCCCGCTGCTGCACCAGAAGCGGATCCCCCATGGCCTGGATCCCCACCTGCACCGTGAGGATGCTGAGCTTCCGAGGTTCCGCCGAACGGCTCTGCCCGAAGAGCCCCGCCGCAAGGCAGACTCCGAGGAAGATCGCGCGAGGGCTGAACATGAGCGGCCCGGGTGCATTACCGGACAAGAACTTGCGTTTCCGCCAGCACGGTGCCCCGCTCCGGATGAACGAAGGCCAGCCTCAGCTTCGCTCCCTGGGGCACCTGCAGGGGTCCCAGGGGGATCTCCATGGTGCGTTCGCCCAGGGGCGGATAGACCGCGATGCCACGCCATTCGGCCACCTTGATGTCCTTGGCGCCGGCGGCGACCTGGGTGATCTGAACGTTGCCGAAGACAGATTCCTTGCCCCCAAGGCGCTGCAGGGCGAACTTCAGCAGGGTCCGGCCATCGGGTTCACGCGCCACGACCACTTGGGAGAAGCCGGCGATGGCGGGAGCATCCCCCTGTCGGACGATGATGGGTATCGAGACCCCGTAGACCGGGGTGAGCCTGATGGCGACACCGTTGGGTTCTTTGGAGTCCACCTCGGCGGGAGCCGGTTCCTCTTTCGGCACCGCCCGGATCAGCAAGTGGACCCGGTATTCCCCTTCGGGCAGGTCGGCAGGGCGCCGGACCAGGATGCGCACGGTCTGCTGCACACCGGGTTCAAGGGTGACCTGCTGGGGCGCGTAGCGGACCATTTCCTCGGCGACGGAAGGGCCCTCCGGAGTGACCTCCTTCAGGTCGCCCTTCCCATTCATCTCCATGCGGATGAAGGTGAGGCGGTAGGTGGCCGGGGCGCTGCCTGTGTTGAGGAGGGTCAACTGGCTGGAGCGCGTTCTGGCATCCAGAACCAGGCGTGTGGGCGCCACCAGCAGATCGCCGCCCAGGGCCTTGGGAGGCGGAGGTGCCTGCCCCAGCAGGGTCGAACCGAGCCCCAGCGAGAGGGCCAGCAGCAGGGTTTTGAGGTGGGCGTTCAGGGGGCCAAGGGTGCGTAGCATGAGGGGATCCAGGCAGAGGAAAGAAGGGTGGTTGGGCGCGAGCGTGGTGCACGCCCTAGGCGCTTAGGCTCTTGTCAGATGAGGGGCGGGGATGGAGTGCGTGAATCTTGAGGGCATGGGTCGCAGCGCTGCGCCCCCGGGGGTCGGCGAGTGGGAGGTAGAGGTGCAGTGCCGCGCCCCCACCCTGAACGTTCTCTGCAAGGATGGCTCCCCCGTGCAGCTTCATGACGGCCTGCGCCAAGGCCAGGCTTAAACCGGTACCCCGCTTGCTCCCGCGCTCTTTGGTAGAGGCATAGGGACTGAACATGATCGGAAGGATGGTCGGCGCGATGCCGGGGCCCTGGTCGGTGAAGCTCAACTGCAGGTAGTCGCCTTCTGCCAAGGGCACCGGGTCCGGCAGGCTCACTGCACGAATCCTCCCTTCGATGCTGAGCGCGCCGGAGCCGCCCATCGCTTCGAGAGCGTTCTTGATCAGCATTTTGATTACAGTCTTCATCTCGATCAGGTTGAAGCGGGCGGCGGGTAGCTCGCCTGCGAAGTGGATGTCCAGGCTGCAGTGCGAGTTTCCAACGGATTCATCCCAGGCTGCACTGAGAACGGATTCCAGGCTGTAGGAGTCTTGGAGGGACACCCGCTTCTGGCTGAGGAACATCAGCCTAGTGCCAAGTTCCCTGATTTCCGTCCAGGCCGATTCGGCTGTGGTCAGCAGTTCGAGCGCTTCGTCGGGATCGTTCAGGGATTGCTTGGCCAAGCTGACCATGAGCATCAGGCTCTGGAGCAGGTTGTTGTAGTCATGGGCCATTCCGCCCGCAAGGATCCCCAGGGTCTCTTCGTGCTGGGCCTGCAGCAGGTCCGCCTTCTGCCGGTGCAGCTCCAGCCCCCGGGCCAGCCGCAGGTTGTGCGAACAGTGCAGCAGCGCGGCACTGAGCTGGTCAGGCTGCAGAGGCTTCATGAGATAGCGATCCACACCGAGGGTGATGGCCTGAAGGAGCACCGAGGCCTGATCGAGGCCGGAGCTGACAATCACAGGTATGCCAGGGGCCTCTGCGCGGATGGCCTCGATCATGGCCAGGCCGTCCAGGATCGGCATCAGGAGATCGGTCACGATGATGTCGGGTCGTTCGCGCCGGAACTGTTCAAGTCCTTCGGCGCCATCATTGGCCAGGCATAGCCGTCCCACCTGGGCCCGGAGATACAACGAAACCAGGCGCTGAACCGTGGGGTTGTCCTCCACCAGAAGAACCGTCAACCCAGAAAGAAAAGTCTGGTCGATCGCATGGGTGGACATGACTGCTCTCCTGAGCGGAAGGGAATTCCGATGCGCCTAGTTGTAGGCCACGGTGACGGCGAAGCTGCCCGAGTAGGTACCGGGGGCCTGGTTGGCGCCCACAGCGAGGGAGGCTCCCACGCCCAGGCGCTGACCGCCGTTGACGCTCAGCTTCCAGGGCGCACCATCGGTCACGAAGGTGTCCACCAGCATGCTGTTGGCGCCTAGCAGCATCCGAATGCTGGCTGGGAGGAGCACGGTGAAGGTGGTGTTGGGTTCGCCATTCACCTGGAAGGCCGCGCCTGAGACCCCGAAGTTGCTGGTGTAGGCGAGAACCACACCGCCAGTTGCTGCACGCACGCCGAAGGGATCGAGGGTGACCTTGCCGGCAGTGGGGGTTGCGATGAGGGTGCCGAAGTTGAGATCAGCCATCTTGGTGATGGAGATGGGCTGTTGAATGCCGGCCCGTGCCACTGCCGTGGCCATGGCGGTCGGGGGGGTCGCCTGACCGAAGGCGGGGCCTGCGAGCAGGAGCGCGAGAAGGGGGACGTAGACGCGCATGCAGGTCTCCAGAACCAGGCCGAAGCAGGGTCAAGGTTGAGGGAGGGCTGGTATCTGTTGCGAGGCACAGGCCAGGAAGGGCTTCCGCTGGCTCGGCTCTGGTCCGGGGGACCAGAGCCGAGCGTCGCGGTCCGAAGGTGCTTAGTTGTAGGCCACGGTCACGGAGAAGCTGCCCGAGTAGAGGCCGGCAGCCTGGTTGGCAGCCATGCTCAGGGAGGCGCCAACATTCAAGGGGTGAGTACCGGCCACATCCAGCAGATAGGCGGCAGCGTCGGTGGCGAAGGTGTCAACGGTCATGCTGTTGGCGCCAGAAGCAATCTGGATGCTGGCGGGCAGGCCCACGCTGAACGAGGTGTTGGGCTCACCGGCCACCGCGAAGGCAGCGGCGGACACGCCCGTCGCACTGGCCAGCACTGCGCCACCGGAAGCGGTGCGTACACCGGCGGGGCTAAGGAGGACCTTGCCGGCGACAGGGGTGGTGATCATCGCGCCGAAATTCAAGTCGGCCGTCTTCGCGATGGAAATCGGCTGGTAGATCCTGGCCGAAGCGGTGGCGGTGGCGCTGGCAGTGGGGGCTCCCACGACGGCCTGGGAGAACGCAGGCAGGCCGGCGACGACGAGCAGGGTGGGAAGAAGGATGCGGAAAGTGCGCATGATGGCTCCAGACTTTTTTGCACCGAGTCGGTGCGGGGTTGGGTGGGTCTCCCTGGGGACGATCCTCAGCGGAGGGACTGCGGTATGACCAACCCACTTCTCAAGCCTCGTGCCAGTTTTGAAATCCCTCTTAACCCCTTTCTTTTATGCTTTTAATGAATTCATTCTCTAATGAGATTTGTCTCGATTCTGGATTCTGGGTTTCTATTCTTGATTCTGGATGTCGCGACACCATAGCTCTTCAACTTGACGTAGAGGGTGCTGCGGGGGATGCCGAGCGCCTCAGCCGCCGGGTCCACCTGGAAGCGCATCTCCTCCATGACCTGGAGAATGTGCCGGCGATCGACCTCCTTCAGCGTCAGCCTCGATGCCAGGGGAATGGGCGGTCCCTCGGCCAGGATGAGTGGCACTGGATTTCCCGCCCGCAAGTTAAGGTCTTCCGCCTCGATGAACGGTCCCCGGTGCGCGAGGATGGCCCGCTCCAGGACATTGCGCAGTTCCCGGATGTTGCCTGGCCAGTCGTTCTCGCAGAGGCAGGCCTCAGCCCGGTCCGAAAGATTGAGCGGCCCAGTCCCCCAGCGCGCGGCGATCTGGGCGACGAAGCGGCGCGCCAGCAGCGGAATGTCCTCCCGCCTTTCCCGAAGGGGTGGAACGGTCAACTGGACCGTGCTGATCCGGTAGAACAGATCCTCCCGGAACTGCCCAGAGCCGATGAGTTGCTCGAGGTTGTGGTGGGTGGCCCCGATGAGGGCGAAGGCTGCCGTGCGGTCCCGGGTGTCTCCCAGGCGGCGGAAGGTGTGCTCCTCGATGGCCTTGAGGATCTTGGCCTGCACCTGCAGGTCCATCTCCGCGATCTCGTCCAGGAAGAGGGTCCCCCGGTGCGCCAGTTCCATCAGGCCGACCTTGGCTAGGGCAGCGCCGGTGAAGGCGCCCTTTTCATGGCCAAAGAGTTCGCTCTCCAGCAGCTCCCGGCTCAGCCCGGCGCAGTTCAGTTCCACGAAGGCGAAATCGCGGCGCTGGGTCTCCTTGTGGATCCATTTCGCCAGGGCGCTCTTGCCCGTCCCGGTCTCTCCGTGGAGCAGCACCGGGACGTCCACAGCCAGCATCTTCCTGACCCGCGACTCCAGGTTCCTGATGGCGCGGCTCTCGCCATAGAAGGGATTGAAGGCCTGGTTTGCCTCCGCTCGGCTGAGCGCCATCTGGTTCTTGGACACGCGGACCCGATCGAGCACCCGCTCGCAGAGGGCAAGCAGCGCCCCGGGGTCCACGGGTTTCACAAGGAATTGGTCGGCCCCTTCCTTGATGAGGCTCACCGTAAGCTCAATGGAAGCGTGGCTGGTGATGATGATGATGGAGGGCCGGGGATCGTCCAGGGGCAGGCTCCGCATGAGGTCCGAGGCGGTGCCGTCCGGGAGCTGGTTGTCCAGCAGGATCACATCTGGCTGGAACCGGTCCTGGGCCGCGCAGGCCTCGGCCACGGTCGTGGCGTACTCGATCTGGTAGGGCCTGCCCTCAAATAGGGCTGTCAGGAATTCCGACTGTACCGGGTCGTCTTCCACGATCAGGATCCTGCCCTGGTCCATCAATGCCTCCCGCACAAAGTACTTGGCCCGTTCCCCACACCGGCCGTCATGGCGCAAAACCCATGGCAGCCTCGTTGAACCGCTCAAATTCGTGGAACAGGTCCGGCAACCCGGCGACCACTGCGGCGAGGTCCCCGGCCCGAAGCGCCTGCTCCAACTCGTAGGCCCGACGGCCCAGCCTCTTGCTGCCGACCGTGGCACTGGACCCGATCAAGAAATGCAGCTGTTTCCCCACTGTTTCGGGATCGTTGGCCGTCACGGCCTTCTGGATCCGAGTAAGGATGGCCGGGGTGGCGTCCTGGAAGGTCCGCAAAATCCGCGCGGCGGCTTTCCGGTTACCCAGGAGGCGTTCGACGAAATCCTCCCCGTCGAAGGCCACCAATGCGGCAGGATCTGAGGGGCCAATCTCCGAGGGGCCCAATTCGCCAGCGGGCAGGTATTTCTGAAGGAGATGCAGGAGGCGCGTCGGGTCGATGGGTTTGGTCAGATAGTCATCCATGCCCGCAGCGAGGCAGCGAGTGCGGTCCTCGGCCATGGCATGAGCCGTCATTGCCACCACCGGCACCCGGGGGTTCAGAACCCCAGACTGCGGCTCCCGCAGGGCTGCGACGGCGGCCAATCCATCCATTCTGGGCATCTGAACGTCCATCAGCACAATGTCGAAGGCCTCCCGCTGCAGCGCCGCGATGGCTTCAAGGCCATCCGAAGCGAGGGTCACCTGGACTCCCCACTGCTCAAGAAGGGTCATGGCGAAGTCCTGGTTGACCGGGTTGTCCTCGACCAGCAGGATCCGGGCGCCTGCAAGCGACGGCCGCCGAGTGTCTCGGCGCTCACTTTCGAGGGAAGGGGTTCCCGTAACCTCGGGCTGCAAGCGCAGCCAGGCGGTGAACCAGAACTCGCTGCCCCTGCCGACTTCACTGGTGACGCCAATCTCCCCGCCCATCAGCGCCGCGAGTTTTTGGGAGATGGCCAACCCGAGGCCGGTGCCTCCGGTTGCGCGCGTGCTGGAGGCATCCACCTGGATGAAGTTTTCAAAGATGGAATCCAGGTGAGTTTCCGGAATGCCCACTCCGGTGTCCTGGACACCGAACCTGAGCTGGGCATCTGCCCCAGTGACGGCCACCGGGGCAATCAGGAGGCTCACCGTGCCGGCGTCCGTGAACTTGATGGCGTTGCCCAGCAGGTTGGTGAGAATCTGCCTCAGGCGGGTCGCGTCCCCCACCAGCCGATCAGGAGCGTCCGGGTCGATGGCGAGTTCCAGGGTCAGTCCCTTTTTGTCGGCGCTGGGCAGCAGGGACACCAGGAGATCGTTCAAGAGCACTCGGAGATCGAAGGGCACTTCCTGCAATGTGACCTTGTCCGCCTCGATCCTGGCCAGATCCAGAATGTCGTTGACGATTTGCAACAGGGCCTCGCCGCTGTTCCTCGCCGATTCGGCCATGCGCCGCTGCTGTGGGTCGAGGGAGGTTTCCAGCAGCAGCCAGTTCATGCCGATAATCCCGTTCAGCGGGGTGCGGAGTTCGTGGCTCATGGTGGCGAGGAAGTCCGACTTGGCTCGACTGGCGAACTCCGCCTGCGCGGTCATCTGGTTGGCCCGGTCCATCTCCTCCAGCAGACGCTCCTTGATGACGTTACTTTCTGTGATGTCGGCGATGGCGCCCACCATGCGGGATGGACGGCCCTCTGGGTCCCACTCCACTACCCTGCCGCGGTCGAGAACCCGTACGGTTCCACCGTTTTCTCGCAACATGCGGTACTGGCTCTCGTAAGGCGTTCCTTGAGCCAGGGAGGCACTGATCACCGCCAGGACCCTCGGGCGGTCCTCCTCCGCGATCTTTGACGCGAAGGCTTCCATGGGGTGTTCGAGATAGCGATCCTTCAGACCCAGGATCTGGCACCAGCTGGCGTTGTGCCGCACCTTGTCCAGGGGAATGTTCCAGTCCCAGATACCATCCCCTGTGGCCTCCAGGGCAAAGGCCAGCCTTGATTCCATGTCCTGGCGCGTCTCCTCTACTCGCTGGCGGGCGGTGATGTCGTAGAACGTGAACAGTAGACCGGTCACCTCGCCGCCAACCTGAAGCGGATAGGCTGAATACTCCACCGAGAGGAGGGAACCATCCGCCCGCTGGACCGTGCCGATCTTTAGCTTGATACCAAGGCCCAAATTGAGGGCCTTGTAGATATCGCAGGGCTCCCTGGCCGGATAGCCCCCAGTTTCCAAAGGCAGGCTCGTCGCCGGCAGAATCGGCTTCCCAGTCGCCTGAGCAAGGTGCCTGTCCCAGGGCAGATCCTCGCAGGGCTGTGGGCAAAGGCCGCAGTTCCCAGACAGGCTGAGTCCGACGAGGCGCTTCATTTTCTGCCCTAGCAGCTGGTGCTCGTGCTCATAGCCCAGGAGCCGGACACAGGCGGCATTGGCAAAGATGCAATTCCCAAACCGATCAGTGCCGAATATGGCTTCGCCCGTGGACTCCATCAAGACTTGCAGCCGATCAAACCGCGCATCGGACTGGGCTGAAACTCGCTGCGCGGAGCTCGCCTGAGACCACAACAGCCAGAAGACGGCAGTGCTGCCGACAAGTCCGAGAAGCAGGATCGACAGGGTGAGCTTCGCCGAACCGAGGGACTTTGCCTCACCCAGGTCCCTGGCTCGAAGGGTCCAGACCCTACTAGGCATGGTGAGGGTCTGCTCGGCCACCGAGGCGGACTCCAGGAGCCCTGCCTCTGCCCTGAGGCTGAAGAGCCGGCCCTCTTCCTTGGCCGCAGTACCATCAAAAATTTCCAGCCCGGGTCCCTCGGAAGGCTGGGCGGCCAGCACTGTCGCAATCAGATCATCCATCCGAAAGACCATGGTCGTCCAGCCGAGGAGGGCCTGACGCCGCTGTTGGGCCGTGTCCAGGGGTGCTCCCCCCCGGTAGATGGCTGCATAAAGGATGGTGCCCTGCTGGACCTCAAGTGAAGTCTCCTGGTAAAGCAGTACCCTGCCTGAAAGGGCCGGGGTTCCCGTGTCACGGGCGCGGTTCATCGCCTCCCTCCGGACGGGGTCGGCCAGCATGTCCCGGAAGAGGGCCCGTTGGTTTCGCTCGTTCAGGGGCTCCAGACAGGTGATGGAACTGAGGCCACCCTCAGGCGGCAAGGGCCCCCCGGCAATGATCTCGTAGCGGGGGAAGCCTGCCGCCCGCATCCGCTGGAGATGAGCGGCGAGGCCGGCAGAGGGAATCCACTCCACGAAGCCAAGCCCCTGAACACCAGGGGTGAAACGGTTTAGATTCAGGCTCTCCACGAAGCCGCGCCAGCGATTCTGGTCAGGCAGGGACGAACTCAAGGCGATGTGTGCGGAGGCGGCCCGCAGGAGTTGCTCGTGGCGGTCCATTCGATTGGCGATCCGCTGTCGCAGCAGGGTGATGTCACTGAGGAATTGGGCCCGAGCTCGCTGCCTTTGCGCGAACTTGGCCTGGCCCCAGGCCAGAAAGGTCAGGACCAGTCCCATTCCCAGCCCTACCCAAGGCTTCCAGGAGCGAGTGGAGGCTGTAGCTTGGCTCAACGAATTTCCCTCCAGTTGAGCTGTTGTTTGTCGGGTGCTGTCGTTCTGATTCGGGGCAAATTCATCTAGTCGTCAGACTAGTCGTGCGGGGGGCCTTCATCCCCGCCCCCGGGTCGACGGATGTCGATTCCCCCTGCGGTCGGTACCCCGACGAAAGGCACAGTCCGAATGGTTCTGTGTAACATGACCACCCATCAGAGCTCGCTGTCAAGCGACAGAACTATTGACCCCCTGAACGACACGAATATTGACCCCCTTGGTTGATGTGGAACCGGTGGGGTGTCCGGAGCGGAGGCCGTAGGCCGCA
>Ga0214249_1000427_pt1 | contig 18060 bp, 18 predicted proteins | sample TroBogypolimnion_17_FD_153087 | JGI IMG/M metagenome (GOLD analysis project Ga0214249, IMG submission 153087) | Freshwater microbial communities from Trout Bog Lake, WI - 23JUN2009 hypolimnion | ecosystem: Environmental > Aquatic > Freshwater > Lake > Hypolimnion/Profundal zone | place: Trout... | reverse complement strand
AATCATTAACGTAATGTTTGACGTACTGGTTGATTTTTTCAACCACATGCCTTTACAGCTAATAGAGAATACGCACGTGAAGTTTAAAGTGTTTCATTTTAGATTTTACGAGGTGTAAAAAGTGGAAATAAAAATGGCACAAGCGTTGGGATTCCCGTTTGCGCCTTTTGCAGATGGTATCGAAGTCAACACTGGATCTCCTGTCAACGCAAAAATACGAAAAGCCCAAGTGATGCACGCATGTGACAAAGCCCACAAAGAATCAGAAGATGCTGCCATTACCAATGCATTTTATGACAATGTCTACGAACTCTTGATTGAAGCCATCCATGAAGAATACATCCAACATGGGAACCGTGTCACAATTTTCACTCGACTCCCAAAGAACAATGCCTATAAATACCACAACCAACGCAACATCTCCCATGAAATCAAGGTGCGCCTGTCTGAAAGAATAAAGCGTGAGCATGGTTTGGAAATTGAAAAAGTAAGCATCAAGGACTCGGATTTCTGCCTCAATGATTTTCTAGGCTGTGCCACGTTTATTTGCTGTTGCATTCCCGTCATGGTGAGGTGTTGCCTAGATGAACACCTTGGCGCACTCTCCAAGATAACCTTTGAGCTTGACCATATCCAGGCATAGCGATGATCGAAACGGGAATTGTACCTTTTACTTTTCATAGCCAACTAAATAAATGCCAAAAATATATTTTATAATTTCTATTTTACTTTTTGTTATTGCCATAGTATTGGCTGTATTTTGCATGCACTACCATAGAAAAGAAACATATGACTCACAAAAACGCATAGACATTGTAGTAGCCCGCTATGCCGAATCCCTTGATTGGTTATGCGACCCTCACATCTATGCCATCATCACAAACAATCCCGCTATCAAAACTACCATTTACGTCTACAACAAGGGCCACACTAGTGCCCCAACAACTTTTTTAGAGTGTTATAAAAATCAAGTAGACCTTGTTTTGCAACAACTTCTCAATGTGGGCAGGTGTGATCATACCTATTTGCATCACATGATTACCAATTATGACAATCTCGCAGATGTCACTATATTCCTTCCCGCATCATGTGATATGTCGTACAAGATCGAGCAAGCCCTTTTTACAATTGAACATTCTTACAGCGACCTTGATGGCACGTTTGTTGCCGATCGGTTCCCGAGTCCAGTCAATATACAAATGGCCGACTTTCAATTGGACGCATGGATGTCATCGAACGATACCAACAAGGGAACAAACAATGATGACTCCATGTTACCAAGCCCCATCCGTCCTTTTGGGGACTGGTACAAAGCCAACTTTAGAGGCATTGTGACGTATGATGTAGTCTTTAGTGGAATCTTTTCGGCATCACGCACCCATATTCAGAATCGCAGCCAGGCGTCATATATGCAGCTTATTAAATATGTTGATGGCCATCAAAACCCTGAAGCGGGGCACTATATCGAGCGGTCGTGGTTGGCTATATTTTATCCAGTGGCCAAGAACCGTATATTTGTCAAGGGGAAATGAATAATATGTTACAAAGTTTTAATATTGACCAATTTGGCACTAATCATGATGAACGATGCACTGTTCTTCCTTGTGCTTTTATACACTACACGAGGTCTACCTTTGTATGTGAAGCGATTGGTTGTTTTATTATATTTAGAAGATTTCCCACCGGCTTGAGTTACGGATGTGTCTAGTTTATATTTCATGGTTACTCGTTTTAATTCTTCTGGTTTCTTTTCAAATTTTGTTGTTTGTATGATTTCAAAAATACTTTGAACAACTTCGTCAACAGTCTTCTCATGAAGAGCACTATATATTTCAACATCGATATTATAAAAATTGTTTGCTATATTGTTAATCATCTGTGTTGTGAAATATATTTTTCGGAGATCATCAAAAGCGGTACCTGGTTTTACAAACTTTTCATTTATTTGTGTTTGGGTAGCTGTACCCAATTGTTTAGTGTAAGTGTCAACAACAATTTTATTTACTGTTTCCAAATCTTCTGTATTTAACTCTACTGTTATTTCATCACCTTTCAATGTGATATTATTTTTATCTATTTGAATGAGATCTTTCTGTCCTAAAGGACTTTTAATAATACCTAGATTGATTTGAACACGATGAATATTTTCATGTGTTTTTACATGATTAAATACAATTTCAAGACAAGTCACTATTTTTTTAACGAACACTGAATATCCAGGTGACTCAATAAATTTTTGTAATGTGCCATCTTCTGGTATTTTATTGGATACACAAATGTCTCTTCTATTTCTTTGTTTAGTCCAGACACATCGTTAACAATATTCGGAACATTATTGACAAGAAGATCTAGAATCATATAAGTTTTTTCAGGTAAAGGTTCAAGCGGGATGATATTTTTTAAACTCTCAAGAACGTCTTGTGTAGCAATGGTAGGTGTTTCTATTGAATCTTTACGTTCACATGGAGCTTCTGATGCATATGCTTTCAAATTTTTGAAGAAATCCAATACATTATTGATACTACCCCCTCCTCCTCTTGTATATTTGTATTTCCTACCACCTTGTTGAGGTTTGATAATATTTTCTATAATAGAAATACAAGAATCTATTTTATTTATTTGAGTCTTTTTATTTTCACATACAATTGACATTTTATACTAGCACAATATATAATAATATATACAACAAAGAATTATGATGAGTATTTCAGTTTGAACTACTACAGAACTTAAACAATTCGTGCAATACTCATTTAAAACGCTTTAATATGATTGATTGTAATCCAGCCATGACGGCAAAGCAATTCGGCACCCATTTTCAGCGAATCAAATGTTGGAAAGACACCAAGATGCGTGTGAGTAATGAAGGTTTGCAATCTCCGCCCTCTGTAAAAACAAAATACGTCCCAAACGTGCTGCCACAAACCGAGCACAAGACCGTGGTAAAAGTGGACGACATGGACTCGCTTGACTGTGGGCTCCTCTACCAGAGCCAGGGATTCAACCCCGTTGTCCTCAACTTGGCAGACAACCAGCTCCCAGGTGGCTATGTCGAGCTAGGATCGGGTGCGCAAGAGGAGTCCTTGTTCCGCCGCACATCACTGCACAATACCCTTCAACTCAAAATGTACCCTATCGAGGATGACGAGGGCATCTACTCGCCCGATGTGCATGTCATCAAGGCATCAGAAGCTCACGGTTGGGCCAACTATAGCGACGAGCACATCATTTCGTTCATATCAGTGCCTGGCATCAAGTGTCCACCTTGCCTATACGACAAAACCACCCAACAACCTCGTCTCACCCAAAAGGACGAGCGACGGCTTGAAACAAAAGTGCGCAACATTTTGCAAATCGCGGCGGTCAATGGCCATGACTGTGTCGTCCTTGGCGCACTCGGATGTGGGGCGTGGAAGTGCCCACCGGACCATGTGGCATCTATATTTTCACGAGTCTTGGCGGAATATCATTGCACTTTTAAACTTGTCGTTTTTGCAATAATGCAATACGCGGGGGATACCCATAGGGCAGTGGGCGTGACCAACTTTCACACCTTCCAAGATGTTTTCCAAAATTAAAATGGAATAGAACACAAATGGAATCAATTTTGCGAGACCTGAAAATCGGCAATACTGCCCAAATCAAAGTCACATCTTTGACGAATGACACTATCCATGATGTAGTGTTTGTCACAAAGACAAGTCCATGCACGATTTTTGTTGATCGCAGCTCATTTGACAAACAAGTGTATATTTGCATTGTTTCAGATGTAATCAAAGCATTACAATCAAAGCATATGAAAGAGATAAATACAGTTCATCTGCAATGGTTGTGGGGATGGGGTGCCGAATATGGCATCGTGAGTAGATGTGTATTTGCCCACATGATATATGGAAACAACGCCACATCGACTGACACGAGCAAGATGGATAAACTCCAACAACAATGCTTCGCTGATCTGATCGAGTTGTACACGACATTGCCAAAGCTTGTGTACCAACTACAAAAGACATATGTCAATCATGGTTGGAGGGCAACTATTCAATGCGACATGTATGTTCGCAAAGACATGAACAATTGGGTGGCCGAACAAAAACAACATAGATATATTACTTCATCAATTGGATAGCACATAGTGCTTCTCGAAAAATGTGGCCGTCTTATTTTTTATCTCGGACCACAACTCATGGTCAAACTTGATATGATGTGATCGCTCCTCCCCATTAAAGCTCTCGATAATCGTCGCCATTTCAGTGTTGTAAATAAACATGTAGGCATGGACTTGCACCAACTCGTATATGGGTGTCCCGAGGAACCTGCGCTGTCTTGTCTTGATCTCGACCACTCGATTGTCTTGGGTCATGCCATCGTGGCGGCCACCCAAATATATCTCCATGCTCTTCTTACTGTCTCTTGCACTATTTTGTAGAATAATGAATGGCTCATTGGACGTGACGAACTTGTTCTTGTTCTTGTCAATGTGTCCCATGGACACCTCCATCTTTTTACGAATCCCTTCTTCTTTTTCGGTGCCGTGCTTGGTATAGACTGACTTTTGCACAAGGTTGACAACATTCTCTGGGACCACTTGCACTTGTTCCATTGCCTTTTCAAAAGTGCTAGCATGTGTGAGCGACTTGAGCTCTTTTGCTGCAGTAGACACAACGCATTCCTCGTCATCATCCTCGCTAGCACTAGCACTAGCTAGAACCCGCTCCACACGTGCCTTTTCCTTGCCCTTTACATTTTTCACCAACACTTGGAGTTCCTTGATGCGCTTTGGCTTTTCCACCATGATTTCATTCATTTCTTGTAACGCAGCCTGGCCATCACTAGCAGAAGGGTACGATGTATTGCGCACCTTATCCAACTTGGCGATATACTCTACAGGGAGCTCTGTATATGCCATTTCCGCCTCGTCTTCTTTGCTGACATGGTCCATACCTTTCAATCTACATGCTAGCTGCTCCGCGATTTCGCTCTGTGGGTTGTAAACATTCATGCCCGCGCATGCTGCCAACTTGCTTGCGAACAAAGTAATAGTATTGAACCCAAAATAAGCAAAGTCGGTCTTCATATCGCTGATTTGTGACTTGCTTCACTGCATAATATAGTTTTACAACTCTTATATATATTTAAAAAAATGAAATTTGTAAATTGTTTTTGTAGGCATAAAAGCAAAACGTGAAATTGATGATGAAGAGGACTCGTTCGTACAACATGGACAATACGGACTTTCTCCATTACCTCAAGAGCCAGATCACGACCATGAGGCTCCTCTACTCGACATTTGGAACATTCATGGCCTCGGAGCACATATGCAAGTACCTCGAAAAGAAGGAACCGTCGTTGACACGAGAGTTCATGGACGGGTTCATCGCGGCCTGGCACAAGACACCTTTTGTAAAAGGGAGCCGCTTTACATACGACGTGGCGGTAATTTGCATGTGTGTTTTCGATTAAATGCCATACTTTTCTTTTTGATTTCTTATTTTTTCACACAGTATATTAAATGCAGGTGAATTCCGAGTTTAGTAAAAATAAACAATTTGTCAAAGTGAGCGGACACGTGACAGAGCACGTAAAAGATTCCATCCTGACGTTCGCAGCTGCCGCCCCCATTGATCGCCGCACGTCCTTTTCCGGTTCCGGACTGCCTTTCCCAAGCGCCCATTTTGCCTTTGACAACTCGCCCAACATTGGCAGCATCAAGTTGGGACACGACAATACGTTTTCACTCGAGCTCCAGGTTCCAGCATCATATTATGTGGGCCTAGGTACCCTCCTCATCCCTCCCACCATTTACTTTTCCTATCACAACGGTTATACAATTGTCCGAAAAAATGTCAAACTATGTGATAGCATTCCCTATCGCACTCTGACCTATCCTGGAACCCGCACTGGCCCGGCCTTTTACAAGTCGCATCTGCCCGTGAGGGGACAAGAGGAAATCTTGCGTTCCAGCGAGTTTCCGTCTAGTACTATGAAAGAGTACGAGAACTTTTGGGGGGATCGTCCGCCTTGTTGACACGAAGTTAGCGCGATCTAGCAAACGTCCGAGCTCTTCCACGTGACATGGTCCGTGCTAGATGCGCAACCGTCGTTGTTAAAGTTGGCCGTGTACCAGGTCCCGTTGAACCAGTACAGCTTGTAGCGGCACCTCGAAGGCATGCCGGGAGCAGGACTGCTGCCCACGTTGAAAGCTGGGCCATTGTCGCTCGGGCACCACTTTGGTGTCAGACACTTGACCAAATCTCGCGCAAAGGATGGCGGTACACGAAGCTTGCGAATGATCCGGCCCTTGATGCGTGAGTCAATGTCGACTTGATCTGTGATCTGTCTCTTGATCTCGGCGGGCAGGTCGCCCCACACAAAGGTATTGTCTGTAATGATAGAAGTCATGATGCTTGTTTGCAGTCAGCACCCAACAACATACTTGGTTTATCGATTTTTAAACAAAAACATAGCATTACTTGAACCAAGATGTGAGTGACGCTGTCCATGATGTATTATCAGTGGGCGCCGGTGCAAGAGTTCCACTGTTCTTGGACGCCGTCATGGAGCTGCTGTTCAACTTGTTATAGAGGTCAACATCAGTCGCGTTTATATTATAGAGATTATCAATTACCTTGGGTGCCGGCACAACTATCGGTTTGACAGGCATCCCTGCCACTGCAGAAGAGGCAGCTGGACACTCTGTCGCAGATATCAAATTATATTTTTGTTTTATTGTGGCAAGACTTTCACTATCAATAGAATCTGTCGTCACACACTTGCCCCCCTGGAAAATCCCCGTATAACTCTTGCATTGGTTGGTCTGCGACAACACGCTTGATGGATTCCAGCACGCACAAAGATCTTGAGAATGGTTGGTGGTACAATACTTGTTAATCGCCGCCAGACAATCTGTATTTGCATTCAGAATAACATTCGTCATGCTGGTCCAATCTGTCACACCCACGCACGCCGAACACACACTGCTACCATAAGGACACGCTTTGGTGTTTGAAAGTTGGGTTTGCAAGTTGGTAATTGTCCCAGCAAATTGCTGCAAAAGCTCGTTATTTTTTTGAATCTCGGTCTGGATATTCATGTATAGATCGTTAATCATACTATCCGGTATGCTCTTGTTATAGAATCCAAGGTTGAAAATATGACCAGGCACGTTTTGATTGGCATTCAAGACCATTTCTTTATTGGACAACATGATGTCCTTGGTCGTGTCGACTTTGATGTCGGAAAGCAAGATATTAAAAGATGACGTCGATGAAATTTCGCCAATATTTGGATAAGCTTTTAGCAAAATGTGCGAACCTATTTTTGTAATGGTAAAGAAATATATGTAGTTTTGGTTGATTGTGAAATTGGGAATCTTGTGCTGGACATCCCCTATCGAGAATAGTAGTTCCGCCGTGACAAGCTCATTGTTCACACTATAATTATGATTCACGGCAAACACAATCCCTGTGTTGGAAATTGTATTGGCATATAAATGGATGATCTCCAGGGGCGCTTTCATATTGGTTTTATCAGGAAAATCATCGAATCCTATTGTGAAGAAAATGGTAAAGGCGTCATTCGCCGAGATACCCAATTGATGTGATTGTGGCCCCACAATCTTGTTGACACCGAGACCAAATCCGTTTTCTCGGCTAAACGACGGCACTTCCGTAAAGATGCAATTGGTATCTTCCATGCTTACATCTGGGCAAACAGTCTGAGGGGAAGCGAAAAAGGGCGATATGTTGAGCCAGCGCCTGGTGGACGTGGGGTAAGAGCTGGTAGAAAATGCGGAATAGTAGAGGGTCAAGTTGCGGATAAACTTGGTCAGGTCTTCGTTGCCAGATGTTGTCAAGGCGCCACTAGCAATCGCGCTGCCAGATGACCCACTATTCTTAATATCTAGGATCTGAAATATTCGCTCCATTTGCGAGAACCCTTCAATGCTTTCGCGACAATTGATCTTGGCCAAGGAAAGCAAAACCAAAAGCACGCCAATCACGGCAATTATATAGTCCACATAGTTGCCAAACGGCTTGCGCAACATCGCCATAATGACCATCCCAAGAGCCAGTATAACCACGACAATACCGAGTATGACTTGTTGCTCCATTTACAATTGTTGAAGAAAATGTATATAAGAACAACAAATGACTTGATCGTAAGATGTCCGCCGACCCAATTTACAAAACTGTTGTCACCGATGACCCCGCAACTACTGGAGGTGCCATAGCCAAGAAGGTCAAGACAAAGAAAGTAAAGCCACCGCCCTCTGAAAAGTCCGAGACCGAATCAGAGTGCACAGAGGAATCAGAAGAGTCAGAGGCTTCCGAGGAAGAGGACGATGATGGTGTCTCGTTTTCCACCACGGACATTCTGAGCAATGACCCACTCTACTTTGTGCTGTCCAAGATATTCATGACGGAAGAAAAGGTGAGCATTGCCACACTGCTTTCGGATATTAGTGACAAACTGACTCTGCTGCTCGAGAAAAAGAGCAAAAAGTGATGCGAGCTCGCGCCGGCGTTTCCAGGACAAGCTTTAAAAAAGAAATGATAAATATAAATTCCACAACAAACTCCCTCGCTGTTTCACATTCAAGACGTCATATTATGCATCCTACTTTTTGAGAACACGAATATGCTTGTGGCTGTAAATCCAACTTTACACAATAATCAACTTGTTCATGTTCTCACAAATGTCGAGCTCACTCTTGACCTTGTCTGCGAGCACGCTCTCCTTTTTGATCATGATGGGCAGGATTTTTTCCAACTCACCCTTGTGGTTCTTGACAATGTCACAAATGTAGGCGTAGGCGACACCGATCTGCGGCAGGGTCTGCGCGCCCGTGATGATGATGCAGCCGCTCTGGAAGACCGCGATCGTGATCTTTTTGCACAAGCCACTGCCCTTTCCGCGCCCCTTGCCGTTGCAGGCGCAGTCACACTCGCACACCCCGTCCTGCTTGTCCTTGCACAAGTTCATGAAGAACTGGATCTTGACCCCCGGGTAGATGCACGGCTCAAAGGACGACAGGATGCCATAGCTGTTCTGCATGATCTTGTTGAGCCTGTCTCGCCTGATCTCCCAGCCCACCCTGAAGTCGCTGTTGATCAGGCAGATCCTGAACTCGAGGTTGATCAACTCTTTCACGTCTCCCACAACCATGGGGAATCCGGCGTTGTGCACTGCCTGCAGCTTCTCGATGATGCAGTCGATGATCCCCGAGCCCTGCTCCTCGGTCTTGATGCCAGTCATCTGGATCTTGCCATTCTTGAAGACCTTGACATTGGCATAGTTGGTGCCGTTCAAGGTCACCACACAGGTCACTTGGTTGTCAAAGCGCTTGGTCTTTTTCTTCTTCTTGGCAGACACCTTGGTCATCTTGTTGAAGCCGCGGCAGATGGTCTCGTTCTTCTCGTGGCCATACTCGATGTACACGATGCCAATGTCGTCGGTCACCTCTACATTGTTGTAAAAGGTGTCCAGGTGAATGACTGTGTTCACACTTCCAGTTGCAGTAATCGTAGAGATCTTGCAAGGAGTGGGAAACATGGCAAAATATGCCCAGAGATTACTATTGTTTTTAACTCGATTCTTTAAATCGAAATTTTGTGTTTTTTGCAAAAAGCGAGCTCGCCCTCGTGTCGGCGATGCGCTTTCCAAAGTGTCATCTATATATTTTATGTGATTGATAATTTTATATTGGTATGCTATGTGCGAGTTCACATGCTACGGGATGTTGTAATATGCGCAAAATGCGGGATCCTCTTCTGCAACAATCAAGGCGGCGAGTTCTTTTAAAGGCATTATTTTAAATGCGAGTGTACCTTCAAAATATGTAATCGTGATGCGTCTTGTATGAGCAAGTTCCTCGACTACTTTGCGGGCAAGATATGTTGTCACCTTGTTGTGGACATTCAAGACAATTGGAAAGTTGTTTACTCGGCAGAAAGTTGCAAGTGCTGGGAAAACGATTGCATCTCCTCCCAGGTAAAGCCATACTCGGCCGTTCTTCATGACACGCTCAAACAATGGCTTGTATTTGAAAAATATAGAATGGTCCACATTTTGTACAACCAACGTCTTGAGATTCGGATTGCTTGCAAGGTCTTCCAAGAAAGGGATTAATTCTGTAGAATTGTTCAAAAAGCTCCTAGAATTATTTATATGATTTGCGACACATGAAAGCAATGTAGGATTGCGTGAAATTTGCAAAGAGATATTATTGCAGCAACAACTGAACAAGTCCCTCACTGATTGGGCAACGTTTTGCTTGTGAATTATAGGTGTTTCGTATAAATACGCATCATATAGGTGTTCGGGTTTAAAATCGATAGAATTAATTTTCCAAGGTTGTTCGTGCCAAGATTTCAAAAGTGCTACGACTCGCTCTTCATCTTTGTCATTTAATACAATGTAGTTTTGAATACAAATTGTCTCAACCGACAACCAGCCGTTGGTACAAAGCTCAAGGACATCTAGAAATGTGGAAAATGACTGCAATGTGCCTCGTAAGAATACATTGTTTCGGCATCTCGTTTTTAGGGCCCGCAACAGTAAAATCGTCCGAGTGTCACATGCACAAATAAAACATAGTTGGACAGATAATGGGAAAAAGTGTAGGGCGCTCATAAAGGAATCCACATCAAAGTTGTCATTAATCCGGATATATATTACATTCAAAAGTGGCTTGTATTTCAACAATGCTTTTATTTTATTTTCAAAAAGGGCAAAAGGTGCATCCCATGCTTCGACTGTATACGAGTACATAATAGGTGCAAAGCTCTTGTGAGCAAGAATGCAGTTTCTACGGGTTGTAAAGTCCATGGATTTCCCAATCACTGTCATGATGTGAGAAGGTAGTTCTTCCATTTTTATTCCAAAAAAACCTCTTGCCCTTTATATATTGTAAAATATATATGAAAGCACGTCGCCGGCGCGAGGGCGAGCTCGCAGTACGACGGCAATGACCACAAGCACAATGTGGACTGGCGCAGGGTCAAAGAGGACTTTGCAGGCGTGTTTTTCTACAACATCAAGAAGATGCCGTCCTCGTACAAAAAGTACGGCCAACACAGCGACGGGTGCTGGATTCTCAGCATTGTCGTCGACTCGGTGTGCATCTGGAACCACTCGGCAATTGCCCCGATGATTTGGAAGACTGGGCGCCGCACCACGCTCTTCCACATGCATGCACCTGTATGATGCATAACAAAAGTATTGAAATATTATTCAATTTCCTTTTGAAAATTACAAAAGTGTAAAAACTGTAGAGTTAATTGATGTGAGCTCGCCTATAGATTTGCTCGATCCGCAACGTTTTCGGCATATTCTGCAAGGTCACTAAGAAACTTGGCTTGCAATGGATTCGCAATTTTATACGGCGATTTCTTACTCTTACCTTCTAGCCACGATTCATACTTGGTGTAGTTTTCTTGGATAAAATTCAATATCTGAAAAGGGCAAGACATCTTTGAGCGAGTGCATATAATTAAACTGTGTCACAATGCACACGTTTGAAAAGAACGCAAGTGGCTCGTACTTTTGTTTGATTCTTCCGAGAGACTTTTCTAGTGGACTGATATGGATCATCACTGTCTTTGGTCTTGTACCATTCTTCTTGAGAATCAAGTCGGGTGTGGCATTGTTCAAAAGTCCGAGAATGTCTGAATCGTGTTGGATATCTTGTGATGTAATGTAAATCTCGCCATTCTTGTCAAGCAAATCTTGAATAATAAACTGGAAATAGTCGTGGACCATCTGTATTGTGTCAAAAGTTTGATCTAGCAACATTTATATATTGTACTCTATCGCCTTGTCCTTGGTCACCTTGTATTTATTTATTATTTCAATTGGGATTTCCTTGATCTGTTTATAGGAAACTTTCCAAATATCTTGTGTAAATGCTTTTACGCTGACAAGTGAATAATGGAACACCTCTTTTTGTAAAAAAATTGATCAATTTAATATTCGAGAATGATTGAGAACATGTGGTAGTAAATGTTCTTCTTCCTGGCGATCACTTTATTGTGACATACCCTTGAATGGGTCAAGGAACCGCTCTACCCTTTCTGACAAAAGCCATCCAAAAAGTGCAATAAAATAGTTTCACAAAACGTTTACAAAGGGGTGATGTTCCACCTTTCTGAAATCCTTTATGGTCGATTTGTTTTTTAAAATAAAATGGAAACTGAGTTTTATTGTTGTCTTCAATACTGTTGTCAAATTGCGTTTTATACAATTCTGTTGAGAATCATTTAAATGTGCAGGGCAATTTAGTGAATAAGTCTCAAACAAGGAATGGTATTGAGTTTGTTAGATGAGGAAGGTAATGACCTAAGCTCAACAACAGGCGAATTGTAAGTTGTCTTTTGACAAGCCATTCTATACACTTTGTCAAAGTTGATGATGCATCTTTTTAGGGTGTTCCATTATTCAGTTGGCGGAGTGTAGATGTCAAGAGTTCGATCGGAATCTTGAACTGTTCAATCAGATTGTCATCCATAGGCGAGTATTCCATATGCAAATATTGTGCCATGATATAATTTATATATGTTGATTCAACAGTTCCGTTATCGAACTTTTCCGCAAGTTGTTGGATTGCGGGTAGCATGTCATTGTCCAAGATAAATTGATATAGTTTCGCTGTTTCGGGATGGGATTCATCATTATAATCATTGTTGTTGCGCAACATGAATGTAAGAACGCTTATAATGTCAAGGTGATGCGATCGAGTTCCATACACATTCATGGGAATACCCAAAAGGTCGCAGAGTTGATGACTGATGGGCGCCACAAGATTACAATTGATGCACATTATATGGAAACCTGAATATATCTCTTTATATATGATGACAAATAATGTAGCACTACTGTAAATGTCCTCTTGTTACAATTTTGGTAAATTCAAGTTTGGTTTTGAATACGAGGTTCTTGTTCAAGTGAAATATACAAATTTTATAGAAATGCTCCGGAGAGAATATAGAAAGAATCCGTCTGATGATCCATTTATATCGTTTATTCAAAATAATTTACAAAATAGGATAAAATTAGCAAATCTATACAAAAAACCATTTGAAGTCGTTCAATACAAAGGTGTATTTTTGGACTATTTTAATGAGTTTAAAAAGATATTCCGCGAGAAATCTTGGATTATAACACAAGATCCAAGTGTGACCGCAAACGACGGATTTATTCCATTTTATAACAAGTTTATTGACCGATTCAATCTTGAAAACAAGAAACAAGAAAACAAAGATATTATAAACAATATTGAGATAGTATCCCCAATATTGACATGGGAACAAATAAATGATGATATCCTTGAAAAAATGTTGGGACAAAATCTTTTAAAACCAGAAATAAATCAATATTTAAATAATGCGACAACATCAAACCATGTTCATATTTCATATGATAAATTGTTTCAAAGAGCAGAAATTACGGTCAAGATGTTAATGGCATGGTGGTATTTCGAACCAGTCTTTTTGTATCTTGTTGGATATTGGAGAAGGGATAATGAATATTGTTCAACCATTTACGCAAATTTGAAAGAAACAGGTGTAGAAGATAGCATCATTGACAACTTATTTTTTACATTGAATGAAACTACGTTGAAAGCAAAACTTGCTGAAATTTTCCCGGAGATTAGCGAAGGCATACTTGGTTTATTAGCACTTTTTCAAGGCGAAAATAGATATGTCACTTTCAACATGTTGAATATATTTTCATATGGTACAATTGAAATACGATTAAAGCATGGATCTGCCGACATGACTGAAAATAAAATGTACATCATGTTGTTGACATATTTCTTCAAGGCAGCAATGGAAAAACAATGTGTTACAACTTTATATGGGGAGGAAGAAAAGGACCTTTTTTTGAAGACAAATAAAGATGTTTATAATCTTACAAAAGGACTAGTTGCACCTGTATCATCAACTCCGAAATCAAATTTACCTAATTTATTTGATAAATTGTTCAATTTTATGAATACACCAATGAATGAGTGCGCAGATTCTCAGTTTACTAGTCGTATGTTCCCATTTCTTAATAAATCAAAGAAAAAAGAAAATGAGCCGCAACTATACGAATATTGGCAAAATATTTTCAAGCTCAACCTTGATGAATCAATTCCAAATAATGAATATAATAATGGAAATATAGCAGGTGGAAGTATTGCAAAATATTTATTTTCATTTACGACTTACAATATACCGAATATATCACGACATTTGAAAAAAACACCAGCACATTTACAAAACTATACACTTTTTTTTGCAGGACACAGTTCTAAATGGCAAGGGGCTTTACCTTCTATTATTAAAGCAAAAGGTCATCGTGTACATGGGACTCTAATTGAAATGACAAGTATTGAACTTGATAAACTAGACGCTTTTCAAACAGGGTATACACGACACACCATTAAAGTTGTCAATCATGAAAACAATCAAACCGTGAATGCGTATGTTTATATAAAAAATAGTACAGAGTTCAAAGCTATGCCTTCGCAGGCATATATGCTGGCAATATACCAACATCACAATAAACCTATAGTAATACGTGGTATAATAAACAATGAAATGATAAATCTAGGCGAATGGTCAAAAGATAAAGGATTTCAAAAAACAAGGTAGTACGCTATTTTTTAAGCGTTGGCTTTCGTTTGTCAATAGTTTTATACTTGTCTGGCCATTCTGGTATTTTGGGTTGCTCCGATTTTATAACAAGACCAAACGGTGTAACTTTTACATTTTGCGGGGTTTCTGTTTTTTTAGAATCCATTTATATTTTACTACTAATTTTAATCCAATATTTTTTATATCGAGCTAAAATGTTGAAAATTTGATTTGTACAACTATAAAAACAATATAAAGACATCAAGAGTAAAAAATAGACAACAAAAGCCCAGCTAAAATGGCGCCCAAATCCGATATTTCCAAAAAGTACGTCAAGATGGACCAACAGGAGCACGTGCTCCACCGTCCTGGCATGTACATTGGATCCATCGAAAAGGACCCCACTGACGTCTGGTTGGTCAACGACGAGGGCGACAGGATGGAAAAGCGCAAGATCGACTACATCCCTGGCCTCTTCAAGATCTATGACGAGATTGTGGCCAACGCCATCGACCACTCGATCCGCCTGCGCACACAGCCAGATGCGGCCCAGGTGAAAAATATCAAGATCACCATCGACCAAGAGTCCGGTGTGATCGAGGTGCTAAACGATGGCGACGGCATTGAGATCGCCATGCACCCAGAGCACAAGGTCTATGTCCCGCAGCTGATTTTCGGCAACCTGCTCACGTCCACCAACTATGACGACGATGTGGAGCGCACGGGCCAGGGCACCAACGGCATCGGTTGCAAGGCGTGCAACATCTTTTCCAAGTGGTTCGAGGTCGAGACAGTCGACGCCCACTCCCACCAGATCTATATCCAAAAGTGGGAGAACAACATGCTCAAGACAGGCAAGCCGTCCATTCGCAAGGCGGCCAAGAAGCCCTACACGGCGATCCGCTTCTTGCCCGACTATGAGCGGTTCCTTTTACCCAGCGGCCTCCCCGAGGACATGTACCAGATCATGAGAAAGCGGGCCTATGATGCTTGTGCTGTCACAGAAAAGGACATCAACATCTGGTTCAACGGGGTCAAGCTGATCTACAAGGACTTTGAAAAGTACGTGGACCTGTACCTGGGCACCAAGAGCGACCACACCCGTGTCTATGAGAAAGTGAACGAGCGCTGGGAGATCCTTGCGTCCTACAACGACTTTTGCGGGTTTGAGCAAGTGTCCTTTGTGAATGGCCTGCTCACACTGCGAGGCGGCAAGCACGTGGATTATGTGGTCAACCAGATCGTTAAGCGCATGACCGAGATGGTGGTCAAGAAGAACAAGGACGCGAATGTCCGTGCGGCGAGCATCAAGGACAACCTGATCATTTTCATCAAGTGCTCCATCGTGAACCCCACATTTGACAGCCAGTCCAAGGAGACGCTGACCACACCCATGAGCAAGTTTGGCAGCAAGGCCGAGCTCTCGGACCTGTTTATGACCAAGCTCTTCAAGACGGGCATCTCACAAAAGATCATGGAGATTTGTGCCTTGACAGATGACAAGACACTCAAAAAGACAGACGGCAAAAAGTCCAACACAATCCGTGGCATTCCCAAGCTTGAGGACGCCATCTGGGCTGGAACTGCCAAGAGCCGCGAGTGCACGCTGATCCTGACAGAGGGGGACTCTGCCGCGTCCATGGCCCTTGCTGGCCTGTCCGAGGTGGGACGTGACAAGTATGGCGTGTTCCCACTCAAGGGCAAGGTCATGAATGTCAAGGACATGGCGGTCAAGAGGATCGCCGACAATGACGAGATTGCCAACATTAAAAAGATCTTGGGGCTCGAGTCGGGAAAGGTATATACCACTGGTGATGTGTCCAGCCTTCGCTACTCACGCATCATGCTCATGACCGACTCGGACGTGGACGGCGCCCACATCAAGGGGCTCATTTTCAACCTGTTCCACACGCTGTGGCCATCACTCCTCAAGACAGGTGTCAAGTTCATGACGAGCATGCTCACGCCTATTATCAAGGTGCGCAAGGGCAACGGGAAGGGCAATGACAAGAGTCACTCGTTCTATAGCATGACCGACTATGAGAACTGGAAGGAGACGCCCGAGGCCAAGGGCGACTGGAAGATCAAGTACTACAAGGGCCTGGGCACCTCGACCAACCAAGAGGCCAAGGAGTACTTCAAGGAGATGCGGTTGGTCAACTACAAGTTCACACCAAAGTCAGATGAGAACATCGAGCTCGCGTTCAACAAGAAGAAAGCAGATGAGCGCAAGACGTGGTTGTCGCACTATGACCGCAAGGACATTCTCGACTACACTGACACCGAGGTGACGTTCGAGGACTTTGTCAACAAGGAGCTCATCCACTTTTCCAACTATGACAACGACCGCAGCATGCCGAGCGTGTGCGACGGCCTCAAGACGTCCCAGCGCAAGATCCTGTGGTCGTGCTTCAAGAGGAACCTGACATCCGAGGAGATCAGGGTGGCACAGCTGGCCGCCTACGTGTCAGAACACTCGGCCTATCACCACGGTGAGGCGAGTCTGCAGGGCGCGATTGTGGGCATGGCACAGGATTTCGTGGGGAGTAACAATATCAATGTGCTGATGCCCAATGGGCAATTTGGATCGAGACAAACGGGCGGCAAAGATGCAGGGCAGCCTCGCTATATCCACACGCTGCTTGCGCCCATCACGCCCAAGTTGTTCAACAAGTTGGACTCGCCTATCCTGTCCTATATCGAGGACGATGGCCAAAAGGTCGAGCCCGAGTACTATATCCCAGTATTGCCAATGCTCCTCGTGAACGGCGCAATCGGTATTGGCACTGGCTTCAGCACGTGCATTCCTGCCTACAACCCGGCCAATTTGGCACAGGTAATCAAGGCCAAGCTCTTGGGCTCAACGAGCATTAATGCGGACTTTGTACCCTGGTTCCGTGGCTTCAAGGGCAGTGTCAAGAAGATCGATGAGAACAAGTATGTGAGTGTCGGTGTGTGGGAGCGGGCATCGCCGACAAGCATCCGGGTCACCGAGCTGCCTGTGGGCACATGGACCTTTGACTACAAGACGGACCTCGAGAAGTTGCTGGACAAGGTCGCTGAGTTCAAGGGCTACGAGAACAAGTCGGGCGAGAACATCAATATTCTCTTGAACTTTACCTCCAAGGAGGCGACTGACAACCTACTCACCAAAGACACGACTGACAAGAACGGCTACACCAAGTTTGAAAACATTTTCGAGTTGGTGTCAACCAAGGGCCTGACCACGACCAACATGTATGCATTCAATGGCAAGGGGCAGATTACCAAGTATGCCACACCCATGGACATCCTCAACGATTTCTACGGAATTCGCCTCGACTTTTACAAGAAGCGCAAGGAGTACATCTTGGAGTCGTCGCAACGGGACATGGACATCTTGGACAACAAGATCAGGTTCATCAGGGAGGTGACTACAGAGAAGCTCAAGGTGCACAAG
>Ga0214249_1000425_pt1 | contig 18080 bp, 38 predicted proteins | sample TroBogypolimnion_17_FD_153087 | JGI IMG/M metagenome (GOLD analysis project Ga0214249, IMG submission 153087) | Freshwater microbial communities from Trout Bog Lake, WI - 23JUN2009 hypolimnion | ecosystem: Environmental > Aquatic > Freshwater > Lake > Hypolimnion/Profundal zone | place: Trout... | reverse complement strand
GATTGCAAATGATGGAGAGATTATCTATAGTCGCTATCGTCATGACTATCGCACATCAACTGATGGATCCACATTTATTGATGGTGGGCGTGATTATGTGCGCGGTGGAGCAACCGGTCGCTATATCAACATGAAGATTGTCGATGGCGAGTTTTATCAACTCGAAGATGAAGACATGGGATTCGATGAAGACGAAAGTGCTCCATCGGTTGCAGAGGAAGATCAAAGTAAGGAGCCGTAATGGCTAATAAGAAACAAGGTGTAGTGTCCAGATCACCTCAATGGTGGCGCCATTTGAGAGAATGGAAGAAAGTCTTCTGGAAGTCAGAGCGACAAGCGCAGAAGAAGGATATGAAAGAACGGAAGGATGAATGATGGAAGAATTGAAGAAGCCCTCTGTATTGTGCAAGGATTGCATCCACTGTAAGATTACGCTTTCTGAGCGTATAATCCCGGGTATGCTACCATTTGCTAAATGTGCCGTATCAGCAAAGGTGATTGATCCAAAATATGATCTGGTTACAGGTAAATTAGTAGCACAGAAACAGAAGTTGGATTACTGTAGCTGTTTTCGTATCGATTACGATACACTTGATCACTGTGGTTCCGATGGCAAGTATTGGAAACCAAAGAATAAGAATGGATTGTTTCTGTACTTGAAACGATGCGGACCTAAATGACAGTCTATAGCTATATGGTTTCTGTGCGATTGCAGGAGAACAGTTGGTCTGGTAATGCAGTGACACAGGATCTATATACGAGTGCAAATATGCCGGATTTAGGCGTATTGCTGCGGATGTTAGACGCGAGCCCTACCGTAACAGGGATCAATGTTTATAGGACTATCACAGTTCCTGACTTGACAAAGTTACAGAAGATGACACGAGCAGATTTGAATATACAAGAGAAAGATTTGGTAAAAGTAACATGACACAAACAGAATATATGGTCTATTGGACCATGACCAACGGCCATCCAGCAAGTGCAAAGCACATTGATTTGAATGCTGCGCTTCGACATGCTGAACTTCATCGTAGGCAAGGTATGCGTTTCGTTACTATGTCTGCGGAAAATCCCAATCAAGTTGGTCAGATGGGTGTGACTGCAATCGTGGATGGCAAGACTCCGGATGGTGAAGACTACACTTGGAGCAAGGCACATCGTGCTGGTGCAACACGCGGTGTTTCACATTCAATTATTGATAACAAGAGTAACGAGTGATGTACGCACTTCGATATTATAATATGTTCATTCGAACTAAGGATGGAGGCATGACTGATAACAAAGCTTCGGCAATGCTGTTTGATACGCCGGATGAAGCTAAGGAATATTGTGTTAAATGGAAGATAACCTCACAAGTGAGTGATGCCTCATCCGCTGATGTAGAACTTGTTGAGGTTGAAGTAAAGCCGACTATCTCAAAGGTAGGAAAAGTAGTGGAGATACTATGAACGAACAAGAATTTTGGGAGGTGATTGATGGCAACAGGTAACGCAGGAATGAAGACGCCCGGTGAACAAGGGTATGCAGATGGTCGCGAAGGATTGATGTATGATAATCCTTACGACCAGCGTGGTGAAGAATTGGAAAGGGACGCATACCGAAAAGCATTCGAGACCGCCTATAATAAGTATTATAGAACGATTGGACAGAAGAATGAACGACCGTATTAAGGAACTTGCTTACCAGACAAAGTTAAAAACTGGTGCTCTTCCGGGCACCGAAGAATGGCAAACAGTTTTTGCCGAGTTGATTGTTCGGGAATGTATCGACACCGTTAAGAAAGATTCGGTAGTAACATTGGAAGATAAAATCGGCCTGATCCTTTCCATTAAAGAACAATTCGGAGTCAAATTGTGAACGAACGTATTAAAGAACTTGCCGTGCGTACCGGGCTGGATTGTGATGAATGTGCCTATCTGCAAGATAATATCCATACATTCGCCGAGTTGATTGTCAAGGACTGTATCGGTATATGTGAAGCATATCGTGGAACAGATTTCGGCAAAGCAGCAGAATGCGTTGGTGATACGATTACTCGCCATTTTGGAGTCGAAGAATGAACGAACGAATTAAAGAACTTGTAGGGCAGGCTAAGTTTATGGCAGAGGAAACCATAAACAAGAAAATATCTGCCAACGCCGAATTGAATGCGTTTGCCGAAAAGTTCGCCGAGTTGATTATCAGTGAGTGTATTGAGCAATGCACTGACAATGATAGCAATGACGAATGGGACAAAGGTATTCGTTGGGCGGCAAATCAGATTAAAGAACACTTCGGAGTTGAAGAATGAAGAAACTATGTCCAGACTGTGAACCAGAATCAGCATACGACAACGAACGGTTGGTATCAATCTTTGACAAGCAACAACTGGCACCTGAACAAGACCTTATCTACCGACTGCGGGAACGCGCCCGTATTCGCAGGCAGATACCTGGCAGGAAAAGTGTACAGGAAAACAAACCTGATCGTATCGCAGACTTGCTGGAAGAAGCGGCAAATGAGATCGAACGGCACCGGAATCGTGTTGATCAAGAGATAGAAGAGGAACGCCTACGCAGTTCGTGGTAATAAAAATGTTTAGAAGAGATTGATATGAAAATTCTTGTTTGGAAATCGTATGGTGATATCAAAGTCTATGCAGCGGAAACTCCTGCACAGATGGTCGGTATCATTGAAACTATGATCGAGTGTGTCGATGGGTGGGATCTGGATAAGAAGTGCGAGCTTGTGCAGGAACACATCGTAAAATATCCCGATGATATGGTAGAACTCAAGAAAGCATTCAACACAATGCGAAATGCTGTCTCACCAGGTTCGCACGAGTCTTTCGAGGATATCTTTCTAACCGATGTATGTGAGGTGTGTTCATGAAACACGAATTATATTCTACCGAGTATAAAATCATTGCCCGGTGATGTTTTAGATCTTTTGCTAACTAATCCATTGTTCCACCATTTCGATCCTATGGTGTGGGCTGTGCATTTTGTTATCCATTCGGGAGATAGGGTTCTACCTTTATTAGTCTGGCCCATCTTCACATAACGACTATCATCTTTTCTACCAATATTAGCCTGCCTAATCTTTTCTTTAGTTTCTTCTGATAGAATTTTTCCTGTCAATGTTTTAGATATCTTATCCCTGGTTTCATTTGAATGATGTTTTCCGGTGTTGACGACAGAAAGTCGTAACTTATGCTCTTCCGATATCTCTTTGCCTTTATTGGCAATTGAAATTTTAATACGATATTCTTCTGATCTCGGAGTGGATAATCTATATCCACTCGATCCTTCTCCGCCGGCAGTTCTATTTCGCAGAATGCCTGTGCCTATGTCTTTTCTTCCGTACCAGCAAATCATGCGGCGTTCTATAGCAAATGCTCCAAGTTCAGAAAGATTGTTTTCAATTATTGTTATTCGACATCTATCTTTCGGAGTCATCCTATTCTTGTGTTTTTCATATGCGCGATTATTACTTCCTTTACCGATGTAATATGGTGTTCCATCTATTCGTAGATAGGCATACACATAGAAAATAAACTCTGACTGTTTTTCGTTTGGTAAATACATCGCTGATTGCTCCTTGTAAGCATTAGAGTAGTTGGGATTTCGACCTCCGCGAGCTACACTATATTTATCCATATATTTGACATAATATGATTTATATTGTAAAATATTATATGAACTTTTACACATTGTTTTATGACAATCTTTGATATAATTCGCTTTCCGAATCCAGATATCTTTGATAAAAATGATTTGGATGAACTTCCTCGCGGGCTTCTCGAGCTGTGGGCCGCTGAGATTACCAAAGGTGTGAAGTATCCATTTGATCTTGACATAACAGATCTTCGCAATGACTTTTCAAAGATTGCTTATAATACAGTTATCACTAAGGTAGCGAGTATCAGGGCAACAGATTTCACTACAGAAACTATTCTTATAAGCGCATGTAAGAAACAGTTTACGGATCTGCTGAAGAGAATGATGGGTGAATTTGGAAATGACTTTTCCATCTCAGATTTCTAAATCAGATTTGGATTTTCAAATAGGGATCTTGCGGCAGATTCTTACCTGTTGACTAAATTCCCAAGGTCGGGTATAATACATACATCGCAACACGGAACAGATAAGAGAAGCCTGGAAGGTTCGAATCCTTTGACGCGCTGAGGGCCAGGCGCCGATTACCATGGCGGGCAGGCTTCCCTTATCTGTTCTACTAAAGGATCTGTATGAAGTACAATTGGCCTGCTGTAGTTAAGGAATTCCGCGCAATCGTGCTGGAGAATGTCAAGCTCTATGCTGTGCATGATGAACCAAAGGTTGATCCGGGTTTGATGGAATATTTTCGTATGGAGATGCGGGAGACAGATACATTCCACCCGTGGGATAGTGATGGACAACTCAGTCGAGCACTGGAAAAGATGCCCGTAAGCTGCAACTATCGTTCCTGCAAGTCCTATTGGGCATACAAGGAAGGTAAGGAGAACATCGGCGATGCATTGTATGAAGTGCTTTCGGAGATGGGCGATAGTATCACTTGCCACTTCGAAGATAAATGGAACTTCGCACCAGGAGTCAAATTACCCGATGATGTTGTGATGCCACATTGGGATAGAATCGTCACCAATAAGATCGTCAACCGTATCATTAAGGCAGCAAAGAAATGAGCAACTATCTGGATCATACTCATCCCGATGCTTTCGTAGATTGGAAGCATCTGGAGGCACCGAATCCTACATTCAGTAAGGAATGCCCGCGCTGCAAAGGGTTTGGTGGCTGGAATCTGAAAATGAATTCTTATGGTATCGGTAAGCATTTCCAGTGCCAATGTAGTCACTGCAATGGGTGGGGCTACGTTTCATCTGCCGAAACGTGTGAAGGCCACGAATGGGTTTTCGAAGAAAACCTTGGAAGGTGCTACAACCGGTATCGCTGCTTGAAATGTGGGAAGAAAACCAACGTTGACAGCGGGGACTGAGTTTCAATGATACTGTGGTTTCTTGGCAACACTGGACAAACGGTCGAATCTGGGCAGTCTCGGATAAATCTTTGCCCAGTTTGCCCACACTCTCCGAGGCTGCTATAGCCCAATCTCAACTATATAGTATGTCGACCACTGCTCCAACTAACCGTTGACAGACTCCGGCCGCTGTAATACAATAGACACATCGCAACAAAGAACAGATAAGAGAGCCTAAAAGGTTCAAATCCTAAGCACACTGAAGGCTAGGTGTGATCCAAGGCCGGTAGGTTCTCTTATCTGTTTCAACAAGGAGTAAGTTATGAAGACGCCCACTGAAATTTATTACGAAGCAAAGGCTGCCGGTGATGCTGCTGTGAAGGGAGCCGTGGATGGTTATCCTTGTGGCTTCGCACATCTGAACATTCGTCCTGCTCGCGGACCGTTTGTGAAGTGGCTGAAAGAGAACAAGATTGGACGAAGCGACAGTTATCAGGGCGGATACAGTCTTTCGTCCTATGATTGTTGTGCTTTCAACGGACAAAACGTGGACGCCAAGGAGAACGGCGTTCGTGCATTCAACGAAGTGCTGAAGCAGAATGGAATCTCTGCTAACACTTATTCAAGGCTCGACTAATATGGCACTCACTTATCGTGAACTGATTGAAAATCTGAAGTCACTTCCGGATGAACGGTTGGACGACAACGTCACTATTTTCGTGAGCGGAACTGCCGAGTTCTATCCGCTTGTGGAAGATTACCCATTCGTGGTTACCGACAGTGAAATACAGAATGAGTTTACACCCGGTTCTGGTGTGCTAGACGATGGCCATCCATATTTGGTCATTTAGTTGTTGACAAGATGTGGCATCTGCTGCATAATACACACATCGCAACAAACAAAGGACACGATATGAACTTTATTCCTACAACTGCTTTTCAATCCAGCTGGCTCCAAGGTGAAATCAAGACCACCTATGCTCGTCTTGTGGAAGTGTTTGGCCCGGAACATTCCGATGGCGATGGCTACAAGGTGCAAGCTGAATATAATCTCGTTTTTGAAAACGGAACCTATGCTACCATTTATGACTACAAGATGGGCGATTCCTACAACGGATTTGGCGCAGGCATTCCAAAGGAACAGGTCACCGAATGGCATATTGGCGGCACCACACCTGATGCGGTTCGGTGTGTTATAGAAACACTCGCAGCTCACAAGGAAGAATAGTAGATTTACGGGCCAGGAATGCAGCCCGTATCTTTTCCTTCGTCTCTTCGGAGCAAGGCTTACCTTTCTTTGAGGCACTAACTCGTGCCCTCATTTCATCTGATTTGGGTATGCCTTTTAATGCCGAACTTACTTTAGCCTTAGTCTCATCTGAGTGATGTTTACCATACATAGGATTATTTTCACCTTTCTTATCAACACTAAGTTGAAGCTTTGTTTCACTCGAATGTAATCTACCCGTACTGGCAAGAGACATCTTTATTTTAGTTTCGGACGACATTATAGACCCTTTTCGTAAGGGTGGCATATCTCCGCCATCGGTTAGATTTCGTAGAATACCTGTTCCAAGATCTTTTCGTCCATACCATCGAATCATTCTGCGCTCAATGGCAAGCGAGCCTATTTCAGTAAGATTCGTTTCAACGAATACTATTCGAGACTTGTCTTTTGGACGAATGTTATTTCGATGTTTGTCGTAAGCACGATTTCCGGATCCTTTACCAATATAATAGGGTGTCAGATCAGACTTGCGTAAGTAGGCGTAGACGTAGTATAATAGATCTGTTGATGTGCTCATATAGCATATTTACCGCTTATTTCGTAGAGATAGTGAAAAAAGCAGTTGACTTCTTGTTCCCAAACTCGTATAATACACATATCGCAACACACAAACAAAGGGCTCACCAAATGTCTATTCAAGTATCGATAGTCAAAGGATATTACCGCGGTGAAGTTGTTTCTGGCATCTTCCCACTCGTCAAACCCTACAATGACGCTGGAGCAAAAGGTGGTTATCTTACCATCAAGAATCCAAACCCCAAAGCTGGACACCCGCCTGTCCAACGTGTCACAGTGGAAGTCACAGACTTTACGCTGTTGGATGCAGCAGGCGAAGTGCTTGGCGAACACGTCACCGTTGACATGGGTGACAAGGGAGGAAAGATTGAGACGGGCACCAACTACGAACAGGTGTTTGTAGCTGCTGAGTTGGAAGACGAAGCAATGGAACGCCTGAGTGATACTTTTCTCATGCTTGACAAGATTACGGATGCCTGCGCTCGCAATGTTATTCGTGGTCTTGTTGTTTCGGGGCCGCCCGGCATCGGTAAGAGCTTTGGTGTGGAGAAGCAGTTGGAAGCTGCTAATATGTTCCGAAAGGTTGCTGGACAAGATCCTAAATACGAAGTTATCAGCGGCGGAGTATCCAGCATCGGCTTATATCAGAAGCTCTATTACAATCGCAGTTCAGAACAAGTGTTGGTGTTCGATGATGCCGATGGTGTTCTATTTGAGGAAGAATGTCTGAATCTGCTTAAGGCAGCACTAAATAGCGGCGATAAGCGCCGTATTTGTTGGAATAAGGAAAGCCGTGTGCTTGCTACGGATGACATTCCAGAGGCGTTCGACTTCGAGGGAAGTATCATATTCTTAACGAATATTGACTTTGAAGCAAGTATCGCAAGAGGTTCACGTATAGCGGCCCACCTGGCTGCTATTATGTCCCGCTGTCATTATTTGGATTTGGAAATCGGATCCATGCGTGATAAGTTGCTTCGTATAAAGCAATGTATTCGAGATGGTATGTTGGCGCCGTATCTGTTCAGCGCAAAGGAAGAAGCAGATGTCGTGGCATTCGTTATGGACAATGCCGAATATATGCGCGAAGTTTCTTTGCGTGCCGTGAAGAAAATCGCAGATTTCGTTAAAGTGGATCCAGATAACTGGTTGGAGATGGCTGAGGCGACTATGCTTACAAAAGAAGCTAAGTTCCGCAGGCTGTATGAAAAACGGCTTACGGCGGCAGGGCTTGTTGCCGCCTAAGCTATGCTGACACGTCTGGCCGGGAAGGAGTTTTCTTTCCCTGCCTTCTTGCCTCCCATATAATCTTCATCTTTTCACTTGTGGCCACTGATTTTAGTTTTGCGGCGACACGTTGCTTTTCTCGTGTCTCTTCTGATATTGGTAGTCTATCTTGGTGCGAGATACTCATCTTCCTCTTTGTTTCTTCGGAATGAATACGGCCAGTCAGTTTAAGTTTTGTCTCCTCCGATATTGGCGGTCGGATAGCATCGCGCATCTTCTGACAAGTTTCTTCTGATGGATTGCTTTTAGCGATACTCATCGCTGCCCGTTGCTCATCTGTGCGGTGTTGCCCTGTAAGAGCAGCAACTATCTTTGCTCGAGTTTCGGGAGATCTATTTCTACTTGCATCTGCTATCTTAGCATTGGATTCGGCCGATCTATTTCTACTTGCCGTACCGATTTTGGCACGGCGTTCTTCGCTAAAAATGGCACCAGATGCTCCTTCACCTCCATCTGTTTGGTTTCGGAGAATACCTGTTCCCAGGTCTTTTCGGCCATACCAACCAATCATTCTGCGTTCAATAGCAAGTGATCCTACTTCAGAAAGGTGCGTTTCAAGGAATATTATTTTTGATTTGTCATTTGGAACTGAAACATTATGATCTTTGTGATATGCTCGTTTGCCTTTCCCTTTACCAATGTAATAAGGTGTTCCATCTGATTTTCTAAGATAAGCATATACATAATATAGCATCATATATTTATCCATAAACATAGGATCACAGCTAAAATCTACTTGACTTATCTTATCCTTTACGCTATAATAAACACATCACAATAAATAGCTGCAATGATGCAGCTTCGAGATTGCACTCGAAGGATTTACACACCTACTCCAGTGGGTGCCTGCCGAATAGACTGGGAACTAGCAAGGAGCGAATATGAAAGTTATCTGGGAGTCCAATGATGTCCTGGCCGGGCAGATTGTGGGCATGGATGATCTGAAGGAACAGTGGATAATTGGCTATATTATCGATTCGCAGCAAGGAATAATGTATTGTCTGGTTTCAACTACCGATGGTTTGGTGACGCCGCACTGGCCGAAGAACGAGTTCGCAGAAGTTCTTACCGAGGGCGGATATCTTCCGGTTGTGTTGCTGGATAGAGTGAAAAGACAATAGAAAGAACCCTGTGTCGCTTTGCGACCAAACGTGGGTGGTGCGGATACAGGAGAGTACCACCCCGAATAAAGTGGCTATTATGACAGCCCGGCTTCCACTTCCCACTTTATATCGGGAAGGACGAAAATGACAGCCCGCACTAAGTAGAAAGCGGTACCTCAAATTCGTGATCGGTTCAGCCCTTCGAAAGCACCTTCGGGTGCTTTCCTTTTGACTTAAAAATCTGTTGACTAAATCAACCATTTGCTTTATAATGTAATTTTAACAGAAGGAGTCATCAATGAAGTTTAACCTTATTGCCGTTATTGCTGCTTCAAGCATTCTGCTTGCGGCGTGTGGTGGCGGTAGCGACGATGCTGTTTCGACAGAAGCATCGGTTCGACCATTCGCCAATACCCAATCTGGATATAACGGAATTATTTCCACCAGCGGTGGATTGGCGCCAGCTACCATCCGGACACGCTATGGATTCGATAGCATTCCGAATACGCCTGCTGGGCAAGGAGCAGGGCAACTGATTGCAGTAATCAGCGCCTATAACAATCCAAATCTTGCAAAGGACCTGAGTGCTTTCTCTGCAAAATACGGATTGCCACAATGCAGCACAGTGAAGACGGTAGTCACATTAAATGATATCACTGGCTTTACAGCGAATGTTTCACACCCGGTGCCGGGCGCAGGTTGCACAATCCAAGTTATCAATACCGCTAACGGACAAGCGATGCCAATGAAAGGCAGCGTTCAATCAGCTTCAACCACTTTGCCATCATCGAGCGGATGGTTTATGGAATCTTCAGCAGACATTGAATGGGTCCACGCAATGGCTCCACAAGCAAGTATTCTTGTCATTCAAGCATCTACTCCATTCCTCACTGATATGGCTATGGCAGCGACTTATGCAAGCAAGGTCGGTGCTAATGTAGTTTCAATGAGTTGGGGCGCAAATGAAATCGGGCAGACTGATTCTACGTTTCAATGTTTGCGAGTACTCGATTCCCGGGGAAGTCCTACCAATGTCCAACGTGATCCAACGTGCTCCGATACTGCTCTAACTGCGAAAACCTGGAAAGGATATACAGCAGGGGCTTTCACAGGCAATGCAACATACGTGGCAGCGTCTGGTGATACTGGAACGGTGCAATGGCCATCTATTGTTCCAAATGTATTATCGGTAGGAGGAACTGTTATGGGCACTTCAGTTGATACTGCATGGGTCGGGAGCGGCGGCGGAGTTTCTGCGTCGTTTGCTGCACCAGCGTGGCAATCACCAATCACCAATAATGCTATGAGAACGGTTCCCGATGTTGCGATTGATGCGGGTGTTGCTTTACAGGTATATTTGACACCCGATCCGACAACCGGATGGTCGGATGCGGCTTGTGTAGCGGCAAATGGAGCATCGAACTGCGGGTGGTATGCTGTGGGTGGCACGAGTCTTGGTGCGCCAATGTGGGCAGGACTCATTGCTGTTAGCAACGCAACTCGCGCAGCAAATAGCAAACCGGTTATCAATGTGCAATCCGCCATATATAACATTGCATTGGTCCCGGGACAGTATGTGACATCGTTCGGTGATGTTGTAAGCGGATCCACCAATTACCAGTCGGCTAAAGCTGGATATGACTTAGTGACAGGTTTGGGCACACCTATCGCAGACGTGCTGCTCGGTTATCTTATTCAGTAAGAATACTGCACCGCAAGCGGCAATCAGCAATGGTTGCCGCTTTTTCTTGACATTCGCATAGCGAGGTGCTATAATTAGAACACTTACATAAGGAGACTTCAATGTCATTTACAAATTTGAAAACAACACAGAACAGGTTCCTCGAAACATATCTTCGTGGCACAAATCAAACTCTTACATCAGCACAAGCGGCTTCGCTTTTTGGTGTGAAAAATCTTCGTGCTCGTCTAAGCGAAATGAGAGCAATGGGATTGAATATTGGTCGAGTTCCTACAAAGACCACACCTTGCTCCGCCTATCGCATTTCTCGTAGAGATGTGTTCGGTGGGCAGGGTCGTGCTATCTGATCATCAGTCGATAATAGGGAGGCCGCTATTTTAGCGGCTTTTCTTTTGGCACAGGCTAATTTAATTCCTGCTATTCTTTTGGTACGAGTTTCGGGATTTGTCCACGTGGATTTATTTGCAATTGACGCAATAACTGATCTTTTTTGACACAGTTCATCACTAGCGGGTGTTCGAGCTGCCAGCATCTTTTCACGTTTAATCGGATCAGCCCACGCCTTTCTCATATGTTCCCTATTGGCTTCCAGCCATACCGGATCAGAGCGAACAATTTCCATAGCCGCTGCATGTTTCTCTCGGTACTCAGGTCTCCCCCAAAACTCTAAGCTCGTTTTCGATCTTCGTTCTCTTTCCTCGGGGGTAGACGCCCTATCTTTTCTATCTTGGCAGACTTTTTCAGCCCATTCGTTATCTTCCCACCATTCTTTAATCTTCCTCGAATGGTCTTCTTTGGCCGCCGGGTTATTCCATCTGGTTTTCATTATTTCTGTGAATTTTTCCCTCCATTCAGGTGTAGAAGTTATTTCCTTCATTTTGGCTGAAACTACTATTTTCTGCAATTCAAGAGCATCGCCCTGTAACAGAAACTTCTTACCACCAATAGATTGATTATACCACATTGGATTTTTAGGTACGCCCAATCGGCGTAACACCTTTTCTTCCCACGCTTTACACAAATTTATATCTGAGAAAATATGTCTAATTTCTATATACCAATTTTCTTTTCCGGCTTCTTTTATCAACTTTTTCACTATCTTAGATGATGTGAAGTATGTCTTCCAAAATTCTGATGGATGACAATTTTTAGCATATCTACACCCATAGTATCGCTTGCCTGTAATTAAATTCTTAATAACATAGGTGTATGGCGTTCTATCAACAGCAGTATGTATCATTATATTCTCCAGTTCACTAATTCGTGCTCACACTATTTATCTTTTTGGCTAAATTCTTATCAAATCCTATAGACAAACAACTCGTCCTATCATATAATAAGCACATGGACAGCAAAACAAGTCCAGCCAAGAATAGTTTGCTTTTAATCAACTTTAGGAGTCTATTATGACACAAGGAATCAGAGAATTTACGAATGCGAATTTCGCAACCACCCTGCCCAAACTGCAAAGCGGCGAAATCAAACCGGCGGAGTTCCGTCGGGAAGTGATGGATTTGGCAGTTGTGGCATTCGGCATCAGTGTTGCGTCCGCTGCGACACATTACAACCACGCGCTGAAGCAGGCACGTTTGGACGATCCGAAGTCCGTCAAGGGCTTGGGTCGCCCCGAAGACAAGAAGGGTGGTCGGAAGGCAGTGACCACGTTCGATGTCATTAAGGTGAAGACAGGCGAAGTGATTGTGAGCGGTGTGTCCAAAGGTGCTGCTGACACGCTGATCGCTACTGCGGTCGCCAAGGGTAAAGTCAAACTGGCAATCAAGACCATTGAAATTGCGCCGGCAGTTGAAGTGGCCACCGAAGCTGTGACAGCTTAATCCAAACGGTGAAACAAGGCTCAAGGGAGCCTTGTTTGATTAGTGCCTCTAGACTGAAGTCGGGCGAGTTCCGTATACGGGTTTTACTATCCAGTCGGAGAGGGCAGGCAGGCAGATACGAGCACTATTCAAACAAGGAGTCGATATGGCATCTGAACCAGTGGAACTAAATTGCACCTATGATGAAGACCGTGATGAATGGCTTGTTTGGTTTCCATATCCATTGGGCGGAATGAACGTCATTGAGTCATTCGATAATGAAGCAGATGCTCGCGCATTTTGGGAAGACCAAATGGACGGCGCTGACTATTCACAATAGTGTTGACCAAATCCATTCTTTGCGTTATAATACACACATCGCAACAAGGAGTCAATATGCTCTACCAAATGACGGATTGTCCACAGGAAGAAGCACTCGATGATATCGATGATGATGACTGGGGTCCAGAGAACAACGACTGTTGGGATAGTCCAACCGACTTCGACGAATACGAAATGAATGCTGATGACAGCTTCGAAGACCCACGCGATCCTTACGATATGGAGTATGACCAATGCTAGTTCCCATGGAGATGCTTGCTAAGGCGCAGGCGATGACCGTAGCAGATCTCGGCGAAGCTCTCACTAATTCTGGTTATGATGATTATGATGACTTGCGAGACTGCCGGTTTTTGGGCATGGATACCAATGGTACCTTTGCTTACAGCATCACCTTCGAAGATCCTGACGCGGAAGAAGGTGTAGGGGCGGGTATGGTCTACATCACCATGCGCCGCAAGCCCTTGAGCTCCAAGTTCGAGTTTATGGCTGAATACTAGGCTTGACAAAGTCTTCCTTTGGCCTTATAATAAACACATCGCAACAAGGAGTCAATATGCCAGCACCATTGCCAACCATTCGTGAAGTCACCGAACGTGTTTCGCAATGGAACTGTGGCCGCTACTTCTTCTATTGGGCAGGTGATGAATTCCTGCTCAAGGCGACCAATGACGAAGATGCGAAGAAGGAGGCAGTTCGTCTCCAATTCGACCTGGAATCAGACTAAGGAATCAAAATGGACATCAAATGCAATTTCCACGCCAAAACTTTCAACCGCGAAGATGCTCTTCAAGATTATGAATATAAGATGATCGATGATCATCTTAGCCTGGAAGGCGAATATACTTTCGTCTACACCTATCCACTTCGACAGAAGGCCTGCTTTCAGCATCCGCTCGTCGGTGCGGCGAGTGCCATTGATATTTTGCTCATCGCGCAGAAGGATTATGAATACATCTACGCGGCTGAAGAAAAGGCTGTTGGCGACCCTGGACACATTCCGGGTATGTTGAACAGGCAGGCCTCCGAGGGACCTTACGGCATTTGGGGCCACGATTTCAGCGATCTATATTTCGAGAGCATCGAGATTGACAGCGTCAACAAGGTTATCAAGTTTGGTATGGGCAGCTGACTACCAAATAACAATAGACAAACAGGAAGTTCTTCCATATAATACATACATCGCAACAAGGCAAGGAGCCTGCTATGTATGAGAAGTATGTGGAAGCACTTCGGTTGATGGATGTCTGCATCGCAACCAAGGAAGCTATCAAGCCCGAAGGTGAAGGTTGGCCGGAACGGGCTCTGCAGGTTCCAGCAGGTTGGACTGGCCAAACCAGTGCCAGTATGCACCCATGCCATCAAGCGTGGGATGATTGCTTCAACTTCATCTACGCAAACTTTGTTCGGCCTGAAACGAGCATACCGTCTAACGGCAAACTCGACTACAACATGAAACATCCCGAAATAGATATGGTTCGGCCAATCATCGACGGAACATACCCATCGGGTGGGCCTGAAATGGAAGCGGTGCTGCGTGGCATTCCTCCTGTGTTGTTGGATCAAATATGGCCCGTGGCGGTTGCTCGCTTCTTGCTGCGTGATAAACGATTGCCACTCTCCCATCGTTGGCTCTTCACCTTCAAGGAGTTCCACGAGCGCTATGGCAACATGATTTTGAAGTGTTGATTAGCTGCTGCCGCAACGCATTAAAGATAAATAGTTCATAGGAGTTATCATATGGACTATAAGAAAATCTACGATGCATTGGTTGGCAAAGCACAAAATCGAAATCTGGAAGAATATAGAGAAAAGCATCACATTGTTCCACGGTGTATGAATGGGACTGATGATGAAACTAATCTTGTATTCCTTACACCCGAAGAACATTTCGTCGCACATCAACTGCTGGTGAAAATTTATCCAGACAATGATAAGCTAATCTTTGCACTGGTTATAATGAGTGGTAAGAATTCCACAACGAACAAGTTGTTTGGGTGGCACAGAAGAAAGCTTTCTGAAACACAACGAAAACTTCACACAGGCACGAAAATGCCTCCGCGAGATCCAGAACATACAAGAAAGATTGCCGAAGCGAATACCGGTAAGAGGCATACTCAGGAAACAAAGGATCAGATTAGTCAAGCGAAACTCGGGACCGAACCGTGGAATAAGGGTAAATCGGGATCTCAGATTGCGTGGAACAAAGGCATAAAGACAGGTGTGAAAACAGAAGGCTGTTTTAAGAAAGGTGGAACACCATGGAACAAAGGCCTTACAAAAGAAACTGATCCACGAGTTGCTGACTATGGAAAATCGCGCATAGAAACAAATATCAAAAAACGATTGACGGCAGACACAGATTCCACTATAATAAAAACATATACAGCACTACAGGAGATTGAGATGAATACAAAGGTTCGGGCACAAGAAATTTATAATCAACATCTTGCCTTAGCAAGCACCGACGGAAGGGGTTTTCGCAAGGCTGTTATGGATCAACTTATGTCCGAAATGGGCGTAAGTTTAGCGAGTGCGGCCACCCACTACAATAACTGTAAGAAAGGATCCTCCCCGGTCGAGGGCTTAGGCCGGGCCCCGGTTCCCAAAGGTGTGCGGAAACCGGGTGGTAAGGGTAAGGCGCAAGTTCAACTTCAGGACGATAATGAGTGTGTATCGGTAATCGAGCTCATTGAAAATAATGTTGCTCGTTGCCAGTCATTCCTTACACAGGGTGATGCTTCCGAGACATTTGATGCTAAGATCATGACATGGCCGAAATCTGAATGGGTAATGATTTGGGGGTTGGGGCCGAACAGCGGTGATATATTTAAGCTGGAGGCAGGCGAGAAGGAAATCAAACGCTATACTCCGAAGAAAATCACAGAAGATATTACTTCTTGCTGCGTCTAACCTTCAGATAGTAAGGTTTTATATGACTACCTATATTCAACACAATGGTGGCGAAGGTTTGGAAACGGTGGATGAGTTTGACACCTACAAGGAAGCCAAAGACGCTATTAAAGAATACCGCATGTCGGATTCTGTCGGGACCTACTACTTGTCCAATCGCCCTTGTAAAGAGTGGCGGGAAGCTTCAAAGGTTAGTTGACAAAGGGTTGCTCCTTTGTTATAATAGCACACTGGTTAGGACATTGCCAGATCTCAATGTCCAGGTTAGAAAGAAATAGAAATATGGACTCACGCGCATTCATTGTCGCAGCAAAGACCCTCATTGAAAAGATTGAGGACAATCGCAACACTATCGGCACCGCTGTCGACCTCCAAAATCAACGTGAAGACGTTCAGAAGGAAATCACTAGCCTGTTTAATGGGCTGCAGAACCCCACGTTGCCCAGCGCCTTCAAGCTGCGTGATACGGCATTGCGGAACGGATTCAATATCAATCCGAAGATCCTCAACGAAATGTCTCGTTTCGACTAATTCCGGGAGATCATCATGGGTGAAGCTATTATGGGTCTCATTGTGGTGGTCATCGTTATCAAGTTGATCGATGGCCTCCGCAACTGGTATATCCACAGTGATAATCGTGTTGCGGATGCTATTGTCAAGACTGCCGCTGCTGCCACCGCTGTGTCTTTTGCCCGTTCGGCACTCAATGCCAAGCGCAGAGCAGATAGAAAAAAGTGGCGTTAAAATTATAGACAGGATGGCAACATCTTGCTATAATACACACAACACATAGAACAACGGAGCAGAAAATGGGCAGAACATTAGGCAGCATTGGCGGATATGGATGGACTGGAGAAAATCCAACCAAACTACGGAATATCCTGATAAAGGCAAACGATGCCTTCGTCAAACTGCGGAAGACACTGAAGTTTGACGCTATCGCATTCAGTGGTAGCTCTGGTGCTGTCATTGCGTTTCCACTTGCTGTTTCGCACGAAATTCCGGTAATCTACGTGCGGAAGGCGAATGAACAATCACACGGCTTTGCTGTAGAATGCAATGGCGAAGATCAGATTAAGAAATATCTCATTGTTGACGATTTCATTGCGAGTGGTGCTACCATAGATTGGATTGCCAATCAAGTCAAGGCATACGCAAGGGGTCCAGTGAAACTCGTGGGTGTGTTCTGTTTCTCGGACAGTGATCAACGCGGTGGCGGATGCCGCATTGTTCGCGGCGAAAAGGTTAAAATTTACACTCCAAGTTCAATCTTGCGTTGACCAAATCCATTCTTTGCGTTATAATAAACACATCGCAACACAAACAGGACCAGACATGGATATTGTGGCCAAACTCAATCAGCTGGGTATTGAAGTCAAACGACGCTACCCGAACATCAATAATGGCGGATGCTGCGTCTATGCTGCAATGATTACCGCAGCATTAAAGAAGCACAACATCGAAGCCAAAGGCATTGTAGCATCTCATGGGGCAGGCAGGCCGGGCTGGATGAAGAAGGATATAGCTACAATCAACAAGGCACGGAAGAACATTCAGAAGAATACTATATACGAATGGCAGACAAACGGTATCAGTTTCGCTCACGTCGGTGTAGAATTCAAAGTCGGAGGTGTGAAAAGACACTATGATACTGAAGGTGTTCATAAGGCAGGCAAGCAATTGGACGGCATGCAAATCTATGCTGGACGGATGGAATACGTTGAGCTCCGCGCTCTCGCTGGTAAGAAGGATGGCTGGAACACTCAGTTCAATCGCAGGCATATTCCTGAACTTCGCCGATTGGTTAAGAGTCATTTAGCGGTTGACATGGCTCCTGTTTGAGCATATAATACACACATCGCAGCAAACAAAGGACAGAGATGAAAACAAAAGGACTTGAGTTCTATTACGCTTCGGATCTGAAAAACTTCGGTCGCACTGAAGACGGTGAAGACTTCATTGGTGAAGTGTATCGTGTGTTTGCACAAGACGAACGTGGCAATCGTTGGGTTCACAGCTCACAGTTTCCAGGCGTGGCAAAGTTTGAGAATGAGTGGTGCGTTGGATTCAACGATATCCGCGAACAAGCGGTTGCGTCCTGTGATCGTTTGCTCGAACGTGTTAAGAAATCTGATACACTAAATATGGATTGGTGG
>Ga0214249_1000424_pt1 | contig 18097 bp, 24 predicted proteins | sample TroBogypolimnion_17_FD_153087 | JGI IMG/M metagenome (GOLD analysis project Ga0214249, IMG submission 153087) | Freshwater microbial communities from Trout Bog Lake, WI - 23JUN2009 hypolimnion | ecosystem: Environmental > Aquatic > Freshwater > Lake > Hypolimnion/Profundal zone | place: Trout... | reverse complement strand
GCTGTTAGCAAGCAGATTGAAAATGATATTGGCGATGATATGGATCTTCTTTTGCAGGCGATTCAACTTGTCGTTGGAACTCAATTCGGTTCAACATCTATGTTGCAAAGAAAATTGCGCGTTGGATTTGCGAAAGCTGGACGCTTGATGGATCTCATGGAGAGCCGCGGGATCGTGGGGCCCTCTGAAGGTTCAAAGGCCCGCGAGGTCTTGATCACCGCCGAGCAGATGCCCGATCTCCTAGAGCAGATACAGGGTTACATTTAGGTGAATTTGCAGCCTGGCCACGCTTAAATTCGGCTTTCGTTCAGAATTAAATTTGTCTGCGATAGCAAAGTGGGCTTACCCTTAGTTCCTCACTTTCCCCCAGATTGTGGCTTGGGTTAACCCAAGCATGAACCAATTAATGAGGCACCGATGTCAGCAGGACTTCTTCTTCGCCAAGCACGTGAATCTGTTGGCATGTCACTGGAAGAGTTATCCGAGATTATTTGTGTTCGTCGCACCGTCTTGAATGACCTTGAAAATGATAATTTTGAATCATCGGGTGGCATTATTTATGCACGAGGACATATCCGCAACATTGCACGTGCCTTGCATGCAAATGAAGATCTTCTTGTTGAAGAATTTAATACGATGAATCAAGACTTTAATCGTCCAATCGTTGAACTTCTGAACGAAAATAGCGTCATTCCCGTAGATCGTAAGCACATTAAAATTTCCTTCGGCCTAATGGCAAAGGTAGCCGCAGTAGTTGTTGTGCTCTTAGTTGCAATTCCAACTGCAGCATCTTTTACTCATACTCCCAGCAAGAGCGCTGCAAAATCTCCGACCAGCTCCTTAGCTCCTGCTTCTGCATCTACCACCAGTGGAACCCTTGACGGAACTACGGCAGTGGCAACCAAGAGTTCGGCGGTCTCTGTTGTCGTTACAGCAAACTTTGGATCTACCTGGCTCGCAGTGACAGATAGTTCAGGCGCACAGATATTTAGCGGAATGCTCACTAAAGGATCATCCCAATCATTCGCAGATAGCCAATTGATTAATGTCACAATTGGTAATGCCGGTGCTGTTGACCTCAATGTAAATGGCAAAGATGCTGGCGCCCCGGGCACCACTGGAGAGGTTGTCCATCTCCAATTTGGCCCAGGAGTCTCCTCGCAGGGTTAATTAACCTCATTCTCCGCCTTTGCACAAACCTTGGCGGTGGCAGGTACCATGGCGCCAATGAGTACCTCATCTCCGAGAACGCTAAATCTGCCTAATGCACTCACTGTGCTGCGATTGCTCGCGCTCCCATTCTGCGCCTACGCGCTCTTTAAAGATGGGGGAGATTCAACTCTCTGGCGAATAATTGCGTGGACGGGATTCTTTCTCGTTGGTTTAACCGACTTAATGGATGGACGATTGGCTCGTTCCCGCAATCAAGTGACAAGTTTTGGAACATTTTTAGATCCAGTCGCCGACAAAGCGGCAATTGGGACGGCGATGATTGGACTATCGATTCAAGGAAAATTGTGGTGGTGGGTCACGATAGTCATTCTCTTTCGCGAGATTGCCGTCACCCTTCTGCGATTGGCCGTGATTAGGGGCGGTGTCATCCCTGCGAGCAAGGGTGGCAAGCTCAAGACCATGATGCAAGGTTTTGGTATTGGTTTCTACATCCTCCCCTTGCCGAGCTGGCTACACCTGCCTCGAGATATCTTTATGGCGGCGACCATCGCCATCACCTTGGTGACCGGCTTCGATTACTTTAAAAAGGCGGTGCTCAATGAGCGCTAATCTCGACGCTACGACCCTCATCAAGTTTATGAAGCGCAAGGGTTTAACCTTGGCAACCGCCGAATCGATCACCGGTGGGGGACTTGGAGAACTTTTTACCTCGGTTCCAGGTTCCTCTGCGGTCTATCAAGGGGGATTTATTACTTACAGCGATGTAAGTAAGACGAAATTTCTCGGGGTAGCAAAACGGATACTAAATAAGTACAGCGCGGTGTCAGAAGAGGTTGCGCTCGCCATGGCACAGAGTGCGCGCGCACAGTTCAAGACCGATTATGCAATTTCTACTACAGGAGTAGCCGGCCCAGGCAGGGCTTATGATCAAAAAGTGGGCTCGGTATGGATAGCAATCGATAGCCGCGCTGGAACTGTGAGCGTGCAACTGGCACTTTCAGGCGATCGCGCTGCTATTCGCCACGCAACATTAGAGAGCGCTTTAGCCTCCTTTTCCCGTATCCTTATCCCGTGATTCTTCTCCGCTCCCACATAGGTTCAGCGCTGCGCGCTGCCCGCGTTGGGCAGGGTCGAACGCTGCGCGATGTTGCCAAGAGCGCTCGCGTCTCCTTGGGTTACCTCTCTGAGGTAGAACGGGGACAGAAAGAGGCCTCCTCCGAGCTCCTTAACTCGATCTGCAGCGCCCTAGAAATTTCATTAGGTGAAGTTCTCTTGATCGTCTCTGCTCAAGTCCGAACTCACGAAGCTCCTACTCTGACCGTGGTGGATGACGCCGCGTAAATAGCAACAACGCGAGCCACATCCATAGCTCAACCCCATCATGGCAACCAATCAGCGTTCACGTACCGCGATACTCTCTGGGGCGAAGATTGTGATCACCGAAGTCGGTTCATACGAATCAAATATGCTCGATATCGCTGCCCGCGCCGAAGTCTCGCGCGCCACTGTTTATAACCACTTCAGCGATAAGGAAGAGATGATGACCTCTCTTCTGGAATCAGAAATTCGTCGCCTCTTTGAAATCGCTAAGAAATCTCCCACAAAGCGCGATGCTCTCTTCGCTCTCTCCATTGAAATCTCCAAAGACCCGGCCCTGCGCAAGATGGTGCAGACCGATCCGCTTGATATTGCTAAATTTGTAACGGTGACGGAACACCCACTTTGGTTGCTCATCAAGGAATCGTTGGCTTCGCTCTTTGGCGAATCCTCAGGCTTGATTTTGCACTGGCTCGTAGGTCAAGTTGCAGCGCCCCTTACCCCTGCTGAAAGTTCAAAGCAGGCTGATCAGCTCGCACGTGCTCTATAAGTAATGGCTAACCACTTACTATGCGAATAACTGAACTGCGCTTTCGCCTCTCTGAATATTTCAGCGACTCCGATACCTATTCGCGTGACATCGTTCATTCCGAACTCGGTGGCCTCACGGTAAACGAGGCGCTCGCTCGCGGCTTTGAAGCTGGGGATGTTTGGAAAGCAATCGTGGCCCACAACCCAGAGATGCCAGCAAAGTTCCGCTAAATCGTGACCGACTTATTGATTGAGATTCGAGTGCGCCCTAACGCCTCCCGGAACAAAGTCGGTGGCATAGCGGGGGACCCACCAAGGCTCGTAGTCGCCGTCCAAGCACCAGCAGTCGACGGCAAAGCCAACGCCGCAGTAATCAAAGAGCTGGCGACCGCCTTCGGTCTGCGCGCTCGCGACTTCACCATCGTTCATGGTCAACTCTCCCGCGACAAACGACTAGTGATTTCACGTGCAACTGCAGAACAGCTCGCCAGATACGAAGAACTGAAAACTGACCTGACCCTCCTTTAGCACTTGTTAATTGAGCGGAGTTGAGGCGAGGCCAGGAGAATTCGCGGGTTGGCTTTTTTTCCAATTCCTCCGGCCTACGCCTCAACAGAGCGGGATAGCCACCTAAGGTCGGGCGTGTCCTAGCCATTCGAACAGATGTTCGGTAGGATATCCACACCCAACCAGAGCGGTTCCACACTTCCGCGAGAGCCAGCCTCCCGCCGTCGGTGGTCTTCCGTACCTTCTGGACCGTACAGATGAACTCATCTGAGTTAAGAGAGAAAGGCAGAAAATGGCAGCAGATAAAGCCGATAAGGCATCTGAAAAACAGTCGTTAGACAAAGCTAAAGCCCTAGATACCGCCCTAGCCCAGATTGAGCGTCAGTTCGGTAAGGGCTCAGTGATGAAGATGGGCGATCGTGGCCCACAGGTCATGGAGGTCATTCCTACCGGATCTATCGCTCTTGATATCGCCCTCGGCATTGGTGGATTACCACGAGGCCGTATCGTCGAAATTTATGGACCTGAATCTTCAGGTAAGACAACGGTCGCACTCCATGCAATTGCAAATGCACAGAAAGCTGGAGGCATCGCCGCATTTATCGATGCTGAACACGCCCTCGATCCAGAGTATGCCAAGAAGCTCGGTGTAGATATTGATGCTCTTCTTGTTTCGCAGCCAGATACCGGCGAGCAAGCACTTGAGATCATGGATATGTTGATTCGTTCTGGCGCACTCGATGTCATCGTCGTTGACTCAGTTGCAGCGCTCGTTCCACGCGCTGAAATTGAGGGCGAGATGGGTGACTCTCATATGGGCCTCCAGGCTCGTTTGATGTCACAAGCGCTCCGTAAAATTACTGGTGCGCTGCACCAATCAAATACCACTGCGATCTTCATCAACCAGTTGCGCGAAAAGATCGGTGTCTTCTTCGGAACTCCCGAGACAACCACCGGCGGTAAGGCGCTTAAGTTCTACGCCTCTATCCGTTTGGATGTACGACGTATCGAGACCCTTAAAGATGGTCAAGAAGCCGTTGGAAACCGTACTCGCGTCAAAGTTGTTAAGAACAAGATGGCTCCACCATTTAAGCAGGCCGAGTTCGACATCATCTACGGCGTTGGAATCTCACGCGAGGGATCGCTTATCGATCTCGGCGTGGAAGTTGGCGTTGTAAAGAAGTCGGGTGCTTGGTACACCTACGAGGGCGATCAACTCGGACAGGGTAAAGAGAATTCTCGTAACTTCCTGCTTGATAATCCAGATCTGGCGAATGAGATCGAGAAGAAGATCCGCGAACATTATGTTCCGGTCGTTATCGATCCTGAATTGGTAGCTGCTATTGATGAAGCGACCTCAGAGGTTGATTTCTAAGCAGTGAGAGAAAAGATAGATGTAGCGGCTGACCCCTACTCTGAGGCGATGTCGATGGCGCTCTTTGCCCTCGCCCCTCGCGCCAAGAGTAGGGCTGAGCTCCATGCCCAGCTCCTAAAGCGCGGGGTTGAGTCCGAGATTGCATCCAACGTTCTTGACTCCCTCGAACTCCAGGGCTTGCTCAATGACCTCGAATTCGCGCAGATCTGGACCGAGTCAAGGCGTCGCCAAAAGAAGTTGAGTGCTGGCGTAATTAGGCAAGAACTTCGCACCAAAGGCGTGGCACAGGACATCATCGACGAAGTCATGGAGGGCAATGATCTCGATGCCGAATATCAGATGGCCTTTGAACTTGCAGAGCGCAAATATCGCTCCTGCTCTCACCTCGACCATATGGTGATCTATCGCCGTGTGCACTCGTTGCTCGCGCGCAAGGGCTTTAGCCATCAGATTACCGAGCGGATTATGAGAGAGCTCCTAGCCTCCTAAGATTGGCCAATGAGCGCCCGTTCCTTCGTCGTAGAAACCTACGGCTGTCAGATGAATGTGCACGATACGGAGCGGATCGCCGGCTTACTTCTCGATGCTGGCTACGTTGCAGCTCTCGAAGGATCTACGCCAGACCTGGTTGTCTTTAATACCTGTGCCGTCCGTGAAAATGCTGACAACAAGCTCTACGGAAATCTCAGCTTCTTAGCTCCACTTAAAAAGAGCAACCCCAACTTCCAGATCGCAGTTGGCGGTTGTATGGCGCAGAAAGATCAAGAGACGATCATCAAACGCGCTCCCTATGTGGATGTGGTCTTCGGTACTCACAATATTGGCTCATTGCCCGCGCTTCTTGAACGCGCCCGCATCGAAGAGGCTTCACAAGTCGAAATCAAAGAGTCACTCGAACATTTCCCCTCCACCTTGCCCGCCCGCCGCCACTCGGCATTTAGTGCATGGGTTTCGATTTCGGTGGGGTGTAACAACACCTGCACCTTCTGCATCGTTCCATCACTACGCGGCATCGAGAAAGATCGACCACAGGCTGACATCCTCACCGAAGCGCGAGCACTCGTCGAACAGGGCGTTGTTGAGATAACTCTGCTCGGACAGAATGTAAATGCTTACGGTGTCGATCTTGGTCAACGTGGAGCCTTCGCAGATCTGATTCGCAGCGTTGGTTCGATCGATGGACTCGAGCGTTTGCGCTTTATGTCTCCTCATCCGCGTGACTTCACGGAAGATGTCATTGAAGCGATGGCTGAAACCAAGTCAGCGATGCCGCATCTTCATATGCCGTTGCAATCTGGTTCAGATCGTATTTTGCAGGCGATGCGCCGGTCTTACCGCTCGGATCGATATCTGAAGATCATCGATGATGTGCGCACGGCAATGCCTGATGCGGGAATCACCACCGACATCATCGTGGGTTTTCCGGGCGAGAGCGAAGAAGATTTCACGGCAACCCTAGATGTAGCACGGCAAGCGAAATTCACCGCCGCCTATACCTTCCAATATTCCAAGCGGCCTGGAACTCCAGCCGCCACCATGCCCGATCAAATCCCCGATGATGTGATGGCCGAGCGGTACACCCGGTTGCATAAATTACAACAGGAAATTTCCGGAGAGATCAATAAGGGCTCTGTAGGAAAGAGATACGAGGTATTAGTTTCTGATCATGAAGGTCGCCACGATGCCAATCGATCACGCATGAATGGTCGCACCCCTGATTTTCGCCTTGTGCATATCGATACCGATCAGGCACGCCCCGGAGATATCGCGAGTGTGACGATTACCGAGAGCTCACCCAATTTCATGGTCGCCACGGTTAATTCAATCCGCAAGACTCGTGGCGGAGATGCCCACGATGCACGTTTGGCAGAAGTTGGATCCACTGCCATCATGATCGGCATGCCTACCTTGGCCAAACTCAAATCGCTATGACTTTAATTGTTATTGGTGGTGCAACTGCTACCGGTAAAAGCGATCTCGCCGTCGATCTCGCAGAGCGCATCGGTGCGCAGATCGTTAACGCCGATTCCATGCAGCTCTATCGCGGCATGGACATAGGAACCGCAAAAATGACCATGGATGAGCGCCGCGGGGTTGTTCATCACATGCTGGATCTGATTGAAGTCTCTAAAGATGCCAATGTTGCGTGGTACCAAGAACAAGCACGCAGGCAGATTGATGAGTTGCTAGCCCGATCTATCCCTGTGATCGTTGTCGGCGGCACCGGGCTCTACATCAAAGCCATACTCGATGATTTGAATTTTCCTGATACCGATCCTGCGGTACGCGCGAAATTGGAAGCGGAAGCTGAAAATATTGGCAGCGAAGCTTTACATCAACGGTTGGGGATTCTCGATCCAGCTGCTGCTGTTGCTATTCCAAAGGAAAATGTTCGCCGTGTCATCAGAGCCCTAGAGGTCATCGAAATTACCGGCAAGCCATATACAGCGAACCTGCCGCGGGAAAATTCAACTCGATATCCACAAGCCTTACAATTTGGACTTGATGTGGATCGCAACGATCTCGATGCTCGGGTAGATCTGCGAGTAGATCGCATGTTCGAACGTGGACTCATTGATGAGGTCGACACATTAATTAACCAAGGCTTACTTGAGGGTCGTACCGCACAAGCAGCACTTGGCTATGCCCAAGTCATTGCCATGCGCGCTGGGGATATCTCGCAGGCAGATGCCATCACATTGACCAAACTTGTGACGCGCCAATACATCCGCCGCCAAGAGACCTGGTTTCGAAGAGACCAGCGCATAACGTGGCTTGAGACTGGTTCCGATCGCCTCGGCGCTATCGAAAAGGCTATCCTGAACGCATGATCGCAACATATGGACACGGCACACATAATGATTTTGTGCTTCTCTTCGATCCGGATGACCAGATCACTATTTCGCCAGACCAGGTCGCTCGAATCTGCAACCGTACAACCGGAATTGGAAGCGATGGCTTTATCCGCATCATAAAACGCGATGGCAAGTGGTTTATGGATTACCGCAACCAAGATGGATCAATTGCAGAAATGTGCGGCAATGGAATTCGATTGATGGCTCGGTATCTAGTGGAACGTGGTCACCAAGGAGAAGGAATTTTCGCAATTAATACCCGCGCTGGCATGAAATATTTGGCCGTTCCTGCCGTGGAAGATATCTCGGTAAATATGGGACATGTCGCAGAGGTCTATGACGATGTCACCGTCAGCATTGGCGATAAGAGCTGGAAAGCAATCCATGTAGATGTTGGTAACCCGCACGCAGTGGTCTTCGTTGAGGACCTGGATGCAATCGGGGACCTTAAGATCGCTCCAGAAGTTGATGGAGACTATCCCGATGGAGTTAACGTCGAATTTGTTACCTTCTTGGCAAATGGCGAACTAGCTATGCGTGTTTTCGAACGGGGAGTCGGCGAGACTCAATCGTGTGGAACTGGCACCTGCGCTGTTGCTTTGGCGGCCACTTTGCATAAAGGGCTAAAGCTGCCATCACGTTGGATCATCAACCCTCCGGGCGGTCGCTTAATCGTCGATACAGATGGACATAGCAATGCAACACTTATCGGTCCTGCCGTACTCGTGAAAGACGTAGAACTGGATAAATATCTGTGAGCCAAGGTCAGGATCCCCTCGATATTGATATCGATCAACTCCTTCGCGAGAGCGCACGCGCTGCCGCCGAGTATGACTCGAGTGAGAACCAAGAGAGCAATCAACAGGATTTGCAGGACCGTCAGGCGCTTCGCCGCGTGGCGGGTCTCTCCACCGAATTACAAGATGTCAATGACGCGGAATATCGCCAACTACGTCTAGAGAAAGTTGTACTGGTTGGAGTATGGACAGAAGGCACCGCGCAAGATGCAGAGAACTCTATGAAAGAACTTGCTGCGCTAGCCGAAACTGCGGGTTCGGAAGTTATGGAAGGTTTTGTTCAACGTCGCGACAAGCCAGATCCCGCAACATTTATTGGATCTGGAAAAGTTGAAGAAGTTAAGCAATCGGTAATTGCTACAGGAGCAGATACCGTTGTATGTGATGGAGAACTTTCACCGGCGCAATTGCGCACCTTGGAATCAAAACTTAGAGTAAAGGTGATTGATCGCACTGCGCTTATCCTCGATATCTTCGCACAACATGCAAAATCTCGAGAGGGCAAGGCGCAGGTAGAACTAGCTCAGATGAGTTATATGTTGCCACGTCTGCGTGGTTGGGGTGATTCACTTTCGCGCCAAGCTGGCGGAATTGGTGGACGCGGTCCTGGTGAAACCAAGATCGAAACCGACCGTCGCCGCATTAACGACAAGATGGCGAAGCTGCGTAAAGAGATTAAAGAGATGAAAGTAGCTCGTGACACGAAACGTCAAGAGCGCACCAAATACAACGTGCCATCTGTTGCGATTGCCGGGTATACAAATGCAGGTAAGTCATCGTTGATGAATAGGCTGACTAATGCTGGAGTCCTTGTAGAGAACGCTCTCTTTGCAACTCTTGATCCTACGGTTCGGCAGACCAAAAGCTCTGACGGTCGGATTTACACACTGGCGGATACCGTGGGATTTGTGCGTCACTTGCCGCACCAACTCATTGAAGCTTTCAAATCGACTTTAGAAGAAGTAGCCGCGGCAGACCTGATAGTTCATGTTGTCGACGGTTCCCACCCAGATCCACAGGAACAGATTCGCGCTGTTCGAGAAGTACTTAAAGATGTTGGAGGCGGGGAGATTCCTGAAATTATTGCGATCAATAAAGCAGATATTGCTGCGCCGGAAGTTTTAATGCAGCTCCTTCGCGAAGAATCCAATAGTTTTGCTTTCTCTGCTCGCACTGGCTTTGGTCTTGAGACGCTCATCAAAGCGATTGAAACATCGCTGCCACGCCCACGAGTCGAGATTACTGCCGTAATTCCATTTAGTCGCGGAGAGTTGGTATCTGCAATTCACGAACGTGGCGAGGTGCTCTCTGAAACATACTCCGAGGATGGAACCAGGATTCACGCCATGGTTGATGCACATATCGCACAAAGGATTGAAGAGATGATTGATGTAGGAGCCTTCAAGAAATGAGCAACATCGTTAAGTTAAATTCTCGCAACAAAACCGCAGTGCGTGATCGCGCCCTAGTCGCCCTCTTGCAGGGAGAAGTTGTCGTTGTTGCGGCAGAACATGGGTATTTATATATCTGCGATGCTTTCAATCAGATCGCTGTTGCTCGAATTCACGAACTGCGCGCAGATCCAGTTGGTACTGCTGCTCAAGTATTGATCGGCAAGGTAACTGCCGTCAGCGGACTCGCCACCGATTTTGATTCAGATTGGCAGAAGGTCGTGGGTGCTTTCTGGCCCGGACTCTTAACAATCCAACTTGCCCCGCAGGCCGCTCTTAGCTGGGATTTGGGGGATGGTCGGGCGCTCTCTGAATTCGCCGTGCGCGTCCCACAACGAGATTTCTTGCTCTCGCTGCTAGCCAAGAGCGGCCCATTGGCAGCTGCCAGCGCATCGACTGCAGGTCAGGCACCGAATCGAGATATGACGTATATCCCGGCGATGCCAAACGAGGTGGGATTGCTGGTCGATGAGGGAGTGATCCCAGAGGGGCCCGCATCAACGGTCCTGCGTCGCCAAATGCGAGGCGGTCCCATAGTGGCGCAGCGGATCGGAGCGATCTCCCTGGAGCAGTTACAGGCGGTCTTGCCCACGATTGTGGCGCTCAAGCCTTAGGGTTCGGTTATGTCTACAGATACCTTTTTCGGTCCAGATTTCGATGCGCTCGCGGCAGAAGATCCAGATATCGCCGGCCTCTTGCTCAGCGAATTAGAGCGACAACGCCATCATCTGCAATTAATCGCCAGCGAAAATTTCACATCGCCAGCAGTCTTGGCTGCGCTGGGTTCAACGCTCTCGAATAAGTACGCTGAAGGGTATCCCGGCAAGCGTTACTACGGAGGTTGCGAAGAGGTCGATAAAGTCGAGACGATCGGAATCGAAAGAGCCAAAGCTCTCTTCGGTGCCGAACATGCCAACTTGCAACCGCACTCAGGGGCAAGTGCCAACGTTGCTGTGTATCAAGCATTTACCAAGCCAGGGGATACCGTCCTTGCGATGTCTTTGCCACACGGCGGGCACCTCACACATGGCTCCAAAGTAAATTTTTCGGGCAAGTGGTTCAACATCGTTTCTTACGGAGTTCGTGCCGATAACGAGCTCATCGATTACGACGAGCTGCGTGACCTCGCTCTTGCGAATGCACCTCGCATGATCATAACTGGAGCAACCGCTTATCCGAGTCTGATTGACTTCGAAAAAGTGCGGGCAATCTGCGATGAAGTCGGTGCGATCATGTGGGTAGATGCTGCTCACTTCATCGGCTTGGTAGCCGGCAAGGCGATTCCATCACCCGTGCCTTATGCGGATGTAGTCTCTTTTACAACACATAAAGTTTTACGCGGTCCTCGCGGAGGAATGATCCTGTCCAAGGCGCAGCACGCGGCGGCGATTGATAAGGCGGTATTCCCTGGAATGCAGGGCGGACCGATCATGAGCGCGGTTGCCGGAAAAGCAGTTGCCCTACGAGAGTGTGCAACTCCCGAATACCAGGCTTACGCCAAGCAGGTAATTTCCAATTGTCAGGTCTTGGCCAAAGGCCTAGAAGATCATGGCATGCGCGCAGTTTCTGGTGGCACGCAAACCCACCTCGCACTCATTGATGTTCGCTCCACTGGCGTAACCGGCAAAGTTGCAGATGAACGCTGTGGCCTGTCGGGAATAACGCTCAACAAGAATGCGATTCCGTACGATCCTGAGTCACCAGCTGTAACCAGCGGAATTCGCGTGGGTTCTGCAGCAACCACGACACAAGGCATGGGAGCGCCAGAGATGACGCAGATCGCCGGGTTAATTGCGCGTGCGATCAAAGATGGCGCAGATCCTGCGAAAGCCGCTGACATCAAGAACGATGTTGAAACTCTCACCGCACGGTTCCCCGTTTATCCTCGCTAATTCAATAATCAATCATGCGTGAATATCTTTTAACTGCGGCGCTAGCGGCGACATTTTGCTTTATGTTGACGCCTTTAGTCCGCAGGCTGGCCATGGCCTCTGGTGCGTATATCGATCTGCGCTCACGTGACTTACATACTGATACGACCCCCCGCTGGGGTGGCCTTGCTATGTGGGGATCGATGTCGATCACATTCCTGATCGTTGACCATTTACGACTAGTTGGATCTGCCTTTGGCCGTGAGCTCACCGGCATATTTCTGGCCGGTACATTTATTATGTTGCTCGGCGCGCTTGATGATCGCTTCGATTTAGATTCACTTACAAAATTTGCGGGACAGGCACTCGCAGCGGGAATTTTACTCTTGCACGGAGTGCAGATTTTATGGTTGCCAATAAATGGAATTCTGACCATACCATCAAATATTGGGGCAGTTTTAACAGTGGTCTTCGTCATGCTCGTTATCAATGCGGTTAATTTTGTTGATGGTCTTGACGGGCTAGCATCCGGAATCGTGGCGGTCTGTGCCATTGCATTCTTTGCATTTTCATACATTCTCGCGGTGACTAATGGCTTTAGTCGCGCCGGTGCTCCTTCGTTGGTTATGGCGGTGGTCGTGGGTCTCTGCGTTGGCTTCCTGCCGCATAATTATCATCCGGCAAAGATATTCATGGGGGACTCAGGGGCCATGTTCCTAGGACTTCTACTATCTGCATCAGCGATCACGTTGACAGGTCAGATTGATGTCAACGCCCTAGCAAATCAAAATTCTCGCTCTACTCTGGTTCCTCTGATTCTTCCTTTTACAGTACTTGCAATTCCATTACTTGATCTGGGGATGGCAATCGTTCGTCGGTTAAGGGCCGGTCGCTCTCCGTTTTCTGCCGATCGTGAACACCTGCACCATCGCCTTCTGCGTATGGGAAATTCACAGCGCGAAGTAGCCCTCATCATGTACTTGTGGACCGCGATGTTCGCCTTCCCAACGGTCGCCGCCGCATTTGCCCCGCTCTGGCAGGCGCTCTTGATGGGGCTAGTTATAGGGCTAATTTCGCTCTATTTGATGCGCAGAGCGTATGGAAATAGGAAACTGGCGGCTCGTGAAGTACTCTCTGAGAACGCTGTGACCCGAAAGTTGATGTGAAAGGCTGGATCCGACGTGTCTGAGAACAATGAAAGAGCGCTCTGGTCGATACTTGCTTATCTAATCTTTGGCCTGGCAATTTGGGGCGCAATTGGATTTGGAATTGATCATTGGATTGGGAAGAACCATTATGGATTTATTACCGGAATTGTTCTCGGAATAGGTTCCTCAATGTATCTCGCTTGGCTTCGCTTTGGGGGCAAATAAAGAGATGAGCAACGCCATCGAAGCAAAACTCGGTAAAGGCGCTTTGATTCCTGCGAGCGTTGTTGGATTAATTGGTCTGATTGTCGCAACAGTCGTAAAAGGCAGTTCTGGATTCTTTGGCGGGCTTTTGGCTCAAGCGCTCGTTGTCATTTTCTTTGCAGTTCACCTGCTGGTCTCAAAGTATTCGGCGAAGATGGATCCCATCATGGTGATGGCGATGGCCATGCTCTCCTACTTTGTGAAGATCGTCATTTTGGGGGCCCTGTTCTTCTTGGTGCTCAATAACATCAGCGCCAAGACGCTAGATCGCACCTCTTTTGGAATTATCGCCATCTCGGTCACAATCGCCTGGCTCGCCGGCGAGGTCAGAGCCTTTTTCAAGCTCCGCGTCCAACTGCCGCTTCCGGCAAAGATTATTACCGAGGATTAGGGGCTACCCCGAAAGATGGCCACCACGGATGACGGCGCTTTCTGGACGATCATCGCCTACCTCATCTCGGGGCTGGGCTTCTGGGGCGGTGTGGGGTATTTGGCCGACCGGTACCTTAAAACCAACTTCCTGACCGTGGTGGGTATGGGCTTTGGCATGGTGACTGCCCTCTACCTGATTTGGGTGAAGTTCATAAAGGAGACGCCGCCCACAAAGTAGCGCCGTGGCTAGGTTTGCAAGGGGTGCGCCTTTCCCCTTAAGGTAAGGCGTCCCGAGACACTCGGCTGGTTTTTTTGTTAGAGGAGAAGACAACTTGTCGCATCTGCTACATATGGCACAACCTGCTTTCGTGCCCCCAAGCAGTTCAGACTTCTTTTTTAATCCCGCCTTCGGATCTTCATTTTTAGCTACCAAGCCGGTCATGCTGGTGATGTTCTCAGTAATCCTGATTGCAGCCTTCTTTACAGTTTCGGCTCGTAAAGCCGCTGTAGTTCCTTCACGTCTCCAATTTGCTGGCGAGATGGTTTACGGATTTGTTCGCAATAGCATTGGAAAAGATGTTATCGGCGAGGAGTATCAGCGCTTCGTACCCTTTCTCTTCGCGATTTTCACCTTCGTACTGACAAATAATCTCTTTGGCGTCGTGCCATTTATGCAGTTCCCTACGATGTCTCACATTGGTTTTCCAGTTTCGATCACGATCTTTGTTTACTTGGTTTATCACTACGTTGCTATCAAGAAGAAGGGGTTGGGACGCTATCTCAAAGAGATGTGTTTCATGCCTGGAGTGCCAAAGGCTGTCTATGTAATTCTGGCCCCGGTCGAATTCCTTACCTACTTTGCAGTGCGTCCATTGACGCTCGCTATGCGGTTATTCGGAAATATGTTCGCTGGCCACTTGCTCTTGCTCCTCTTCACACTCGGTGGCGAGTACATGCTTAAGAGCGCACTCTTTGTAAAATTCTTCGCCATCCTTTCCTTTGGAATGGCAATCGGATTGAGCTTCTTCGAAATGGGTATCCAGTGCCTTCAGGCCTACATCTTTACCTTGCTCGCAGCTCTCTATATCGCCGGCGCATTGGCCGACGAGCACTAACGCATAGGTTTGGTTGGCAATCATTCCAACCATTGATTGAAGGGAAGTAATATGAAAGGCACACTTAGCATCGTGGGCTTTGGTCTTTCGACCATTGGACCCGGTACTGCAACCGGTTTGATTTTCGCTGCGTACATCAACGGCGTAGCACGTCAACCAGAGGCTCGTAGCATCTTGCAGCCAATTGCATTCCTTGGCTTTGCGCTCGCAGAAGCCCTTGCCATTTTCGGCCTCGTTCTCGCTTTCGTACTTAAGTAAGCGGTTAGCTCTCTCTTAGCGGGGTAGACACACAAATGAAAACATATTTATTCGTTAAAGCAGCTACGGCAACGGCGGACGCTCCTAGTCCTGTCGTTCCAAAGGTTGGCGAGATAATCGTTGGGCTTATTGCCTTCTCGATCCTCTTCCTCTTGCTCAAATCTAAAGCTGTGCCAATGTTTGAAAAGGCATATGCCGCTCGTACAAGTGCGATCGAAGGTGGAATTGAGAAGGCCGAGGCAGCGCAACGCGCCGCCGAATCTGCACTCCACGCCTATACGGCGCAGTTGAACGAAGCACGTACTGAAGCACAAGAGATTCGTGAAGAAGCTCGAGTTCAAGGTGCTGCCATTATCGAAGATCTTCGTGGCAAAGCAGTAGAGGAAGCGACCCGCATCTCTGCGGCTGCGCGCGCCTCAATCGAAGCCGAGCGCCAACAGGCGATCGCTTCTCTGCGCCATGAAGTAGGAGCACTTGCTACCGAATTAGCTTCAAAGATTGTTGGAGAGGCGCTAGACGATCATGTCCGCCAATCTGGAATCGTTGATCGCTTTATAGCTGATTTGGAGAAGAGCGAAAAGTGATCTCACTGGGTGGTAATAGTCGTCAATCGCTAGCGAGCCTTAGAAGCGCGCTAGATGAGAAGCTAAAAGGGCTATCTCCCGATGACTGCGCTGCCATTTCCGAGGATCTCTTCCGCGCTCTAGCAGCTCTCAATTCCTCAGTCGGCTTACGCCGTGCATTTACCGACCCTTCACGCGATGCACAGTCAAAAGCCGTCTTAGTAAATGATCTCTTTGATAAGTCGCTCTCCAAGTCGGTTCTCTTCCTCTTGCTTGAAGCCGTCTCGCAACGTTGGTCATCCTCAGCGGATATCGCCAGCGCGGTCGAGCAGCTGGCTATCGAGGCAGAGGCAACAGCCGCAAATGGTCGCGATTGCCTTGATCGTGTTCAAGATGAACTCTTTATCTTTGGACGCATTCTCGGCGAGAACCGCGAACTGCGACAGACTTTGGGCGACCGCATGGGTTCAGTTACCGGAAAGCGCGAACTCGTCGAGTCACTCTTTGGCGCAAAGGCAGATACATCTACGGTCCGTCTGCTCTCGCAGATGGTCAATGGCTTAGCTGGCCGCAGCATCGACTCCGTTCTTGCGGTTTATCAGGATGCCGTCGCCGCTCGCCGTAACCGTTTGATCGTTCTCGTTACCACTTCTGCTGCGCTCACATCAGTGCAATCCGAGAAGTTGAAGCAGGTTATGTCGGCTCAAGCCGGTCAACCAGTACACCTTAATTTTCACATCGACCCAGCTGTTCTCGGTGGCGTATCAATTCGATTCGCTGATGAGATGGTTGATGGAACTATCAGTACCAGATTGGCAGAAGCGGGTCGAGCACTCGCGGTTTAAGTTTTCTCAAGTGAGTAAATGACTCGCTTGGGATTTAGTTAGAGGAGAAGAAGATGGCTGAACTCACGATCCGTCCCGAAGAGATTCGCGATGCGCTGGAAAAGTATGTTGCCGCATACAACCCAGGTAACGCCTCACGAGAAGAAGTCGGAACAGTAACTGAGGCAGGCGATGGCATCGCCCGTGTTGAGGGTCTGCCTTCCACGATGACCAACGAGCTCTTGAAGTTCGAAAATGGCACACTTGGATTGGCGCTGAACCTCGATGTTCGCGAAATCGGTGTGGTTATTCTCGGTGAATTTACTGGAATTGAAGAAGGAACATCTGTACGTCGTACCGGCGAAATTCTCGCTGTACCTGTCGGAGATGGTTTCCTCGGTCGCGTTGTTGATCCACTCGGTCGTCCCATCGATGGCAAGGGCGAGATCGTCGCTGAAGCAATGCGTGCCCTCGAACTCCAGGCTCCATCAGTAGTACAGCGCCAACCTGTAAAAGAGCCAATGCAGACAGGTATCAAAGCTATCGATGCAATGACAGCTATTGGTCGCGGACAACGCCAGCTCATTATTGGTGACCGTCAGACCGGAAAGACCGCTATTGCGATCGACACCATCATTAACCAGAAAGAGAACTGGGAATCTGGCGATCCAAAGAAGCAGGTTAAATGTATTTATGTAGCTATCGGCCAGAAGGGTTCAACCATCGCTTCAGTACGTGGCGCACTGGAAGAAGCTGGCGCCATGGCATACACAACGATCGTCGCATCACCTGCATCTGACCCAGCCGGTTTCAAGTACCTCGCTCCATACACCGGTTCAGCCATTGGTCAGCACTGGATGTATGCAGGTCAACACGTACTTATCGTCTTTGATGATCTCTCCAAGCAGGCCGAGGCTTACCGTTCAGTTTCCTTGTTACTTCGTCGTCCACCAGGTCGCGAAGCCTACCCTGGCGATGTCTTCTATTTACACTCACGCCTTCTAGAACGTTGCGCCAAGCTCTCTGAAGAACTTGGTGGCGGTTCCATGACAGGTTTGCCAATCATTGAAACTAAGGGAAATGACGTTTCTGCATTCATTCCCACAAACGTTATTTCTATCACCGATGGTCAGTGCTTCCTTGAGACCGACCTCTTCAACGCCGGCGTTCGTCCAGCTATCAACGTGGGTATCTCGGTATCGCGCGTAGGTGGATCTGCTCAGACAAAGGCCATTAAGAAGATTGCTGGTCGTCTTCGTCTTGACCTCGCTCAGTACCGCGAACTCGAAGCCTTCGCAGCTTTCGGTTCCGATCTCGATGCGGCTTCAAAGGCCCAACTCGAGCGCGGCGCACGAATGGTCGAACTCCTTAAGCAGGGTCAATACTCTCCTTATTCGGTAGAGCGCGAAGTTGTTTCAATCTGGGCTGGTACAACTGGCAAGATGGACTCCATTGCAGTTTCCGACATTCGTCGCTTCGAAGCGGAATTCTTGGATTACATCTCACTTTCGCACCCTGGAATCTTTGAAGTTATCTCCACTACTCGCGAACTCTCTGATGACACAGTCGGCGCACTTGAAAAGGCGACCGAAACATTTAAGAGCCAATTTAGCGCAGGCAACTAACTTCTATCATGGGTGCCCAACTTCGAATTTATCGCCGCCGAATGCGTTCGG
>Ga0214249_1000423_pt1 | contig 18119 bp, 13 predicted proteins | sample TroBogypolimnion_17_FD_153087 | JGI IMG/M metagenome (GOLD analysis project Ga0214249, IMG submission 153087) | Freshwater microbial communities from Trout Bog Lake, WI - 23JUN2009 hypolimnion | ecosystem: Environmental > Aquatic > Freshwater > Lake > Hypolimnion/Profundal zone | place: Trout... | reverse complement strand
TTGGGGGCGGTAAAAAAAATTGTAAGGTCCAGGGAACCTGTCCTATCCTTTCGACACTAGTCCGCTCTTTGTCCATCCCCTGGTCAATCGCCTCGACCCCCTCCTGGAGGGGCTCCCTGGTTGGTACGATTGAACTTTTTCCCGTTTTTTGCGGCCCCCGCCGCACCCTCCCAAAGGAGTCATCATGAGTCGTATCTTTAACCGGTTGGGGTTCACCACCCTGGCCTTGGTGGCTGGTAGCAGCATCATGGGCTACGCCCAGGATTCTACGACCGGCGCCATCTCCGGGACCGTCTCCGGTCCCAACGGAGCCCTGGTTGCAGGCGCGAAGGTCATCCTGGACGGCGGCCGCGGCCAGGTCGTCCGCATGACCGACGCCAACGGCGCCTTCAAGGCCTCGGGCCTCATCCCGGGCACTTATAACATCACCGTGGTGGCCCCCGGCTACGAGACCGCTGCCAAGCTGTCCGCCGCCGCCTCCATCAATACGCTTACCCCAGTCCGCGTGACCATGTCCAAGGCCGCCGGCACGGTGGTTGAGGTCATCTCCACCGCCCAGGTCATCGACACCACCACCCAGACCTCCGGCACCACCTTCTCCTCTGAGACCGTGTCCGCCCTACCCCTGGGCCGCTCCTTCTCGTCCGTGGTTAACCTCGCCCCCGGCGTCAGCAGCTCCGGCATCGACTCCAACAACCCCTCCATGGGTGGTTCCTCCGGCCTGGAAAACGCCTACGTCATTGACGGTGTGAACACCACCGGCACCGGCTACGGCGCCAACGGCAGCTACTCCATCACCTACGGCTCCCTGGGCACAGGCATCAACACCGACTTCATTTCTGAAGTCCAGGTGAAGACCTTCGGCATGGACGCTGAGTACGGTGGCTCCACCGGTGGCCGCGTGAACGCCGTCACCAAGACCGGCGACAACACCTTCAAGGGCCAGGTCTTCGGCTACTTCGACATCGACGCCCTGCAGTCCCGGGACAAGACGCCCCCGATCCAGGATCCCACCCTCACCCTGGCCCCCTCTTTCGCCGGCTCCAGCCGCACGGAATTGGGCTTCACGGTGGCCGGTCCCATCATCAAGGACCAGCTCTTCTACTTCGTGGGCTACAACCCCATTCGCAGTGAAGTCAAGAGGACCCAGGACGATCCCAACCGCGCCTACTACAACCGCACTTCCACCACCAAGAGCCAGACTGACACCTACTACGTGAAGTTGAACTGGGCCCTCGCCAGCAACCAGGGCTTGGAGCTGAGCGTCTTTGGCGATCCAGGCAAGAATCCTACTGCACCCCAGCTGAACCGTGACTACCAGGGCGATCCCCTGACCTGGGTTGGCCTGGAATACGGCGGAACGAACGCCAGCCTCAAATACAACGGCATCTTCTTCAACGATCTTTTGGTTGAGGCCCAGGTCTCCCAGGCCAAGTCCAAGTTCAAGGCCGTCCTGGATCCCAGCGCCAACAGCCACTTCCGCGTCATCGACTCCAACAGCGGTGCCGCCGTCTTCGGCGGCCCCGGCTCCATGGAAACGGCCGAAGACAAGAACCAGCAGTTCGACCTGAAGGTCACCAAGACCTTCGGCGACTTCGAGTTCAAGGCCGGCCTGGAAACCCAGAAGCTCCAGCACGCGGGCGGCTTCGCCTACCAGGGCCTGGCCGGCCAGGTGGACACCCACACGGCCCAGACCTGGACCGTGCCCGGTGCCACTTCCCCCAGCAGCAATGCCGGTGCCGGCGGCGGCGCCTACACCTCGGGCGCCCTCGTGTCCCGCCTGGGCTACGTGATCAACCCCGCCCTCATCACGGCCAACGCCACTGGCAACGGCGGCACCACGGCCCTGAGCAACATCGGCTACTTCTACCGCGTCAGCCGGGCCCGCTTCACGCCCCCCCTCACCCAGACCACCGCCCCCTGGGAAGGCTACTTCATCCAGGGCAAGTACTCCTGGAACAACCGCCTCTTCATCAAGGCCGGCGTCCGTTGGGAGACGGAAGACATGCAGGGCAAGCAGGAGACCTACACCTTCAAGGCCTCCGACGCGATGGCGCCCCGTATCTCCATCACCTGGGATCCGAATGGCGATGGCAAGAACAAGATCTACGCCTTCTACGGCAAGTACTATGAGAAGGTCCCCCTCGATCTGGCTGTGCGCTCCCTCTCCCAGGAGATTGGTGCCAGCCGTTCCGACTGGTATAACCTCTCCGCCGACGGCAGCCGCCTGCTGAACCCCATCCAGTCCGGCACCGCCATCATCAGCGCCAATCCCTACACCGGCGTTGTCACCGATCGCCGCCTCACGACGCCTTCCGCCTACTCGCACTACACGGGCAGCGCCGGCTTCCTCACCCCCGTCATGCCCGGCACCAAGCTCCCCTTCACCAACGAGTACGTGTTGGGCTGGGACACCCAGGTCCGCGAGGGTCTGACCGTCAGCAACCGCCTGATCCTGCGCTCCCTGGGCCGCGCCCTGGAAGATATGGGCGTGGACGGTGGCAACAACCTGCCCTACTACATCGCCAACCCCGGAGAGAACTCCGCCGGCATCGCCGCCGAGTCCCTCAAGATCGATCCCACCCTGGTGGGCAGCGGCACGACGGCCACCTGGCCCAAGCCCGTGCGTGACTACATTGCCTACGAGGTTGACGTCAACTACAGCACGAAGAAGGTCGCGGCCTTCTTCAACCTGCGCCTCTCGCGCCTCGAGGGTAACTACGAAGGCCTGTTCCGCAACGACAACGGCCAGAGCGATCCCAACATCACCTCGCTCTATGACTTCTCCCTGGAATACCTGAAGATGCAGGAATCTGCCGCGGGTCGCGGTCTCTCCGGCAACGAGCAGTACGGCCGGGGCCCCCTACCCAACGACCGTGCACTCATCATGAATGCTGGCCTGACTTACAACTTCGACGGTGGCTTCAGCACCACCATCCTGGCCAAGTTCCAGACCGGCACCCCGCTGAGCGCCTTCTACGGCCTGCAGGACTACGACAACTCCGGCGAGCTTCCGGTCGGCGGTCGTGGTGCCCAGGGCCGCACGCCCAACACCATCGCCTTCGATGGCAGCGCCCAGTACCTCATGAAGCTCAGTGGCACCAAGTCCATTGCCTTCCGCGCTGACGTGTTCAACATCCTGAACACCCACATCGCGCAGACCTACGACCAGAACCTGGAAGTGTCCTACGGCGTACCCGATGGCAACTACGGGAACGTCACGTCCTACCAGCAGTCCCGTCGCATCCGGCTGGGCTTCAAGTTCCAGTTCTAAACAGACTGGAAGCAGTTAAGAAAAGGGGAGGCCAAGCGGCCTCCCCTTTTCTATTGGTTTCTCTTTCCATTCACACCAGATAGGGTGCGGGATGCATGCTGTGGAATACACCTAGTCCCTCGCCACCCACATCACATCCTCCACTCCCGCCACGGCGTTCTCGGCTCTTGCCAGGGCGAAGAGCCAGTCGCTGAGGCGGTTCAGGTAGGAGACCACCACGGGATTCGTGGGTTCGCTCTGGGTGAGGGTCACCACTTCGCGCTCGGCGCGGCGACAGACAGTGCGGGCGTGGTGGGCGTGGGCCGAAGCTGAGTTACCACCGGGCAGTACGAAGGCGGTCATGGGTGGGGCCAGGGCCGTTAGGCGGTCGATGTCCAGCTCCATGTCTGCCAGCCCCCAGGTAGGGGTGCTCATACGGGCGCCCAGGAGGGCCTGCTTGTCCGCCGGTGTGGCCAGGATCGCGCCCAGCACGAAGAGGTCGTGCTGGATGCGCTGCAGGGCCTCAGCCGTGGCGCAGGCGGGCGTGGCGTGCAGGCGCAGGAGGCCCATGATGCTGTTGAGCTCGTCCAGGGTGCCGTAGGCCCCCAGGCGCAGGTGGGACTTACTGACGCGGTCCCCGCCGAAGAGGCCTGAGGAGCCGTCATCCCCGGTGCGTGTGTAGAGCTTCATGGGGACTCCCAACCAGCGCAACCGGCGCGACCTCTGCGCATTCTAGCAAGCCCACCTGCTCCCCGGCGAGACTCAGCCTGAAGGATGACGACCACTGATTTCGCAAATTTCCTCATGGGGCCACAGATTCTTCAGATAGAAGCGTGCATCCGGAGCTCTTCTTTGGTTCCTCGCGGGGGAGCGTGATCCGGGGTTTCGCTTTGAAGCATTTTCAGCCACAAAGAACACAAAGGGCACAAAGCAGGAACCCCGGGCCTCTCAATGTGGGCAAGGGCCCGGAAGCCCTGTCGTCGCGAAGAACCATCCTTTGTGCCCCTTGTGTTCTTTGTGGCCTTTTTTGTTTGGTTCATCGCGTCATAGCGTGTGAGACCTGGGCCCTGGAATGGGATACCAGGACGACCTATCCCTGTGGATCCGGGCAATGGTGCCCCACCACTGTATTGCTTGATCGGCGTTCATCAGCATTTATCGGTGGTTTCAAGTTCTTGAATTCACGGGGTTGGCTGGACTATGGTGCCCGCTGTGCCATCGCATGGCTGGCCTCGTTCAACGGGATCCACCGGCAGACAAATCTTCTGGCCGGGGATGGACGGGGATGAAAAGCAGAACCTTGACTATCCCCGTCCATCACCGTTCATCCCCAGCGAAAGACGGCTCTGAGTTGTCTCCGCCTCCAGCCCATTTCCGCGTCTTCTGTGTCAGTTTTTTCAGGGGTGCAACCCAGCCAACCCCATGGTTGGATTGGCCCGAGACTCCCCGGTAAAGCGCGATGAACCTTTTGTTCAGGCTTGTTCTTGAGCCGCCCAGGCAATCCTAGGCCCCGCCGCGGGCGCGGCTCCAAGCCACGGTATCTGCGGACCAGGTCTGAAGGGCCGCCTGGCCTTCGGCATCCAGAAGGCCCTTGGCTGCGGCCACGGCGGCCAGCACCTCGAAGGAGCTGAGTACGGCCAGGTCAACCTCAGCCGCCCGGAAGGCCGCCACGCCCTGGGGCAGGCCGTAGCTGAAGAGGGCCAGCACCGCGGGCACCTCGGCGCCCTCGGCCCGCAGGGCCTCCGCGCATTTGAGGCTGGACATGCCCGTGGAGATCAAGTCTTCGATCAGCACCACACGGTGCCCCTTGGCCATGGGCCCCTCCACCTGGCGGCCCATGCCGTGGTTCTTGGGCGTGGGGCGCACATAGGCCATGGGGAGCCCCATGCGATCCGCCACCATGGCCGCCCAGGGCACGCCCGCCGTGGCCGCTCCCGCGATCAGCGTGGGCTTGAGCCCCGCCGAGGCGGCCACCAGGGCCTCAATGATCTGGTTCCGCACCAGGGGGAAGCCCAATAGCTGACGGTTGTCGCAGTAGATGGGCGACTTCAGTCCGCTGGCCCAGGTGAAGGGATCCAGCGGCTGCAGCCGCACCGCACCCACTTCCAACAGACAACCAGCGAGATCAGCAGGGGAGAGGGACATGGAAACTCCAGAACCTGGAAACAACGAAAAACCAAAAGACTGGGAACACCGAAAAACACCGATAACTAATGATAAAAAATGATAAAAACAAATTGAACGAGAAGTAGCTGACCGGGCTGCCTAGGACCTTCTTCATGTGGTGTTCATCAGCTTTTATCGGTGTTTATCGGTGTTCTTCTTTTTGAATTGGTGGTTCAGCCTTTGACCACGATGCTCACGAGCTTCCCACCCGGGGGCAGGACGACTTTGACGATCTCTTTGCCGGCCAGGTGGGACTGAGCCTCGGGACAGGCCAGAGCGGCTGCGCGGCGCTGGTCCTCGGTGGCGCTGGCGGGCAGGGTCAGGCGACCCCGCACTTTGCCATTCACCTGCACGATCACGAGCACTTCGTCGGCCTCAAGGAAGGCGGCGTCCGCCTCGGGCCAGGGGGCCTTCATGACGAGACCGGGGTGGCCCAGGGAGGTCCAGAGCTGTTCCGCCAGGTGCGGCGCCACCGGGGACATCATGCGCACGAATGCGTCCAGGGCGTGCTGCATTACTGCCCCACGATGAGGCGCCGTGGCAGGGAGGTCCAGCAGGGCGTTGGACAGCTCCATGAGGCCCGAGACCACGGTGTTGAACTGGTAGCGGCGTTCCAGGTCGTCCGTGAGGCGGGCGATGGTCTGGTTGAGCTTGAGGAGCAGGGTCTTCTCCTCAGCACTGAGCTGCTCCTTGGTGGGCAGGGGCTCGGTGCAGACCGCATGGTCGTCCACCATGCGCGTGACGCGCTTGAGGAAGCGGCTGGCACCCTCGATGCCCTCGAAGCCGGTCCAGTCGATCTCCTTCTCAATGGGGGCCGCGAAGATCATGAAGAGGCGCAGGGCATCGGCGCCGTAGCGCGAGATCACTTCGTCGGGATCCACGATGTTGCCCTTGGACTTGCTCATCTTCGAGCCGTCCTTCAGCACCATGCCCTGGCAGATGAGCTTCCGGAAAGGCTCGGGACCGCTGGCCAGCCCCAGGTCCCGCAGCACCTTGTAGAAATAGCGGGCGTAGATGAGGTGCATGGTGGCGTGCTCGATGCCGCCCACGTAGAGGTCCACGGGCATCCAGGCATCGCTTTCGGCCTTGGCGAAGGGCAGCTCGGTGTTCTTGGGATCCAGGTAGCGTAGCCAGTACCAGCTGCTGTCCACGAAGGTGTCCATTGTATCGGTTTCACGGCGAGCGGCCGCGCCACAGTTTGGACACTTCGTGTCCAAGAAGGAATGAGAGGTCGTAAGAGGACTGGGACCGACGCCGTGGAAGGCGACATCCTCGGGGAGACGCACAGGGAGGTTCTCGGGCTTCTCGGGGACAACGCCGCAACTGGAGCAGTGCACGGTGGGGATGGGCGTGCCCCAGTAGCGCTGGCGGCTGAGGCCCCAGTCCTTGAGCTTGTAGGTGGTGGTCTTGGCGGCGCGCTCACCCAGCTTGGCGACCATGGCCGTGACCGCGTCCTCGCTCTTCATTCCGGAGAATTCGCCGCTGTTCACCAGGGTGCCCAGGTCCCACTCGCTCTCGGACTCGATGACCTTGGGGATGGGCAGGCCGTACTTGGTGGCGAACTCGAAGTCCCGCTCGTCGTGGGCGGGCACGCCCATGACGGCGCCGGTGCCATAGTCCATGAGCACGTAGTTGGCGGCGAAGACAGGCACCTTCTCACCCGTGAAGGGGTGGATGACCGAGAGGGCCGTGCGGTGGCCCAGCTTCACATCATTGGTGAGGCGGTCCTCGCGACTCACGGCAGCCACTGAATCGCAGAAGGCCTGGAGGGCGGGGTCGGTCTTGGCGGCCTCCTCGATGACCGGGTGCTCCGTGCTGAGGGCCATGAAGGTGACGCCGAAGAGGGTGTCCAGGCGCGTCGTGAACACTTCGACCTGGCCACCGTGCTCCAGGTCGAAGGCCATGCGGGCCCCTTCGGAGCGCCCAATCCAGTGCTTCTGCATGGTCTTCACATTCTCGGGCCAGTCCAGGCCATCCATGCAGGCCAGCAGCTCGTCCGCATACTTGGTGGTCTTGAAGAAGTACTGCTCCAGGGGCTTCTGCGTGACGGGGTGACCCGTGCGCTCATCCTTGCCGTCCACCACCTGCTCGTTGGCCAGCACGGTGCCCAGGGCCTCGCACCAGTTCACGGTGCGCATGGCGCGGAACACATCGCCACGCTCCCACATCTTCAGGAAGAGCCACTGGTTCCAGCGGTAATAGTCGTCCTGGAAGCTGGCGATCTCACGCTCCCAGTCGTAGCTGATGCCCATCTTCTGGATCTGCCCCTTCATCTCCTCGATGTTGGAACGGGTCCAGATGGCGGGGTGGATGCCGTGCTTGATGGCGGCGTTTTCGGCGGGGAGGCCGAAGCTGTCCCAGCCCAGGGGGTGCATCACCTCGAAGCCCCGCATGCGGCGGAACCTGGCCGTGACATCGCCCAGGGTGTAGTTGCGCACATGCCCCATGTGGATGCGGCCGCTGGGATACGGCAGCATGACCAGCATGTAAAAGGTTTTGGAGCCCGGCAGCAGTTCCGCCGCCCCTTTGGCGCGGAAGGCGCCGGACTCGAGCCAGCGGCGCTGGATCTCGGGTTCCTGGGTCAGGGGCTGGAAGGGCATGGGTCGACTCCGCTGGAACCCTTGATTCTACAGGGAAACGCCGCACTTTCCAGGGGCCTTCAGCGCCTTGGTGGGAACCGTCGGGTTGTCTTTTCCCGGCCTGAATACCAAAATCCCAGTATTGGGACAAAATCGATAAACCGAACGCAATTTGCAGCAGGAATGGGGCAATCCGGCCCTGCCCAGGACTGGCACTCCGTTCTACCCTTGAGGTTCCCCCCTAACAGGCCCCGAGCCTAGGAGACCTTGCATGCAGCGTTATCGAACCCCCCTCCTCCTCCTCACCGCCCTGACCTGTGCCACCGTGGCCCAGGCCCAGTCCAGTCTCACGTCTGGCGCTCTCAAGGGCACCGTCCGCGTCAAGGGCGCCGGTGTGGTGGCTTCGGCCACCGTGACCATCCGCAACCAGGAGACCGGCCTCAGCCGCACCACCAGCACCAATGCCCAGGGTGAGTTCACCTTCTCCCTGCTGCCCATCGGCCCCTACGATGTGACCGTACAGGCCAAGGGCATGTCCTCCGTGAAGGACTCCTCGCTCCGGGTCAGCCTGGGCCAGGCCACCACCAGCACCTTCACGCTGGACAAGGCCGAGGCCGCCGCCACGGTCGTGGTGCTGGGCTCGGCCCAGGGCCTCGATGCCACCCAGGTGAACACCCTGACCACCATCGACGAGAAAATGGTGCAGGGCATCCCCCTCAACGGCCGCAACTTCACGGACCTCGTCCGCCTGACGCCTGGCGCCGTGACCGACCCCACAACCCCAGGCCGCCAGCTCATGGAGGGCGGGCGCGGCATCATGAACAACCTCACCATTGACGGGGCGAGCTACAACTCGAACTTCTACGGCGAGCAGCGCGGCGGTGTGGCCATCCCCTTCGCCTTCGGTCTGGACACCATCAAGGAACTCCAGGTCATCCAGGACGCCTATGATCCCCAATACGGGGATGCGGCGGGCGGCATCATCAACGCCGTCTCCAAGACTGGCACCAATGAATTCTTTGGCTCCGCCCTCATGCAGTTCCGGCCCTCCAGCCTGGTGGCCCTCATGAAGCCCGTGCCCCAGCCCACCAGCGGCGTTACCAACACCACCGCCTCCCGGACCCGGGACTTCTCCCAGAGCCAGTACAACTTCACCGTTGGCGGCCCGATCATCAAGGACAAGCTGCACTACTTCGTGGGCCTGGAGACGCAGACCTACAGCCAGAGCAGCACTACGGCCTTCGGGAACCAGGGCGCCACGGGGAACAACTCCGTGACCCAGTACAACACCTTCATGACCAACTTCGGCGGCATCCCGGTGGGCGCCAACGGCCACACACTCATTTCTGAAAACGGCATGGGCGTCACCAACGACAAGAAGAACACCACTGTCTTCGCCCGCCTGGACTGGACCATCAACGAAGACCACCGCTTCAACTTCCGCCTGAACACCCAGAAGTTCACAAACGAGAACGGCACCTTCCCCGCAGGCTCCATCGGCCAAAGCGGCAACTACACGGACAACATCAGCAGCATCTCCTGGGTGGCCGAACTGACCAGCCTGCTCAGCCCCAACATGACCAATGAGGCACGCCTGCAGATCGGCACCGAGCGCCGCCCCCGCGCCTCGGCCTCCACGGCCACACCCGAGATCACTGTATCCGGCGGCGGGTTCACAGGTCTCTCTGCCGGCCAGTACTGGGCCAGCCCCAGCGGCCTGAACGAGTTCTCCAAACAGCTCATCGACAACGTCACCTACACCCAGGGCGACTGGACCTTCAAGGGCGGTGCGGACCTCCAGTGGTTCACCTACCAGAACCTGTTCCCCCAGTACCTGGGCGGCTACTTCTCGTTCAACGACTACGCCACCGCCAACGCCTGGAAGGCTGGCACCCTCACGGCCGCAAACACCGTCTCCTACAAGGGCTCCATCAGCCCCACCTCGGGCTGGATCGACTACAGCTCCTCCCGCTTTGGCGGCTACCTCCAGGCCCAGTATGCGGGCCTCCTGGACCACCGTCTGGTGCTCACGGGCGGCCTGCGGGCCACCAAGGAGAACCAGGCTGATAACCCCCGCCCCAATGCGCAGCTCGCCGGTTTGGATGCGCCCAACAGCAGCACTGCCATCGATCCGCGCATCGGCTTCACCTATGACCTGGACGGCAAAGGCACCACCATGCTGCGAGGTGGCTACGGCTGGTTCAGCAGCCCGAACCCCAGCCTGACGGTCTCCAACACCATGACCGCCAATGGCAACACCATCGCCGTCTACACCATCACCCAGGCCCAGTTGAGCGCCTGGAACACCGGCGCCCTCTCCTATGCCAACCGCACCGCGGGCGGAACGACCCTCACCAAGCTGGATCAGTCCACCCTGCTGGGTCTTGTGACGACCACGCCCACCCTGACGGGCCAGCTCTGGGATCCCGATAACAAGATGTTCAAGGCCAAGCGCGCCAGCCTGGGCCTGGAGCACAAGCTGGAGAATGGCGTGGTGCTGGGCACCAAGGTCGCCTATGCCGACTTCGAGAACGAGCAGTACTTCCGGGACATCAACCTCTGGCAAAAGAACTCCGACGGCTCCATCAACCCCAGCGGCTACTACAACGACGGCTACGCCACCACCTTGAACTCCTTCACGAACAAGGTCGGCGCCGGTGTCACCACATCCCGTCCGGGCTTCGCCATCGTGCGCGGTCGCTACGTGAACCTCACGGGCTTCGGCGATGTCTACCTCTCCCAGAATGCCGGCAAGGGCAGCTACAAGGCCTTCATGCTGACGGCGGCCCGCCAGTCCGACACCGGCTTCGGCTTCCAGAGCAGCCTGTCCTTTGCCAGCGCCAAGGACATCAACTCCAACGAGCGGAACACCAACGGCCTGTCCGCCGCTTCCAACAGCAACAACCCCGCCGATCCCCAGGCCAATCTGGCCCCCGGCGACTACGATGTGAAGTTCCGCGGTGTCTTCGCGGGTTACTTCCCCATCTACTGGGGCGTCCGCGGCATGGCCATGGTGACCTACCAGACCGGCCTGCCCTACTCCACCATCGCATCCAGCGACCTCAACGGGGATGGTGGCACCAACGACTACGCACCCGGTTATGGTGGCCGCAACGCCCAACGGCAGCCGGCTACCAAGTCCTCCAGCCTCCGCTTCACCCGGGCCTGGAAGCTGGCCTCCAAGCTGGAAGTGGAAGCCAATCTGGACATCTACAACGTGCTCAACTGGGCCAACTTCAGCACCAACCAGACCACGGCCGGGTCCACCACCTACGGCTATCTCAACCAGCTCGACCAGAACACCCGTGAGATGCAGTTCGGCGTGCGCGTGAAGTTCTAGGAGTACGCCACCCAAGGAAAAGGCCCCTCATCGAGGGGCCTTTTCCTGTACTGGGATGCCTACTGCATGAGCTTGTGCGGCAGGCTTTCCACACGAGCGGCCTGGGAGATCACCATGTAGTTCAGCTTGCGCTGCAACTCGCGGATGGTGTTGGCGCCGGCGTAGGTGAGGCCCGAGCGCAGGCCGCCCACGATGTCGGCGATGATGTCTTCCTCGTCCTCCCGGTAGGGCACCTTGGTGGACACGCCTTCGGCGGTCTTCCAGCCCGTCAGCCCGCCCAGGTGGTCGTCGGCCGCTTCCTTGCTGGCCATGCCGCGGTAGCTCTTGTGGGTGGGCTGGCCCTGCTCATCGAGGAGGGGCTCACCGGGGGTGGGCCGCGTGCCCGCCAGCATGCCGCCCACCATGACGAAGTCCGCACCGAAGGCCAGGGCCTTCACGATGTCGCCGGGGTGGCGGAGGCCGCCATCGGCCACGATGGACCGGTCCGCCCGGGCGCATTCCCGGATGGCCGTGAGCTGGGGCACGCCGAAACCCGTCTTGACGCGGGTGGTGCACACGCTGCCGGGGCCGATGCCCACCTTGATGATGTCGGCCTTCACCGAGGCCAGGTAGTCCGCGCCCGCGTAGGTGGCCACGTTGCCCACCATGATGCAGGCATTGGGCAGCATGAGGCGCATGCGCTTGACCATCTTCCCCACATACTTGGCGTGGCCGTGGGCCACGTCCACGCAGTAGTATTCGGCCCCGGCATCGCGCAAGGCTTCCACGCGCTCCATCTCCTTCTCGGAGGTGCCCACTGAGACGAAGGCCTTGGTGGTGCAGCGCTTGAACATGGCCAGGTTGTCTTCCACGGAGCAGAACCGGTGCAGGGTGCCGATGCCCCCCCGCTCACCGATAAAGTTGGCCATGCCGTCCTCGGTGATGGTGTCCATGTTGGCCGTCATGATCGGCAGTTCGAGCGTCAGGCGACCCGTCTTGTCCGTCATGCCGATATCCACGATGCGTCGGGACTCGTGGTGATTATAGGCAGGGACGAGCAGCACGTCGTCGAAGGTGATGGCGGTTTCAGTCATGGCTTAGCCTTTCGGGGACGTCCCCAAGGATAGCCGAGACGCCTACCTCAACCCGTGTCGGACCTTGAATTCGGGCCAGTCGGCCTTCAGCTGCACGAAGGCCTCGACATCGGCACAGAGCAGGAAGGGGTTGGTGGCCCGCTCCCAGGCCAGGGTGGAGCTGGGTCGGGCGCCGTAGTCGTGGCCCGGCCAAAGGGTCGTGTGCTCAGGCCAGTCCCGCAGCAGGCGCTGGAGGCTCACCCACTCGGTGCGGGCATCCGCGGAGCTGGTGGTGCCACCCACCTTGCCCACGAAGAGGAGGTCCCCAGTGATCCCCGCAGCCCATTCCTCCACGAGGAAGGCCAGGTGGTCCGGGCAGTGACCAGGCACCCGCCACACGCCAAGGTGGAAGGCGCCGAAGGGCAGGCGCTCCCCGTCCTCCAGCACCCGATCCAGGGGCTCCGGATGGCCCGGTCCCCCCAGCACCGGTGCCCCAGTGAGGGTCCGGGCCTGGGCATTGCCGTTGCTGTGGTCCGCATGGCCGTGGGTGTTGAGGATGGCCGTGATGCGCAGGCCCTGGGCCCGAGCCCGGGCCACCAGCAGCTCCGGGTCGAAGGAGGGATCGATGAGAACGCCCTCCCCTGCCTCCCGATCTCCCAGCAGGTAGCCGAAGTTCCGGTCCCCGCCGGTGCGCACCTGCTCAAGGATGAAGCGCATGCTCAACTCCCGCTCAGCGGCCAGGATTATGAGGGTAGGCCTTCTCCAGCAGTTTGCGGGCATCCACGCAGATGGGACAGAGGCAGACGGACCGCGTGGCAGACTTGGCGTGCTCCATCATGAACCGTCGCAGCAAGGCGATGAGCTTGGCGTTGGGGATGAGTTCAGAAGACACGGGAGCTCCAGAGGCCCGGACCGAGCCGGGCTGAGGCATGAAGACGATACCGTGGCCAGGTCCTGGTAACTCCGAATAATTCACCATTGCGCCACCAGGCCGTTGCATCGAAAGCCTTTCGCGCAGCGCTGACTCCGTCAAGTCACCGGCTAGGTGATCGAGCTTATGGCTGGAAACCCGCGCACCCACTAGCCTTCATCATGATCACCCGAACCTGTCGAGGCTTGTGGCGGCAGACCGGGAGGAAGGCAGACCATGACTGATCCGCAACCAACGACGGCGACCTCGCGACTCCCAGGCCCGGTGGACAGCCTGGCCCTGGGCGAAGAGGCCCTGGCCCAGATCCAGGCCACCACCCAGCGGCTGCGCAGCCTGGTGGAGGAGAACCAGCGCCGTGTGGTGGCCGCCTCGGGCGAGATCCTACCTGGCCAGAAGGGCGAGGCCCTGCTCTGGAACGAACTGTTTCAGGAGGCCTTTCACCTGCAATCCTTCCAGAAGCACCTGGAGGTCATCCAGGCTTCCACGGCGCTGTTGGCGGAGAGCCTGCAGGCCCGGGTCCACCTGGCCGATCCAGAACAGCCGCTCACGGAGGTGGCCCTGGGGCGCCCCGTCTCCCTCAACTTGGGTCTCAGCCTGGATAAGCTGGAGCGTTTCTGGATCCTCAGCACCCTGCACGCCCTGCGGGGCAATCGCAGCCAGTGCGCGGCACGGCTGGGCATCGCGCTTCGTACGGTGCGAAACAAGCTCGACAGCTATCGACGTGAGGGTTTCAAGGTTCCGGCGCCCGGGGGCGGTCGCCTCCTGGAGAAGACCCGCATCAGCCGCACCACCTCCCGCACCTTGGCGTCCCCATGCTGACGCCCATGATCAGCACCCTCAGCCCCGTCCAGGAGGTCCTCCCAGGGGCAGCTTCCATCCCGTCCGCCCCGCCCGCCTGGGTGCTCTTCGTGGACGATGAGCCCCGCCTGCTGGACAGCCTGCGGCGCAGCCTCTGCGACCAGTTCAGGATCCGCACGGCCACCTCCGGTGCCCAGGCCCTGGAGCTAATCGTCGAGCTGGGGGCGCCTGCCGTGCTGGTGGCCGATTACCAGATGCCCGGTATGAACGGCATCGACCTCCTGATCCACTGCCGCGAGCTGGTCCCGGATACCGTGCGGATCATGCTCACGGGCCAGGGGGATCTGCCCATGGCCATCCGCGCCGTCAACCAGGGCCAGGTATTCCGGTTCCTGGCCAAGCCTGTGCACGGGGATGTCATTCGGCAGGCGGTGGATGAGGCTCTGATCCAGCACATCCAGTTGACCGATCAGCGACGCCAGCTGAGCGAGGCCCTGGCAGCGGAGGAGGGGGCCGGACCGGAACCCTCGGCCCTGGGGCAGCTCCTGGAAGCCCGCCTGACGCGCCGGGAAATGGACGTCCTCCGGCTCATCGGCGATGGGGCCTCATCTAAAGAGATCGCCCCCCGGCTGGGCATCAGCCACCGCACAGTGGACGTCCACCGCAGCCACATCCTGGCCAAACTGAACCTTCACAACTCTGTGTCTCTGGTCAAGATAGCGCTCATGGCGGGTCTGATCTGAACTGTCCAGGCCACGAGATTTCAGACTGACTTTTAGTTATTTGATAATATTTCCTGCTTATCGGCCCACACTCCACCCATGCCCATGAAGCTCCTGGTTTTGGCTGAGGTGGGCCGATAAGTAGAATATTTAATACTAGAGCAGATTTCAAATTCCGCCCCTGGGGCAAAGGCTTGCCAGGCGGGTTTGAGTCCCGTGAGTCGAAGGCGCGATCAGTAAGGCCCCTGGCCCCTGATCGCGCCTTTTCCGCGTATCCATCGATTCCCACAGGAGCCCCGGAGGAGACATGGACTTCGACGAAGCCATCGTGACCCACGGCCACTGGCGCATCCGCCTACTGCACCTCATCAATGGCGCCAACCGGAAGACTTACGACCAATATTTCGTGCGCCTGGACAGCGCCTGCGACCTGGGGAAGTGGATCCACAGAGAAGCGAGCGCCTTCTCCCGCTTCCCCGAATACCCGGCCCTCCTCCAGGAGCACGAAGCCTTCCACCAGAGCGCCGCCCAGGTGCTGCGGCTCAGCGCTGCGGGGAAGCTGGCCGAGGCCACGGTGACCATGAAGGAAGGGGCCTTTCATCAAGCCTCGCTCCGCACCATCACGGCCAGCCGGGAACTTCGGTTGAGGATTGCGGCCTGATGCTTTCCGGGGGTTCCGCGCTGCGCGCACACCCCCGGGCCCCCGCGCCAACTCGCGGCCAAGCCGCTCCTGGGCTTGTTCATAACCCTGGCCAGGGCTCAGTGTTAATGGACTCGCAGATGCCCCAGTCGCCGCACTCCCACACCCCACGACCGACAGCCCGTGTGCTAGTGCAGCGGACTGTCGCCGGGCTGAGGGGCCAGGACCTGGAGCTGGGCGTCCAGCTCGCCCACCCCGAAGGGCTTGGCCAGCACGGCCACGGCCGGATGGTCAGTCGCCAGGGCCAGGACCTGATCGTTCACCCAGCCCGTGATGAACAGCACGGGCAGGTTCGGGCGCAGGGCCCGGAGGCGCAGGAGGATCTGCTCGGCGCTCATGCGGGGCATATTCACATCCACGATGGCCAGGTCTGGATGGTGGCCCTTTTCGAGCCAGGCCAGGGCCCCCTCGCCGCAGTAGGCCTCCAGAGTCGCGTGTCCCAGGCGATGCAGGATCGCCTCCACGGTCTTGACCACCAGCTCATTGTCATCGACCACCAGCACCATGCGCCCGCCCTGAGGATAGCTCTGGACCGGGCGGCGCCGCAGCCGCGGGGCGGCCGCCTCGTCCATCGGCAGGAAGGACTGGCTTCCACGGGGAGGGGCAGGCGCGAAGGGGTCGGCGTGAGCACGGGTCATGCAACAAGCCTAGGATTGCCAACGCCCACCTTCGATATGGCGGATTACCTAGATGGGCAAAAAGGACGTGGCCGTTCCCAGGTTGTTGATGGCGAGATCATCTGCCCCCCAACCAGGCCTCGGGTCGCGTCTTTACTGTGCAAGCCCTTTCGCCTAAATTACCCCACTGTTGGTTCTGCATCTTCTGAACCCGGTCTGCCCCACCCACCCCTCCGCACCAAGCAGGTTTCAGGCTGAAGGAAGCCCACCATGTCCCCCAAAGTTGGTACGCCTCGAACCATGCGCCAGCTGCGACGGCGTGCCGAGGCACGGCTGGCGACACAGGATCCCGCGCCCGCCAACGGACGGCTGGGGAAGGAGGAGTCCCAGCGCCTGCTTCATGAGCTGCTGGTCCATCAGGTGGAACTGGAGCTGCAGAACGAGGAGCTGCGGCAGACCCAGCTGGAGCTGGAGGCCTCCAGGGACCGCTACTTCTGGCTCCACGATCGGGCCCCCGTGGGCTATGCCTCTCTGGACCCCCGGGGCCGGCTTCGCGAAGTGAACCTGACCCTTTGCGGGATGCTGGGCACGGAGAGGAGCGCCCTTCTTGGCCAGCCCTTCCAGGCCAGTGTCGATCCCCGGGACCAGAAGGCCTTCCGGGCCAACCTGTTGCAGTGCAGAACTGGGGGCGGGCGCCTGAGCTTCGACCTCAGGCTGCTCCAGCCTCAAGGTGCCTCCAGCTGGACCCATGTCGATGCCGAAGAACTGCAGGAGGCCGATGGCTCCAAGCTGCTCCGCCTGGCCCTGAGCGACATTTCCGAGCGCATCGAAGCCCAGGCAGCCCTGGAGCAACTGGCAGAACTCAACGGCCAGATCACCGCCTGCGTCCAGGAGGGCATCATCGTCTACGGCACCAACCTGCACTACCGGGTCTGGAATCCCTTCATGGAGCGCCTTACCGGGATGCCTGCGGAGCAGGTCCTGGGCAAGCATCCCGCAGAGCTCTTCCCCTTCTTGCGGGACGTGTGCCAGCTGGCCAACCTGGACCAGGCCCTGGCCGGAATCACCTCCGAGACCATGGAATTCCCGTTTCAGATCCCCATGACCGGCCGGGCTGGTTGGGCCCGCCAGACCTTCACGCCCTTCTGCGATGCCCAGGGCACCATTATCGGTGTGCTGTCCACGGTGCAAGACATCACCGAGCGCATGCGCCAGGAGGCTGAAACGCGGCAACTGGAGGAGCAGCTGCTGAATACCTCGAGAATGGAGAGCCTGGGCTCCCTGGCCGCTGGCCTCGCCCACGACATGAACAATGTCCTGGGCGCCATCATGGCCATCGCCTCCTTGCAGGAACTTCGCTCCCCGAAGGGTTCCCCGCAGAAAAAGGCCATGGGGTCCATCATCACGGCCTGCCAGCGGGGGGTCGTCATGGTGAAGGGGTTGCTGGGCTTCTCCCGGGAGAACCTGGCTCTGGAGCAACAAGTGGACCTGAACACCCTCGTGCGGGAGGAGATGGCCCTCCTGGAGCACTCCACCCTCCAGCGGGTCCGCCTGATCCTGAACCTGGAGGAGCCCCTGCGGCCCATCCTGGGGGATCCTGCGGCCCTGAGCCACCTGCTCATGAACCTGTGCGTCAATGCCGGGGACGCCATGCCCGAGGGCGGTACCCTCAGCATCACCACCACCAACGAAGGCGATGACCTGGTGCGTCTGGTGTTAGCCGACACGGGCTGCGGCATGCCCAAAGAGGTGCTCGACAAGGCCCTGGAACCCTTATTCACCACCAAGCCAGAGGGCACGGGCCTGGGTCTCGCCATCGTCTACGGCACTACGAAGGCCCATCACGGCAGCCTGGAGCTGAAGAGCGAGCCGGGCCAGGGCACCCAGGCGATCCTGCACTTCCCCGCGAGTCTGCCCCAGGACGAGGTTCCCGCCGCCCCCGAGTAGGCGCTTCCACCGTC
>Ga0214249_1000409_pt1 | contig 18487 bp, 19 predicted proteins | sample TroBogypolimnion_17_FD_153087 | JGI IMG/M metagenome (GOLD analysis project Ga0214249, IMG submission 153087) | Freshwater microbial communities from Trout Bog Lake, WI - 23JUN2009 hypolimnion | ecosystem: Environmental > Aquatic > Freshwater > Lake > Hypolimnion/Profundal zone | place: Trout... | reverse complement strand
AGCTTTGAAAGTAATGATACATTCTGAGAACAGCCTTTCTAAAATCTATACCATACATTACTTTATGAAAAAGAAAATACTTATTATACACTATCTGTTTTCATTTTAGATTTTACGGACAGTATCAAATATTCCGAAGACTCCATGTATCCTGTATATCTTGCCATAACAATAAAAAGAAGTTTCCATACTGAATCCGAAGAATACGTCAAATTGTGGAAGAGCAATATTATACAATGTTCAAAAACTGTCAATGACTTGTTCTTTGACAAAGTCCAAACGTTTCAAAAAGAAGAGCCATGGATGATGAAAACATAATGCGAAGAAACCCACTGAGAGCAAACCACCATCACATTCACAAGCAACCTAGACCCATCTATCTTCTTTTTCAAAGGATTGCACCTTGTACTTGGTTTGTATTCCTGTAAACAACTTGCAATCGACTGGTCGCCCATATGTTTTTACTTCCCTATTGTACACGGTTTTTACATATTCCTCTTTTGAAATCTTTCCATTTTTCTCTCTAATAATGGTGCATTTTGTCGGCCACTTTCCCAGGTAGTCGGAAACTTGCACACGGATGTTTGTCTTTGGAAAGCAAGTTTTGAAATCGTCGTGTGTTTGTTCAAGCCAGTTTTCATGCCCTTTATCTTGTTTATGATCATGCTCAGTGTTTGTCATCGTTTTTGGGAAAACCAATGTTTGTTTCTTGAATATTTCAGCGTAAATCAGCCTTTCAATATAGCACGTCTCGATTCGCGCCTTTACTTGACGCCTGTTTTTTGTTATATTTGTGCATCGATTGAACGTATTTCGAAACGCTTGTGTCCCATCCCCGCATGATGCCAATCTATGATATACCAATTTATTCGCATTATTAGGTTGGTGTTTGAAATATGTTATTCCTTCTATAAACAATTCAAATATACGTGCAAAGTCAAAGAAACGTGCACTTTTGCTAAAACGTAAATACTTGGTGAACAACCGATCATGGATACTACGTGTTTGTGCATCCGTTTCGAGGAATTTCTTTACTTTTACAAGTGCATCGTATGTGACATCCTTGAAGGTTTCTAGCAAAGCATTGTCAGTATTCTTAGCAATCACTTTACACAAAATGTTGCCCATTGCGATGACATTTGCCAGGTTTCCGTGAGGATGTCCAAGCTCGAGCAAATGCACTTGTTTTTCTAGATCCCAGAAGGCAGAGTCCATTGATTATATTTACATTTTAAAAGCCAGGGTACAGATGTGATGCACAATATGCAATCACTTGACCTATAGAGTCAACATGTGCAATCACATCAAATGAATCACGGGTTTCATGGGAGTACACGAACAACTTGTAGTCTCCAGATTTATGCCACTGTAGGATGGTGACAACAAAAGACATGGCATGGATGCCGATGAACTAAAAATAACCAATAGAAAAGTTGGATAGAAAGATGGGAATCGCCTTGCAACTAAAAGCCTACTACTAATTCAATCACCGTCACTTTTTTGATGCTACTATGAAGGGTCTCTCTCATAAACCATTACTTTATTTCGTATTATACAAACTAGCAGCTTATCTTTAATGTCTTTATAAAGAGTTGCATCGGCATCTTCTATTTTATCTAACCACAAGTTCAATTGTTGTCTTACATATATTGAATTATAATAATTTTGTTCTTCATTAATTTCTTCATGCACCTCGTTTTTATTTTGGCTATACGACTTTGACAATTTATAACCACAATTCTTAATGGCATCTTCTAATACAGTCAAGGACAAGATACTATGGGACACCCGTAAAATCAACGAAGTTGAATCAACAGTTGTTACCCATGCATAATACGCCCTTTGTATCTCTGACCCCCTCAATGGGCAGACAGGCACTAAAGATATCAATTTGCTTTCTGAATCTCCTCATAATCCTTACCAAATCTCCAAGACATTATAATGTCATGAAAACTGCTCCTTCCAAGCACAATATGTTCTTCAGCGAATCATGTAATCCTCAACGCTTCCTTGTCAATGACGTGGGTCGAGGTAACCCTTGCATCAGAAGTAAAGTGAGATTGAGAATGTTTATGGATGCATTGACATCTCTGTTCCATGTTGTCCCACAGCCTGACGTCTTCTTAGAAGATTTGCCGACTTGTCTGCTTCTGCAGTGGAGAATTTTATGGATTTGTTCGATGCCCTTGTCTACCTTGATTTTCTTACCATCTACATTTTTGTATATATAATGTTGAGCTTTCATGTTAGACAATTTGTTTTCACAATTGCTACAGGTTTGTGAAGTAAGGTATTCGTCAATGATTTGTAAAGCGGTGTTTTCCATTTTATCCAATTGGAGCTTGATTTCTTGAAGGGGTCCAGCACACCTCCTCTTAATAGGTGTTCCTTTGCCACCATTCCAATTTCCAAAACCAACAACGTTCATTTCATCTTTTGGAGCAATCATTTCACAAATTTCGTTTATAGCAATTTTCTTGTTGGTATACCGAAGGAACCTCATGTTCCTATACCCTTTTTCAAAACGATGCTTCAAAATGGCCACTAAGTTGCTCAAATATGACTTGGTGAAATCTTTGAACTCTTCAAAACTGTCAGTTTCTGGGCGAGGGATAACAGATGTCAACTCTACAGTTCCTTTGTTCCATTCATTGACACGACGTCTGCTCACATTGTAAAGAGCTTTTTCATAGTACTTTGCTGAACTGTATGAGTTTGTTTTTCCATATTGGTCCCTTGTAACGGCAATGTCACCAAACCCTGGATCAGCAGCAACAACTCTGACATGCCTTGGATCATTTCGATGAAGAACAGATCTTCTGAACAAATCAGAAAGTCGTTTTTCACACAGACAACTATTTGGACAAATCAAAGCACACTTCTTTTGAATAAGAATTGACACTGCAACACCGTCAGTTGTAATCCGGTTCCCAAATACCCTATTATTTGATTCAACGAGCTTGGTGTTGAAATACTTCCTTAGAATTTTTGAGGCATCAACATCCCTTCCATCTCCCTTGAACTCTTCCAATTTTACTGCCTTGATATATCCCAATAACGCCATTGCTGAAAACTGTATATTATTGATAGTATACCCATTCTTCATTGGCAAGAGTGTAAAAGTCCTTCCTGCGAATTTCTTATCAGCCGGTGCCACTCTCTTTGCTGTAACTGTTCTTTCGAGAATATGAAAGTAGATAGGAATCAACAAATGGGCGCAACTTCCCTGTTGTTTACTTGTAGTGAGAGCTAGGATAGTTCTCAGCTCTGTTGCAACAGCGATACCTTCTTGTTCCTTGGGGTCGGTATTTCGAAAAAGCTTGTTCAACGGAATGGTTGGCTTGTACAATAGAGCGTCCACAATGCGCTTGCGAAGAGGCGGTTTCATATTAGGTTGTGACCAACCCAGAAATCGAAGTAGCCGCTTCGCAATGTTCAACCACAAATGATTTTTGGCCATTGTAGCCATCGAAATGGATAGGTCAGCCAATACTTGATTGTTACCACTCAATATAACTTTTGGAATATTAGGGTCACGGAGCGACCCAAATAGACATTTCGATTCTTGCAACTCATTCCCCAATGTGGAATCATGAGATTTGCTAACACCAATAGCAACGATGCACCTGTAATAAAAGTTTCTATCGATTACTGGAATAACAACCTCTGGAAATTCCTTCTTCTTGTGAAGAATTCTTAGCAAGTGAAAGTTTGCAAATGTATATGCTTCTCCAAGCACCTGATTCATGTCGAATACAACATTTCCAAGTTTTGTATTTAGTTTTTTATTGTCAGAGAACTTGTTCAGTTTCATCTTGACAACCGCGTTAGCTACGAATACATCATTACCGTCATCGGCGTCGTCAACAACCAAATCATCTTCATTGTCTTGTTCCTCTAACTGTTGATTTGTGAATGGTGGAGGTTTGCCTAGTTTGATTTTAGGCATCAATATGTTTTGATATACAGCTTCTTCATCAAGCTACTCTTAAGTACGTTTTACATGTCGTAGCCATTGAAAATAAAGCCGGTAGGATCAGCAGATATGCTTTCAAGAGTTTGGCAAGCAATATTCCTGACATGTTTAAAGAAATTGTGTAAGGGTTGTTTGTCTAAATATTTTACGAGCGTTGTTTCAAATAATTGCTTATAATCAAACTCTTTTTTGAATTCAGGAGGGCATTGTTTTCGATAACGTGGTTTCAACATTCCGAATACATTTTCTATTGGATTTATTTTTGGACTGTACGTTAACGAATATAGCAGTGATGCCCCTTTGAGTATAAAAGCTTCTACAACTTCTTTAGAGTGGTGGAATGGGATGTTATCCATTAAAATGGTTGAATTATTTGGCAAATTTAATGTTTCAGCAAACTTGATAAAATCGACTTTCCTACAGTTATGGTCAAGGATTTCATATCCAACAATACCACTACATGATATTGCGAGAATCAACGTAAATTTAACTCTTCGTAAACTCCTATCACTCTTGACCGCAAGTCGTTTACCCTTTTGAACCCATCCCTTTTTCCTATGGTCCCCAAAGTAGAATCCCGTTTCGTCAATACTTATTATAGAATCAGTATCACATGCTTCAATATATGTTTCACAAAATTGTTTTACCTTTTGATTATCCTGAATCACATTGACCATTCGAAAAGCCGACTTCAATGTTAAACCTTGCGATTTTACATATCGATTTACAGTTCTCCTTGACCTCTTGAGATTACATTTGGATGATATTACCGACGCAAGATCATCCATTGTTGTAAATGGATTAATTTGTATTTGATCACGAATACATTGTTTAATGTCATTTCGTAAAGAATGTTTAGATCGTGGTTTTCGATAGTTTGGTGATTGTTTAACCCATCGATGCAAACTAGATTTGCTAACACCATATAACTTACTTACTGATCTCAAACTACGATGAAAATAATTGTAATGAACTACTGCTTTATATCGTGTTTCCAGGTTATGCATTTATTTAGAAATAGATACATTCTAGGTGCATTTTAACGTGTCCCATTTATAATGACCTTGGCTGTATGTGAAAATTAAAGGTGAATATGTGAAATTGAAATCATTACAGAAATCTAAACAAAATTGACAGTGTGGTTTACAAGCTACATGTTGTTGTTCAAGTGAAATGAGCCAGCGGGTGCCATTGTAATAACATTTTTCAACAACCAACCACAAAAGAAAATCCCTAATATTGTTGTAATGGAGGACAAGACTTTGTTAGAGCTGATCGAAATCATTATCACACTCAAGACCAAACACTGTCAAGAGGGTGTGACTTGTGTTGAGCACAAACGCTATAAGATGGCCAAGACATTGTATAGGCAAAATGTGCAGAATCTGCATCATGTCCTGCCTGTGGGAAGCGGCAATAATATATCATTTGACTGATTGAGAATATCTGTACACGGAAATCAATCATGAGGGCGAGCTCATCTTATCCCTGATCTTGATCCACTTATCTTCCATGTTACCGTTCTTCAAAGCACTTTTTAGCACCGGAAATATCGAGATGAGCTCTTTGTCAGCGCCGATATGCATCAATATCTTGCGTGCCAAAAAGTAGCATGGAAGGAGATTGACTGGATCCACGTTGTCTACGTGCGAGAACTCGGCAAACATGGCCTCCCGAATGCTTTCGGGAATCTGTGTGGTCGGCTTGTTGTTCAAACGATCCGTGATGGGTCCAATGTAATCGTAAAATGGAGCCAACCTAGCGTTGCGAAGGCATTGCCTTACACTTTCGGTGGTTGCGGGCAACTCGATTGTACTTAGATGAACCTGCACTCGAGTCCACACTTGGTTTGGTACCTCTTTTGTCAGCATGTTGACATATTCCTTGAACATGTTGAGCCGCCTTTCCATTAGCAGCATCGATCACTGATGCCCTTATACCAACCACATTCACACCAATCATGAAAAAATCGATATAAATGTTATGTGGTAACATCATATAATCAGTAGTCAACATGGGTTCCAGCTCTTCCACTGTCAAGCAAATCCCCGTTCATGTCCCTACTGTCACAGTAGTGTCAGTCACCGTTCCCTCCATCTCGCCTCCGATGTTTTCAAGCAAGCTCCTAGCCACCATCGAGAAGCAGTACCCAGGAATGCAAAAGCAATTGGCTGCTAAAATAAAGAGCATGACACCTGGCGAGAGGCGCATGATGGCCCGTGCCAATGCAATGTAAATCAACCATAACATTTAGGAATGACCAAATACATATCCTGTCATTTCTTCATTTCTATATAAAACAATTTTTTTTCTTGATGGGTACAAGATGAGACGCGAGATAGAACTGAACAAGGCAATCCGTTTCATCAAGGACGAGAAACGTTATAATTCGTCAAATGAAACCTCATATTTCCTTTGGTCATACCGCAATAATACAATCTCGAAAGAAATATTCATGAGATTGGTTGATTATGAAAAACACAATAATGTACCGTATACAATGTCGCCAATAGAAAGATTCCAATACTATATATTCGGTGACGGGGTGGCTATAGAAACACGCGTCCCATGTGACAGTAACATCGCATTAGACATTTGCGTAGATGACAATGGCCAAGTGCATGTATACGGAGGTGTCATTTCTTCACTCCAAATACAACATCTATAATTGCAAAAATATAATAACTAATCATGGCCAACACCACTGTAAACACACCTAGCGAAAACATGGTCTTGTTCTCCCCAATTCCGAAATTCTTCAGTTGCCCACTTGCATCAAACACAAACGGTGGTTTTGAAACGATAATGAGCACAATAAACAACGCATAGAACAATACACTATACAATACTCGATGGCTCACAAATCTCATTTTTATTATGCAAAGAGTATAAATGTATATTTCAAAGGGGTTGGCGCGAATATTCTGGGTTGGTTTGACACTATACTTTGTATCTGTCGTCATAGTTGTAATATTTTTATTGGTAAACAAGTATAAGAAATCGAAATACCCAAACTTGGCACCCATGCAAAAAGGGACGGATTACTTTACTGAAATGCAACCACAACCGAGCATATTCACATCCACCATTGGCTACGTTATGGAGCCGGATGAAAACAAACGTGTCCTCTATGTTACTACAGATGCCCGTACTTTCATCGTGTACCAGCTGAACAATACTGCACCCGTTTCATTTCAAAACCTTCCTAGCTTGATCAATGTCAAGTGCAATGGCCAAGATGAGCAATTTATATTCAGCATATTTACAAAATGTTACGGACGGGATCCTGATGCGATCACATGGAACAAGCCAGATAAACCGGACAAGCTCACTGTGTATTGCCACTTGGCTTCGCGTTCAGATCCGTTGTTCGACATATTGAATGAAACTAAATTTTCAATCATAGACTACAACAGTATATCAAAACAAAAGCTAGGTTTTTTCATCCCCTTTGCCCGAACATCCTATGTAGACATGCGATTACTTGTTCCTAAACAAAAGGCCATGACATCAATCTACCCGTTTCTTACCATAGACATGTTGTATTATACATTGAACAGGAAGGCTGTCCCAAACCCGGTTGATGATGCAGTTAATAATTTCTATCACTTGTTCTTTCCTTTTGTAGCTCCTATTACGGAAGACTTTAGCGACAGTCAAAATATATCCCTTGCCATTGACTATCCTATTGACATTCAAATTATTGTAAACAAGTATGATGATTTGAAAGTCGCTACGATTCCCTTGCAGAACCTCAATTTAGTCAAGGGTGACAAAGTGACGTTGTCCAAACAAATATCATCATCAGCAAATGGTAAATACTATGTTTCCAAAGTAGAGACTGACAAACTTACATTGTGCTCATATGCATATGCCATGAACTTTTATGATAATTTCAAAATAAAGAAAACTAAACATACTGATGGAACACTAGTTGGGGACCTTGCTTCCACTAGCGATGTGTCAGGAAACGTTTGGTTTATTGATCTCGATGCTCCTGGTACGGTAGTAAACGGCCAAGCAGTAATTCGCCCGATAGTAGCACATGATGGAAAATACAGGTGTGTCCCATCAATCGAATACAAGACCCAAGAAACCTGTGAAAGCCCCATCGATCCCTTTGGAGACGAAAAGACACAATTCAACCTTTGGGATAAACCATGTGAGAAAAATACAGATTGTCCGTTTTGGGTTAAACAAACAGATCGTGGCAAGTGCATCGACGGCTATTGTGAAATGCCACTTGGGGTCCAACGGTTAGGGTACACCAGATATGTCGATAGTGATGGCAATGGCAAACCATATTGCCATGGATGCCCAGATCCCTTGAAACCGGATTGTTGTGACAAGCAAGCAAATCCTGACTATGCCTTTGGGGGGGACTATTTCGAAAAGGATGACCGCATGTCTTTGTTTTGAAACATCCATTGCAACGGCTGACCAGAAAATATTCGCGGATATTTGTACTCGAGACAACATCCAAACCGAACATCCGTATCATCTACATATTCAAATCCGAGTGATTCATAAAAGGCAGGTAGCCACTTGGGCATATTTACAGTGACCCCTGCTAGCATGTAGTCACCTTCTGTTCGCGAGTATTCGAGCAAGCACTCGCAAAATCCCCGGGCAAATCCTTTTTTGATGTGTGTTTTGGCTATGGCAAGCGAGTGTAGGTGAATGACGTTTTCATACTTGTTGTATCCACATACCCCTATAATTGTCTTGTCAAGTTCCAAAGAGAATATTACATTAAAAGGAAAGGTAGTGACAGTATATGTCTTGACAAATCCGTCGGTCCACAAGTTGTTCCATGCGTTGATCAACGCCTCTGATCCTTTTGTCGGATGTTGGACCACATTGTACACCACCATGACAAGACCGTTGGTCATCTTTTGCCTGCGTACCTCGACTAGCCCGTGCTCTTTGCACTTGTCCACACAGTACCCAACGAATGTCTTGCTGTCTTTCAAAAGTCCTTTGAACAAGTCCATTATATTTTTTAGTATACAAATGGTTGGGTAATGTACACGAGAGACTATAAAAAATATATCATTTGCGCGGATTCTTCTTGTGTACAAATAATATCTTTTACATTCGAAATTGAAATCGCACATCATGACGTATTTATATTACTTTTTTTGCACATGAATAATAAATGAAGAAATGCCAAGATGATCAGGTGCTCAACCCAGCCACTGGGCGGTGTGTGAAAAAGATAGGGGCTATTGGCAAGAAACTTGTGAAAGAATCAAAGCCAGTATGTGATCAAGACAAGGTACTCAATCCGAAAACCGGGCGATGCGTTTTGAAAACGGGGAAACTTGGACAAGAAATATGTAAAGGCAAAAGCAAGGTAGATACCCAAACAAGGGACTGTTTGAAAATAGGAATGACACAACGTATAGCTACGTGTTGGTACAATTCAATATTCAACAGCCTTATCCTTGGTCAATCATCACGCGAATTCTTTATAAAAAAATACAAGAAACTTCCGGCCAAGCAACGGGAGTTGATCGAGACCACTGATATTTTGAACGCATGTCCCCTCATCTTCAAACGACACACCTTTTATAGATTTTTGCACTTGTATTTGGACGGTGGTGAGAAACACGCCAAGAACATTGATCACCCTGTGCAAATGATCAATGCCCTTTCCCTTCGCAAAACACCGAATTGGGTTGTCGACAAGCAAAAATACAATCCCATTCTTGCTATAGAAAACGTATTCAAAAAATTGTTGGTGCCATCCGAGTATGTAGTTGGCAACATGAATGGTACAACTAATAGGAACATTACTACCAAGACGAAATTCATATTGTACCAAGATTCGCTCATGTACAGATTGATCACTGAGAATTTGGGCGATCTCAAGCCTATACAGGGATTCTCAGTTGACAGCTGCATATACCGCATGTCATTTCCTACGAAACAAGCAACGAAATACTCCAATCATGTAGTATCTGGTTTCAAGTGCCAAGGCAAATATTACGTATACGATTCAGAGCAAACCAAAGTGCATCAGATAGATTGGCGCAATCTTGACATTCTCAAATCAAGCATGGAAAAAATATACAATAGAAAACTTGGAGACAAACACGGATACACTTCGGCAATTTTTGCACGAAATGAGCTCGCCCTCTGACAATAAATCCAAACTATAAAAACTTAGCGAAGCTGAGCCCCTGCTAGGCGCCGTTATGAGGGCGAGCTCATATTAGTCTTCCCGTTCATTCATGTCATAGTCGTCCCTTTCATTCTCCATGCGGATGTTGACATCTTCGGCAATGGCAGCAGCTGCAAGGAGTTCATCGCGAGTTAACAAACCCATGTCAACCGCTTGTTTATTCAACCTACGAATCCCATCATCCATCCCTTTGTACATGGCCATGAGCTTTTGTTTCCTTTGCTCCCTTTCATGTTGAAAGTGAAACATAGCTTGTTCTGGTGTCATAGTGTTCAAACGTACTTTTTCTTGGAAAAGAGATAGCAAATACGTAGTCGTGACAGTTAGCTTCCTGCCCCCTTGTTCTTGCTCTAGCCGATTGAAAACCATTAAACAAATATAAATAATCAGGTATTTGAGATCGGCTACAGTGGTCGGAAATGCCATGGGGATGTTCAACATGTTTTTAAGGATATCGATGGCAGCTAACATGGTACTAGTCTGCTCTAGTGCAGAACTCCTATAGAAGTCTTTCAAAAAGTCCATATGTGTTGCATTTTCATTTTCAGAACGGAGCTTAAAAGTGTGTGCGATTTTACCAAGGACTTCCTTTACTGACAAGAGGTATGCACATAGACATGTTACGGGCACTTCGATAGCTAGCGCCAAGAATTCGGGATGTCCATACTCCTCAAGCTTTTCTGAAAACTCGTTCCACTTGCTGTCTAGGACCAACTTGTAATTCTCATCTTGGCTAAAAAATGTATTGTTATCAAATATTTCTTGATAAACCGACTTGGTGCTACTCTTTGGCTTATCTATACTTGCAACATTCGGATCATGTTGTTTGATGGGAACAAACTTGGGCAGAGGAACAACTGTCTTTTTCGATTTCACTATGTATAGGCGATTTATCCTTGACTTGACTGACTTGCTAGGTGCGGCCACTTTGCCATTGGGTCGAAACGTCGCCCACAAGGGGTATTGATGGGAAATCTTACGTGTAGCATCGCCTGCTGCCTTCCATCGATTGTGAGCGGCATCAAGCAACACCTTTAGGAACTGCTTTTGACCGAGAATCTTGTCTATAGTCGAGATGAAAGCATCGAGACCGTTTGACAAGACCGTCTTGATGTTGGGATCTGCAAAGACCCGTGTGAATCGCGGATCCAATGCCAACTTTTTAGTCATAACCTTGCTCATGTAGGAAATGAGCCCTGTATCCCTCTTGTTTTTACTCACTGGATATGAAAAGGCATCTACTACCCCACTCCCATCCGGTAGAACGATTTGAATAAATATGATCATCATAGAGAAACAAATCAACAATTTCTTAAAGATTTCCAAGATGGACTCCTTTGTTTTAGAGGTTAGTAGATCATCTTTGAGCTGGACTATCTTGGAAATATATGCAAGTTGCGGCTTACTCAACTGCACATTGGCCAAGGATACAAGCTCTGAAATAATTGACTCTGATCCAAGCTCGACATCATCTTCATTGTCTCCATCAGTATCAACAGTGACAAGGTGGATGCCAAACTCAGGAATCAACTCATTCGAAAACTCCTCTTGCCCTTGGAAGTTCTCGTATGTCTTGTTTGTCGAATATTGATACGTTGGATGTATAAAATCGTGTAGCTTGGCATTTTTCCGCAACTTGTATGCAGCAAGGTGTTCGATGACCTGATCTTTGGTGAGTCCTGTTCCCGCCGTTAGCTTTTTCACAGGGATGGACACTTCATCGCCGATCTCCCATGCCGTCACACCTTCAAATCGCGTGTGATGTAGCTCAAATACTACATACTCGATAGGGTGTTCGAACGTTTGTTTCCCCTTTTTCATTGAGAAATAGCCCGTGGTAGAGATCAACGCAGCCTTTGCCTTGTCATCATAGTGGTCAATGGTATCATCAATCATGGCTTGTACATTTGAAAATACTTTTTTGAATTTAGGAATAGGATCGGTGGCAGAAGTGGCAATGGAAGAGGAAGGCACGGTTTGCTTTTTCAACCATGCAAGAATGACCTCGGCCACCAACAGATCATCTCGCTTTTCCCGGTTCAACTCTCGTATGGTTTTGATGCCAAAGCTGTTACTTCCTTGCTTACCGCGTTTTTTTATCACCTTTTTGGGTTTGAGCGACGCTTTGAACGACTCAAAGTACTTGGTCAACGGAGCATTCTTTGAAATATTTTCGAGGATCTCTGGGTATTCCACTTTGAACTCGTCCAAAGTGTGTGGTTGCCAATAGGGTTGCATGATGACCACGTCGTTTCCGCTGAATGCAGAAATGGGCTCGGTGGCACCGATGAACGAGATGTTGGCTTCGGCAAAGTCTTTTTTAGAAACCTTGTGCACAAATGGCTCCGGGTAAGCCATGTAGTAGTTTTTGTAAAGGTGGGCCATGTCAAATGAAAGCAATGTCTTGCGCTCGGCTACCCGGATCTTCAGAATGGTGCCATCTGACCCGGCGGCTTTGGCAGCTACCTCGGCTCCGTCGTGCATTACCAATGTGATGGCATCCCCATCCTTGAGGTCGTCTAATGCTTTTTTGTATTGTATCACATCAAACGTGGTATGCTCGGCATCAGACGAAACTTGGTTATAATATCCCACTAGTTTATGTGAATCACCCTTGTATACATCCCGAGTAGGGCCGAGCATGCGTGTCCTTTCACTCGGTCCCAAGAACACGTCTGTATCCGAGGGAACCATGAATGTTCCCTGGTCCTCTACAAAGGGCGCAAGCAACGTGTATTGTTTATTCTCTATGGCATGGCTATACGTGGGACTCTTTCCTGTAATATTCCTCCTCGTTTTGAGATAGAGCTCGACTGGTTCAGACTCTACATCGGCCTCATTGTAGACCATGTCCATTTTGATCATGTCATCCGGATCGAGTTCAGTTATTTTTTTTGTGTAGAATACGTTGGGAAACACATTCTTGTTGTAATTCCGCGATTCCCTTGGCCTCTCTAGGTCCATTATCCCGGCAACTTTACGATCCCAGTATTTCTTGTACTTTTGTATATCTAATCCTTTATTGTTGGTGGATAGCAAGTTGAGAATGTGAACAGCCTTGTCCTCGACATAAAAGCCATTATCAAAGTTAACAACTTCATCTTCGGCTTCGATCTCTATTGTTTTTTGTAAATCGGGATCGGCAGAAAGAACATAGTCGAAATCATCCATTATTATAATACTCCAATTTGTTTTTTAGAATTTGTAATTTGTAAGAAAACTTGATCCAACGAGCAAGTAGTGAGAGGTATAAGTGAGTCATGTCGTCCCCTGCTTCCATCGCACACTCCCGCCAGGCTTTCATTGAAGAGCTCAAGGATGCTCTGATTGCTGCTGACATCTTGATCTTTGGGTCGGCAGTCAGCATTGGCTACAGGGCCAAGTATCACGAGAACGAGTTCTTCAAGAAGATGGAGGACAACTACTACTTTTACTACAAGGACGAGTACTATGACAACATGTTGCTCTACCCTGAGCACATTGGCCGCTTTGACACGCCTGGTGACATTGACTGCTTTGTGAGCGAAGTGTCGCAAGACAAGATCCTGAACATGTTTCGGAACAACTCCAAGTTCTACGTGGCTGGACACAAGAATAGCCCTACCAACAAGAACAAGTACATGGGCAACACATGGGTAACATCAAAAGTCAAGCTGGTGACTTTCACTGTGAGGCCAGGCATGCCCGAGTACATGCGGACCATCGTGGGGACCACCCTTGATGTCAACATTGACTTTGTGTATGGAATGGGGGACGCGGAGCCACCCTTGACAAGCATCGACTTTCGGTGCAATGCGCTCATCCTGTCCAAGCATGGCTACAGGGTTTCGAAGGCGTTTGGTGTTCGCTCACTCTTTGACCAGCAAAAGCTTCTCCAGGAGGTCCTTGGAGAAATCATCGAAAAAAAAGCAATCAGACCAAAGGTCTTGTCTGTGTGTGACTCGAACCAGCCTGCACAAGTGGAGCGCATTCGCAAGATGTTTGGACACGGGTGGTTGCTGCTTGAACCGGGCTGTGAGACTGTCAAGCCTTGCAACTGTGAAGACGGCGGAGTTCACAAGTCGTCGTGCTACCACTCGGACGTTTGCTGCATCTGCTGTGACTCCCTGACCCAAGACACGATCACTAGGGACTGTTGCTCCATGTTTTACCATTCGGGGTGCTACATGGCATTGCGCAAGAATACTGACGAGTGCCCTGGCTGCCGTAACCCGATCATGTAACCCAATCATTGTTTCAATGAGACAATGCCATCTTTAACCACTACATCATTTGTGATTTCACTCTTTTGAAATGCATCCCCTAAATCTGTAAACTCCTTGGCGATTGGCACCAACAAATGAAATTTACAAAAGCGTGGGAACAAATCCTTGTCAACATAATATTGTGTTCCTACCATGTTCCATTTCCCCTTGTATAATTTCCAGAGGTTGCGGTCGACTTTACTCTGCCATATATGAGCATAAGTTTCACCATGCATATAGTTGTACGTCGCATTCGTAGACATTGGCGGACCCAATAATCCACATAGGGCGTTGTATTGCGGTTGTATTACATTTAGCAAATATTCTTCATCTTGTCTTGTATATTTTGGTTTATTGTTTTCTTTTACAAGACCTATATGCTTTACATGTTCAAGCACCACGTACCCGCCTTGATCAATGACCCATTTATATGCCAAGCTGCCTTGTGGTAAGATACTCAATTCTGATTCATTATCATCGTTCCATCCAAATCGGGTGGTTGTCTTTTCTGTGTGTTTGAATCCATAAAGTCCATTGTCACTTGACGCTACAAATGGTTTATCTGTTATTATTTCTAAATGTTTTGATTTTTCGGTAACATCAAAATAATAAAACAACTCTGTTGGAATTTTCACATTGACATCTTTTGTAATTGCTACATCTGTCCCGTCCACATTTCCCCAAAACAAATACAGAATAGCTGATAGTGTACCGATGCGTGGACCGAATCGCGAGCTTAGTAATCGGAGCACCTTGACAGGGTACAGTTTACCTTGTCCGTTTTTGTAGACACTGGCAACAGAGTTTTTCAATTTATATATTTCATCTACTTTTTTTACACCTACTGTATTGACCGCCTTTTCAAAATCAGTGTTTTCACGTATTGATGTTGCAATGTAATATGCACGGGCAAAGTCGGTTTTCTTCATTTCTTTCGATTCGTCGTAATCACAATCTGGTATGGCATCAAAACTAGCATTCGTAGACTCGACCCATAAACTGTTATGTTGATCCCATTTCAGTGAAATATCACTTTGAATATTAGTGTAAACACCATTTTCATCATTTATTTGGATTACAAAGTATGGGTTGGTCGATTCGTCCACTGTCCATCGGCCGTTCCATTTCAAAGGCACATCGTTTCGGACAGAATAAGTTGCTGTCTCTTCATCCTTGCCAATGACATAGTACTTGGGACCCCCGCCACTTTGACCACGATATGCAATAGTTTTGATGCTAAAGACATCTAATGTTCCGTCATCAACTTTTGCAATTAAACGCGAGCCTTTCTTGTGCAATGTGATCCCATTGGGACACGCTATGGTTCCTGTTGAATAATTGATCCATTTTTGTTTCAATGGTATGACAACCCATGGCCTTGCAGAGAATCGGCGCCAGTTTTCCCCATATTTCCCAATGATAAAAACATCCGGATTTCGGATGTCAAGACGCAAATCCGACATAACCTTGGCCCGTTTATTCACCTTGATCATTTACCTATAATCAGAACAATTATTATAGAAATAAATGAATATATACACAAACTCGTAGATCACTACTTCTTGGTCTTGACAACCTTTGTCTTGACAGCCTTTGTCACAGGGCCAATGGCACGAAGCTTGACAATCGCCTTGTCCACTGCCTCCTTCATGAATCCTGCTACATCATCGTGTGCCTCGAAGAAGCGGATCTTGCAAATAATGTCACTCTCGAGAGGGTGTGGCTGGAAGTAGCCAGCGAAATCAAGTGTGTCTTGAGCACGAACATAGTCGTTGTAAAGTGACACTTGCAGGAGATTGCCCAGGGTGTGATCCTCGTTCTTGATCTGGATTGCATATAGATGATTGTCTTGGTCGATCGGCTGCACTACAATCTTTTCGGGATTTCCAATCGACTCCAGCTTGGCCACCACAACATCAATTGCCTTTTGCCATATGTAGCTTGGTGTCATGCGGCACTCGGACTCGATGATCACATGGAACGAGTTGGGTTCATCATACTCGTTCTTGGAAAACAGGCGATACTTGTCAAGTGTCTCGAACTTGTTGACAGCCGCATCCGACGTCTTGTCAACTGCAAGTCGCGCCTTTGTCACCTCGGTCACATCCAAATTGTTAAAGTACGTGCACGTGTTGACAGGGCACCAACGAGTATGCATCTTGGCGATTCCCTTGCGCCCTGCAAACTCGACATGCAACTTTTCGTCTGGTGTCTTGAGCTTTGTGATGATGATATAGGTTCCTGTAATGGGATCCGGGGGAAAGATCTTTTCACGCACACTTGCTGGGTACTCGTTGTCCACGTCATCGAATACCTTGATATCACCGGTAGTGACCAACTTTGGACCTGTCTCGTCAATCACAAACTTGTACTTGATCGGATCATAGCTTTCAATCTCGTCGGAATCAAAACACAGGGGGAGCAGCGAAATTCGGTGACCTGTGAACTCGTTGTGAAGAGCAGATGTATTGGAGATGACATTGACATCAGATGTCTCGGGGTGGTAACTGTCGAAACTCACGGCCACATTCGGAATCTCAGAGAGGGCAACACGGCGAATCGCATTGAGGAATCCTACGTCGATTCCATCGATATCAAACTCGAGGTGCTGACCGAGCAGAGAGGTTGTTACGTTGGAGATGGGCATCGTATTGTAATATATTAGAATACAATAATCATTTTTTTATATCACCGCGTTGCCTAGGCATCGTTTTTTTGTGGATAAAGAAAAACACCATGTCTCAAAAGCCATATATGCTGTTCTATAGCTCCAGATGCAATTATTCCCAAGAAGTTGTTTCTCAAATCAGCAAGGTGAACCTGGGGTCTATATTCCTGCAAGTCAATGTGGACAATGGCAATTACAACCTACCTCCTTTTGTGGATCGCGTCCCACTAATCTATATTATTGCATCAAAGGAACTTGTGGTGGACGACAATGTCCTACGTTTTGTGAATGCTCTACATAGCCAGCTACAACCAGTTGGGCAACAACAGTCTCAACCGCCCTCACAAAAGCAGCAACAACAACCTACTGGTGAACTCGAGTACCTTTCTGACATGAACAAGAGCATTTCAAACAGCTTCTCGTTCATTCAAGAGGGCGATGACAATATTACCCCGTTGGGTTATGGATTTGTTGCACAAAAAGGAAATAGTAATGACCAACCTGGGCTACAGCCACAAAGCATGAGCAAAGGGTCGAAAATGGACAGTGCTGTTCTAGAGAACTTCAAGACACAAAGAGATCAAGAACTTGCATGTTATATGCCTCAGCGAAGTATATAAGAGTTAATGTTTCCGTGTCAACCAGACATCATGATGCAAGATATTGATTTGTTTGATCTATTCAACCGCAAAATCATCGAGTTTGCGAAAGATCTCATTTATATATTTCCATCCATGAATGATTTCAAAATCTTTCTTGATTCGTGTGTGTGGTCTGCGGCGATCGACAAGGCAGCACCACAAGCGTTGTTTGAACATCTAGTAGTGAAACCCTTTGGCGAAAAGATCCTCCATCGCGATGAATCTTTCTTTTTGTACGAGTCTTACAATGACTATAACGAGTATATGCAGCATTATGGACATGACCTCAATTTGATACATAAACTAAAAGGCATTTGGAAAAACCTGGATGACGAAAACAAGGGCATGATTTGGAAGTACATGCAAGTTCTCCTTGTGTTGTCGCAAAAGTGTTGTGGAAAGAGCCTTGATGAACTCGATTCTAGCATTTTCGTCCATAATAGGGCATAACGCTGCCCTATAGCCCCACTACGTTGCACTAGCAAAAGTTTTTTATTTAGTTTTATTTTAAATTTAGTTTAGGGTTTAGTTCAGTTTTAGTCAGATGAACTGATTGTCCATTTGGACACCTTGTCCATATTGATTTGATGCACCCATGATTTTATATACAATAAAAAGTTGTATATTTACCAAAAAATGAATCAACATACAGCTAAGGTCATTTTAAATGGGACACATTAAAATATGATTAAAATAACGTATTTTTAAACTAAATGCACAATCTCGAAACACGCTACAAATCTGTAGTTCATTACAATTATTTTCTTAGGA
>Ga0214249_1000405_pt1 | contig 18604 bp, 13 predicted proteins | sample TroBogypolimnion_17_FD_153087 | JGI IMG/M metagenome (GOLD analysis project Ga0214249, IMG submission 153087) | Freshwater microbial communities from Trout Bog Lake, WI - 23JUN2009 hypolimnion | ecosystem: Environmental > Aquatic > Freshwater > Lake > Hypolimnion/Profundal zone | place: Trout... | reverse complement strand
CCAGAAGTTGTAGTAGTACTTCCCGGCTTTGGAGATGTAGGGGATCTTGGCCTCGGAGTCGAGGATCTTTAGAATCTCGGCCTCCCGGTTTTTGTAGGCGGCCCCGCCCTCCAGCTCCGCGGCGGATTCCGCATTGCGGGCCTTCACCCAGGCCATGGCCTTTTCGCCGGTGACGTCCTCCAGCCAGGCGTGAGGATCGGCAGTGGGGGCGGGTTTGGCGGGCATGGTGTGGATCTCCGGGAGCGCGGTCTGGCCCAGGAGGGGCAGACTCAGCGCGAACAGCAGGGACAGGGGTTTCATGGATTCCTCGGCGGCATGGTGGGGTCAGGAAGCGGAAAGCCGGGCCGCGAAGGCGCGGAATAGATCCCGGGCGGCGTCGCCGGCGGGGCCCCTGAGGGTCACGAGGTTTTCAGGATGCCACTGCACGCCGAAGATCCAGCGGGCCGGATCGGGGGCCTCCAGAGCCTCCACGAGGGGGCCGGTCTCGGGGTGCACTGTATCCAGGTGCCAGCCCACGGCCACCAGGTCTGGGGCCACCCGCTTCACGGCCTGGTGGTGGCGGCTGTTCACCAGGAAGACGTCCTCGCCCAGCAGGGCCCGCAGGCGGGACTGGGGGGCCAGCTGCACCCGATGGTGCATGTCGGGATGATCTGGGGTGCCGTGCTGATGACGGGCGGACTCGCATCCGAAGTACTCGGGCACGTCCTGGATCAAGCTGCCTCCGAGAGCCACGTTGAGGGCCTGCTCGCCCCGGCAGATGGCCAGGATGGGCAGGTTGGCTTCCCAGGCGGCCCGGATGAGGGGCAGCTCGAAGGCGTCGCGCTCGGCATCGACCTCGGCTTTAGGGTGCACGGGTTCAGAACTATCCCAGTGGCTGGGATGGATGTCATAGCCTCCTGTGAGGAGCAGGCCCGTGACCCCGACGAGGCTGGGCTGGGGCTCCCCAGGGCCCACCAAGTCGGTGAGGCCGGTCCAGCCGGCCATTTCCAGGGCCGGGAGGTAATGCTTCTCCGCACCGGACTTGTTTTTGCAGCTCACCAGGAGTTTTGAGTTGTCCCTTGACATGACTTTCCCTCGGCGCAAACCTCATCACCCTACCACCCCCTCAGATGGTCTGAGTTGACGGTGAAGCGGAGAGCTCCGCTGACAGGAGGACAACATGTCCGGTTCCTTGAACAAAGTCATGCTCATCGGCAACCTCGGGCGCGATCCCGAGCTGAAGTCCACCCCCTCGGGCCAGACCGTGGCCCGGTTCTCTGTGGCCACCACCGAGAACTGGAAGAACCAGGCCGGCGAGAAGCAGTCCAAGACTGAGTGGCACAACATTGTGGTCTGGGGCAAGCAGGCCGAGATCGCTGAGAAGTACCTGCGCAAGGGCAAGCAGGTGATGATTGAGGGCCGCATCCAGTACCGAGAGTACACGGATCAGGCCGGCGTCAAGAAGACCGCCTGCGAGATCCGCTGCGACAACTTCGTCATGCTCGGCCGGGCGGACGAGGGCGGCGGCGGTCGCGACAGCAGCAGCTACGGGAGCCGCAGTGGCGGTGGCCAGGACTTCGAGGATCATGGCGCCCCCAGCCCCTCCAGCAGTGGCGGTGGTGGCAGCTTCCCCGACGACGACATCCCGTTCTGATCGGGGTTTGTTCCGCCGCTGAGTGCGGCACGGCTTCAAAACGGCGCCCAAAAGGCGCCGTTTTGAAGGTATGGACAGATCTCAGAATAGGCGGGGAAGCCGCCCCTGCAAATCGTGCCCGCAGGGCGCGATTTGCAAGGCAGTCCCTACGAGAACACCCCTCGGAATCCCCCGAAAACTAAGGTAGAATGTACGGTTCGGGAGATTCCATGCTTGCTGTACAGAATGTCACCATGCGCTACGGCTCGAAGATCCTGTTCGAGGATGTGACCACGACTTTCAATCCGGGGCGACGGTACGGTCTCACGGGACCCAATGGCTCGGGCAAGTCCACCTTCATGAAGATCCTCTCGGGCGAGCTCGAGCAGCAGATGGGCAATGTGATCCGCCCCCGCAAAATGGGCATCCTGCGCCAGGACCAGTTCGCCTTCGACGAATTCCGGGTCATCGACACGGTGATCATGGGCAATGCAGGCCTCTGGAAGGCCCTGCAGGAGCGGGACGCCATCTACGACAAGGCCGAGATGACCGACGAGGACGGCATGCGAGTGGCCGAACTGGAGGGCGTCGTGGCCGATGAGGATGGCTACACCGCCGAGAGCGATGCGGCCGTGCTGCTGGCCGGACTGGGCATCCCCGAGGAGCTGCATGACCGCAAGATGAGCGAGCTGCAGGGCGGCCAGAAGGTCCGAGTGCTGCTCTCCCAGGCCCTCTTCGGTGACCCCGGCTGTCTGTTGCTGGACGAGCCCACCAACCACCTGGATCTCGACTCCATCCACTGGCTGGAGGAGTTCCTCATCCGGTACAAGGGCACCGTGGTGGTCATCTCCCACGATCGCCACTTCCTGAACAATGTCTGCACCCACATCGCCGACATCGACTACCAGACGATCATCCAGTACACGGGTGGCTACGACGACATGGTCATGGCCAAGATCCAGGTGCGCAGCCGCATCGAGTCCGACAACGCCCAGCGCGAGAAGAAGATCGACCAACTGAACGAGTTCATCCAGCGCTTCGCCGCGGGCACCCGCAGCAGCCAGGTGAACAGCCGCCGCAAGGAAGTGGAACGGCTCCAGCCCAGCGACCTGGCCCGCAGCAACATCCAGCGCCCCTTCATCAAGTTCAACCAGGCGAAGCCGGGCGGGCGCTATGCCCTGGAGTTCGAGGGCGTGAAGAAGGGCTACGACACGGACAAGTCCGGCAAGGGCGGCCGTCAGGAGGTCATCAAGGGCTTCTCGGCCATGGTGCAGCGCGGCGAGAAGATTGCCCTCATGGGCCGCAACGGCATCGGTAAGACCACGCTCCTCAACGCCCTGCTGGCCAACGCGCCCCAGGTCACCGAGCTGAACCTGAAGCTGGACGGGGGCGAGGTGAAGTGGGGCCACGATGCCAACGTGGGCTACTTCTCCCAGGATTTCGCTGAGAGCATCCCCAAGGGCTATGAGCTGGTCACCTGGCTGCACCAGTTCGATCCCGAGGCCACCAAGGAGCAGATCCGCGGCGTCATGGGCCAGATGCTCTTCCGGGGTGAAGAGGGCAACAAGATGACCGAGGTGCTCAGCGGTGGTGAGTCCTGCCGCCTGCTCTTCTGCAAGCTCATGCTGCAGAAGCCCAACATCCTGGTGCTCGACGAGCCCACCAACCACCTGGACCTGGAGGCGGTCATCGCCCTCAACGATGCGCTCCAGCGCTACGAAGGCACCATCCTGCTGGTGACCCATGACGAGGACATCATCGACGAGGTGGCCACCCGCATCTGGCACCTCACGGACGATGGCATCGAGGATTTCAAGGGCAGCTACTCGGAATACAACGCACCGACGGGACGCTGAGGCGGGCTCCAAGATCGCTTTGCGATTTTGGAGTGGGAAAAAGGTATGAAGGGTGGGGCTTGCCTGGGCTTCAGATTTGATTATATTGAGACGGAGTCTTGATATTTGGGACTCCGTGGGGAGTCTCCGTGGTGCTTCGACAGGGCAACCTAGGCCACCCTTCGTCGGGCTCAGCCGAGGGGCTTGGTTCGGGTGCCAGACGGAGGCTGACCCGCCTGGGCCGGGTGCTGCGGGAGTTGGAGGACTTCAAGCGGGCCCTGGACGAGCACGCCATCGTGGCGGTCACGGACGCCAAAGGGCGCATCACCTATGTGAATGACAAGTTCTGCGCCATCTCCCAGTACAGCCGCGAGGAGCTGCTGGGCCAGGACCACCGGATCATCAACTCGGGCTACCATACCAAGGCCTTCATGGCCGAGCTCTGGAAGACGATTCAGGCTGGAAAAGTGTGGAAGGGGGAGCTGCGGAACCGGGCCAAGGACGGCAGCCTCTACTGGGTGGATACCACCATCGTGCCCTTTCTGGGCGAGCGCGGGGAGCCGGTCCAGTTCGTGGCCATCCGTGCGGATATCACCCAGCGGAAAGAGGCGGAGGACGCCCTGCGCCAGTCCCAGAAGCTGGAGAGCCTGGGCGTGCTGGCAGGGGGCATCGCCCACGACTTCAACAATCTGCTCACGGTGATCCTGGGCAACGCCAACCTGGGCGCCGCGCACCTGCCACCAGAGAGTCCCGCCCACCCCTTCCTGGTGCAGATCGAGCAGGCCAGCCTAAGGGCTGCGGATCTCACCCGCCAGCTGTTGGCCTACGCGGGCAAGGGGCGCCTCCAGCTCATGGAGGTGGATCTGAACCGCCTTGTGGTGGAGATGACCCAGCTCCTCACGGTATCCCTGTCCAGGAAGGCTGCCGTCCGCTTTGACTTGGCCCCGCAGCTGCCTCTCATTTCGGCTGACCCCACCCAGATGCAGCAGCTGGTCATGAATCTGGTGGCCAATGCCTCCGAGGCCATTGGCGAGGAGATCGGCGGCCTGGTCACCATCCGCACCGGAGTGCAGACGATCGACGGCACCTACACCCACGGCCTCCTGGCCTCGCTGCCCCTGGGGCCGGGCACCTACGTGAGTCTGGAAGTGAGCGATACGGGCTGTGGCATGAGCCCTGAAGTGCTGGAGCAGATCTTCGATCCCTTCTTCACCACCAAGTTCACAGGGCGGGGCCTGGGCCTCTCGGCCATGCTCGGGATCCTCCGCAGCCACCAGGGGAGCCTCAAAGTCCAAAGCGAACCGGGGCGGGGGTCGGTGTTCCGCCTCTTCCTGCCCGCGCTGAGTGGGAATCTGGAGGCCCCGGAGCTGCCGGCTGCCGCCGGGTGGCGCGGCCACGGCCTGCTTCTGCTGGTGGATGACGAGCCCGGCGCACGTGCCGTGGCCCGCCGCATGGCCGAGGATCTGGGCTTCCATGTCCTCGAGGCTGCGGATGGGCGGGAGGCCCTCGCACTCTTCGAGCTGCGCCACCGTGACCTCAGCGCCGTGCTCATGGACCTCACCATGCCCCACATGGATGGCGGCCAGGCCTTTCTTCGCATGCATGAGGTGAACCCCGCCGTGCCAGTGGTGCTTTCCAGCGGCTACGGCGAACAGGGCCTGCTCGTTGAGTTCCAGGGCCAGGGCCTGGCAGGCTTTCTGCCGAAGCCGTACCAGGGGGCTCAGTTCGAGAGGGTGATGCAGCAGGCCTTGGTGGGGAGGTAGGGCTCCAACCTCGCCTCGCGATTTTGGCGTGAGAAGAATACTTCAGGCGGGTTCGGGAGCCGCCTGAAGGAGCATCCGCAGCACTTCCTCGGCCACCATGAGGCCCACGATGGCGGGCATGTAGGAGATGGTGCCCACAGGGCGTCGGGCACGGCCGGGACCGCGGTGGGGCTCGATGTCCAGGGGGTTGGCCGGGCGCTTGTTGTCGGCGGGCTCCAGGGAATAGACGCAGCGGATGCCCTCGGTAATGCCCACCTTGCGGAGCTCCTTGCGGACGCGGGCCGCCAGGGGGCAGTTGCGGGTCTCGCTGAGGTCGCCCACGAAGAGCTGGCTGCTGTCCGTGCGGCCGCCGGCCCCCATCGCCGTGAGCATGGGCAGGCCGCTTTCATGGGCTGTGCGCATGAGGGCCACCTTGCAGGTCAGGGAGTCGATGGCGTCCACGATGACGTCGGGACGCGGCTCCAGCAGTTCGGGCAGAGTGTCCGTGTGAATGAAGGTGACGTGGGGTTCCACATCGCAATCGGGATTGATGTCCCGCACCCGGGCCGCAGCCACTTCGGCCTTCGGTTGGCCCAAGGTGGAGCGCAGGGCGAAGAGCTGGCGGTTGAGGTTGCTGGGGCCTACGACATCGTGGTCCACCAGCCGCAGGTGCCCCACCCCGGCGCGGGCCAGGGCCTCTACAGCGAAGGAGCCCACACCGCCCAGGCCGAACACTGTCACCCGGGCTGCGCGGAAGCGCTCCAGGGCCGCCTCACCGAGCAGCAGCTCACTGCGGGAATACCACCTCATGCCAGCAACTCCTTGAAACACCGCTGGCCATTCTCCCAGGTCTGGGCCGCCAGATCCTCGGCGGTTCCGCCCAGGAGGGCTGCGGCGCCCGCGATCACGGCCGCCAGCTCCCCCCGGCCATCGGTTTCCAGCAACAGATGGTCAGGGTGCACGGCCCGCAGGGCCGCGCCCAGGGCAGCGCGTTCAGGCTTCAGCAGATCCCCGGAAAAAGAGAGGAAGACCCCCAAGGTCTGAAGCGAGCGGGCCACCTCGGGGCTGCCGGAAAAGGCATGGACCAGGGCTCCCGCGGGCGGGACACCCTCCTCCCGGAGCAGGTCCAGCAGGGGCCCCCAGGCCCGGACCACGTGCATAGCCACGGGGCGGTGGAGCCTGTGCGCCAGGCGCAACTGGTGGCGGAAGGCCATGGTTTGGGCTCCGCGGTCGGTGGACTTGCGGGAGAAGTCCAGGCCGCACTCCCCGAGGCCGGCCCGGTGATCCTGCAGGAGGGTCTCCAGGCGTCCCAGCCAGCCCGGCGCTGCCTCCGTCACGAACCAGGGATGCAGGCCCAGCATGGGCAGCGCCTGACGCTCAGAAGCAGCGTGGGCCAGCACGGCCTCCCAGTCACCCTCAGAGGTTCCGCACACCACGCGCACCAGGTCCGGCGACCGGGGTTGATCCAAGTGGCTGTGAGCATCAAAGCGGAGTGACATGGGCAGGGTGCCTGAGATTTTCTTGCGGCCTGAGTCTGGGAGCATAGGAAGGGGGGCCAGGATCGATGTTTAGCATCCTGCCACCAAAGGGGCGAGGGGCGCCGCGATCTAAAAGCCTTTGCTGCCTATTGGGCACAGAATCTAGACTTATCCGAACCTGCCTTATCGTGTCCCACGGAGCCCCCATGCTGAGAGCCCCCATCACCATGCTGTTGTCCGCGCTGCTGGCTGCCCAGGCGCCCGCCCCCGTGAAGGCACCCGTTCCGGCCGCGGCCCAGCCCAGCCAGCCCAAGCAGGACATGGTTCTGGCTAAGCTGGGAACGAAGAGCATCCGGCAATCAGATTTCGACACCTTCCTCCGCCTGGTATTCAACGAGCAGCAGCGGCAGCAGATGAACACCGCGCCTGGAGCCCTGGAGCGGGTGCGGGCTGGTTTCCTCGACTCCCTGGTCATGGCGGCCAAGGCCCGGAAGGAGGGCTTGGATAAAGCTGCTGACGTCAAAAAACAATTGGAATATGCGGGCATCCGCGTGTTGGCCACGGCTCTGGCTGAGAGGCACAAGGAGGAACTGAAGGCTCAGTCTGAGGTCCAGGATTCAGACTTGAAGGCCTACTACGAGAAGCACCCCGAGCAGTTCCAGGCCAAGTCCTCCTTCAGCGCCCGTCACATCCTCATCTCCACCAAGGGCTCCCAGCCCGGCACCAAAGGGCTCAGCGATGAGGAGGCCCTGGCCAGGGCAGCCCAGGCCATGGCGGATCTGAAAGCGGGGAAATCATGGCTGGAGGTGGCGAAGCAGTACTCCGATGACCCCGGGAGCAAGGACAACGGTGGGCTCTATGAAAATGTCCCCTATGGCCGCTTCGTGCCGGCCTTCGACGAGGCGGTGCGCAAGCAGGAACTCGGCAAGCCGGGCGAGGCCGTCAAGTCCAGTTTCGGCTATCACATCATCCAGGTGGAGAAGCGTGGCGAGGCCGGGGCCCAACCTTTCGACACAGTAAAAGAGCAGGTCCGCCAGAAGGCGGCGGCCCAGAAGCTCGAGGAGGTACGCAAGGCCTTCCTGGAAGCCTGCCGGAAGGAGGTGGGCTTCGTCGAAGCAACCAGCGCTCCCGCGCCACCCTCAAAGCCCGCGGCGCTCAGCCCGGCACAGTGATATCAAAGCAGATTCAGGCTCCGGACCTTCCCACCAGGGAATACCTGGTCCAGCTGGGTCCCGCTGAGGCCGTAGAGGCGCTGGAACAAGCCACCCAGCAGGGCGCGGTAATCATTGAGCACCGGGTAGTCCCTGTCCTGGAAGAGAGCCTTCCGGTCCACAGCCACCTGCTCGCCCGCCACACGGCTCCCTTTAACTGCTCCACCCAGGACCCAGGCCACGCTGCCGTGGCCGTGATCCGTGCCCTTGGTGCCGTTCTCCCGGAAGGTGCGCCCGAATTCCGAGAGCACCACCACGAGGGTCCGCTCCCAGACGGTGCCCAGCTCCTGGGCGTAGGCCGCCAGGCCCCGGCCCAGGTTCTCCAGGTTGCCATTCAGGGCTGCGGCCTCGTTCACGTGGGTGTCCCAGCCGCCCACATCGATGAAACCCAGGCTGAATCGCTCGCGCATGAGGCGGCCCATGCGGCGGGCCTCCAGCTCGAAGCCCTTGGGTGAGATGGCGTTCCTGCTGGCCTCGGCCGAGTCCCGTTCGAAGTCCTTGGCCACTTCCTTGCGCAGTTGGAGGCCCTCCGCCACTCTGGCCTCCAGGGGATGCCCCTGATACATCTCCGCGAGGATGGCCATCTGCCGCTCATCGAAGGGCGTCTTGCCCACCTGCTTCAGGGAGACGTTGGGCACCGTGAGGCGGCCCTTCATGGCCAGGGGCAGGCCATCGGTGAAGGCGATGGGATTGGTGTTGCCGAGCACCTCCGCCAGCCGGTTCAGGAACCCGCTGCCATAGGTCCTGGACCCATCCAGCGGCTCTCCAGCCTCGATGCTGTCCTGGGTCTCGAAGTGGCTTCGGGACAGATCATGAGTGCCGGCGAAGGGCACGAAGGCCGCCTGGCGCCGCTGCCAGAGGGGGAGGATCGACTCCCTAAGGGCTGGGTGCAAACCCCAGGCGCCATCCAGGGCCAGGCAGGCCTGGGGATTGGCCGCATCAGGGCGGGGCAGGGCCAGGCCAGGCCGCGCCTCGTAGTAGAAAGGGCTCGCGTAGGGTACCAGCACATTGGCGCAGTCATAGCCGCCCCGGAGGAACACCACCAGGCATTTGGGCTCGGTTTCATGTCCGGCATATAGGCGCATCCCTTGGGCGGCGAAGACCGCGGCGCCCAGGGTTTGAAGGAAGGTACGGCGTTGCATGGTGCCTCCTCAGCGGGCCATGAACTCAGGCGAGGCCAGCAGGAACGTGTTCCATTCCAGCTGGGAGTTGGCCCGATCCAGAGTCCGCAGGGTGGTGGGGGCCAGCATCGGCTCCACCGCCTCAAAGTAGAGTCGACTGCTGAGCCTAGGAAAACCAGTGCTGGGGCCGGGTTTCCGGCCATCCCCATCGAAGAGCCCGCCATTGCCGCTACCGATGGTGCGGGCGATTTCAAAGCGCCGGGCCATCTGCCCGGGGCTGGACCAGGCGGCGCTGTTCAGCGGGTAGCCATCCGGTGTGCCATGGCCGAAGAGCGGCTCGCCCATGGCATTGAGCCAATTGATCACAGGCCCCATGTTGAGCGGGTGCTTCCCGTCATAAGCCAGGCGGAGTGTGGCTGCCAGGTAGTGCATGGGGTCCCGGAAACCTTGTCCCAGGCTGTCCAAGAATGGCCTCGATGCGAATAGGGCCCGCAGAACCGCAGAAATGTCGCCGCCACTGCGCTGGAACTCATGTGCCAAGGTGTCGACCAGGGCAGGTGGAGGCTCGGCGCCGAGCCAATAGGCCGCCAGCTTGCCGCTGACAAACCGGGCCGTGGCAGGCTGGGCTACGAGCAGGTCGATCACGCGCTCCACCTCACCGAACCCTTCCCCGGCGATGCGCGTGCCCAGCACCACCTTGTCCCCGAAGTCATGTCGAGCGGGGTTGAACTCGAAGGCGCCACGGCGGCGATAGAGCGCCTGCCACTCTGACTTGAGGCGGGGGACCTGGCCTCTGCTCAACCCTACGCCGGTGAGGACCCGGGCCAGCTCCTGCACATCCTGCTGGGTGTAGCCAGCGGTCACGCCCATGGTGTGCAGCTCCAGCAGCTCGCGAGCATAGTTCTCGTTGAGCCGACCGCCTGCGCTCTGGGCATTGTCCAGGTAGACAAGCATGGCGGGGTGGGTGAGGGTGGCCAGCACCAGATCCCGGAAGCGCCCGAGAACATGAGGACGGATGGCCTGTTCTTCATAGTCGCCAACGGTCCAGCGGAGGTTGCCCTTCCCTTGGAAGACATTGAAGTGATTCAGCCAGAACCAGTCCATCTGCTCCTGCACCTGGGCCGGGGACCAGAGGGCCCGCAGCAGGTGGCGCCGCGCGGCCTCCGTGGCCGCCATGTTCGCTGCCTGATTCTGTGCCTGCCGCGCCGACTGGCGGGAATCGTCATTCGGCAGAGACTCGATGCGCTTGTTCTCCGCCTCAGCCTCCGTGAGGGCCTGCTCCACCGGCCGACGCGTCAAACCCAGGGCCGCGATGGCCTCCAGGACCTCTGCCGGGGGCTGGAGGCCTCCGGGGCGCAGTTGCTCTTCCAGGAATCGCTTGCGTCCCAGCAGCCGATACCGCTCAACGGTGGCGCCATCGACGCCGTAGGTCACCCGGTTGAGCCAATGCAGGTCCTCGTTGGACAGGGGTGCCCTACCATCAGCCGCGAAGGCCTGGCCGAGGTGGAGGCAGCCCAGGGCTGCGAGCAGGCAGGCGCCTCGCCGGAGGGCTCGACGGGCGCGTTCCATCTTTGGATTCATCGAGCCTCCTACCGGGCATAGAGCCGCCTGGGGCCTGGAAGGTTGAAAGGCCACGGCGGGAGGATGCTCTGCCATCAGCGGATCCGGGCCAGCACGGCCGTAGCTGGAGGAACGGTCAGGATCAGGCTGGAATTGACGACACCCACGTTGACCGAGGGCTGGGGGGACCAAGAGCCATCCGCGCCGATGGCAGCGCCGTTGAGCAGGGTTCCCGTGGGGCTGTCGAGGCTGGTGCCCGTGAGGACCGTTAGGTTGGCGGAAGTGGCGCTGACGCCGAGCCCCGTGGTGACTGTCGCAGTCTGGGCGCGGTCCTTGTTCACAAGCACCAGCGCTGTGGTGCCATCGTCTGCTGCGACGGCGTAGGCAGAGAAAGACAGGGTTCCAGCACTCACCATGGTGGTCAGGATTCTGCCCGGGGCCGCCATGGCGACGAGGGCCAGGCCGTAGTATTCCGGGCGGGCCATCACCACATGGGTGCCATCGTCCGCGATGGGGGTGTACCCGGTGCTGTTGCCCCCGCCGTGAAAGTTCACCCCCGAGGAACCGTTGAGCGCATTCGTGAACAGAAAGTCGATGGCCCAGAGGGCTGTGCCATAGGCATCGCTCACGTTGGGGGCGCCACCGTTGTAGAACGAATTGGCCTCCGCGAGCCGGTAACCTCCTGGGGTGGCGGCGGCGGACTGCTTCAGGGCCTGGAGGATGCCTGGCAGGTTGGGGTCAGGACTCAGCAGCAGATCGACGGTGGAGGTGACGAGCTGGCCGTCGGCCCGGTAGTAGTGCTGGGTCAAGAGCTGCAGCGCGCTGCCCTGGTCCTTGGCGAAGGGACTCGTGAACCCGCTGGTGTTGTAGGCCGAGGCGGGACCTGTGAAAACAGCGGAGGCCATCTTGGCCTGAAGAGCCGCGGCATAGTTGCGCCACTCTGCAAGGAAGGCCGAATAGGTGTAGGTGGTGGGGCGGAGGCCGTTGGAGTGGTAGAGATCCGGTTCGTTGCCAAGCTCAAATCCGTAGAGGCTCGCTCCCAGCGCATTGGCCGCGTAGGCTGCCTCGTCTGCCATCTGGGACGGTGTATTCGTGGCGAAATTGAGGCCGTAGATGACCCGCCAGTTGGATGCCTTCAGGAAGCCCGCCAGCCGATCTACATCTGGAGGGGCAACCTTGCCAGAGGTCAGGCCGAGGCCTGCATTGTCCCAGGTGGTCTTGTCGACACTGTTGCCCCCCACGCGGAGAATGCCGGGCCCCAGGAAACGGAATAGCGCAACCAACCCGGTGTTCCCGGTGTTGAACAGGGGCAAGTTCAACCGGCTCTTCTCATAGCTGAATCCCACGAATCCTGTCTCCAGACGCGGGCCGGTGGCCGGGCGCTGCACGGATACCGCCACCGGGAGGCCTGCGGGAGATGAGCTGGGGGAGGAAGCCCGGCTTGCCCCTCCACATCCCGACGAAAGGGCAGCCAGAAGGGCGAGCCCAAGACCGGTGACCCGCGAACGCCCGGCAGTCCAACTGGTCATGCAACATCCCCCAGCCGTTTGGATGGTTCTGCCTCAAGGCAACGGGCCCCCCGCCGCAAGGCGGAGGGCCCGAATAGCCGTCTAGTGACGTGCGTTGGCGATGCCTTCTTCGGTGAAGCGGATGGCCTCCTTGATGTGCTGGAGGGCGCGCTTCTGAAGGCCACGGGCGAAGTTGTTGTCCTCCTCCTCATGGCAGTCCTTCTCGGCTTTGTGGAGCAGCTCCAGGGCCCGGTGGAGTCGCCCTGCGTAATCAGCCTTGGCGTCCACGGGCGGATGGTCCTGGAGGTTCTTTCCGTCATCGATGGAGGCCTCCTTTATTTCATGGATGGCCGCGTCGATCTCGCGGATGGCCGTCTTCTCGTCCCACTTCATCTGGGAGTCCCCTCCGCGGCGTTCCAGATGGGCCCTGGCATGGCGCAGGTCGGTGAGGGCGTGGAGGTAGGCCGGGTGGTGTCCCGGCTGGTCCGCGCGGAGGGCGGCGGGGGCCAAAGCCATGACCAGGCAGGCCAGCGTGGCGGAAAAGGTTGAGCGTTGCATGGTGTCTCCGTGGCAGTAGGTGGGGAGGATTCCCCGGGCAATCCGTTTCAGTCACGTTCACGTTCGTGCGATTTGCGAGGTTCCTTCTCGTCCTTGGGTTTGGCGGGTTCCTGGGACTTCGCAGGGGGCTGCTTGGCCTTGTCGACCGGAACCGGCGACTTGGCAGGAGCAGCCCCAGGCCCTGGGGCCGGGGAGCGCGGCTCCGCGGGGCCTGGCTTCTCAGCGGCACGGGGCGTTTCTCGGGGCCGCTCCGGCGGTGGGCCCGAATGATCGGGCGATGGCCGTTCCGGCCCCCGCTGGACCGCAGTCGGGGCGGGCAGCGGCTTGGGGGCCACTGGCACAGGAGCAGCAGGGTGAGGTTGAGAAATGGCCGCCGGGCGGAGTGGCTGGGGTGGCGGCAGGTCCACATGGGGCTGGCCATGCACGAAGGCCGGTACGGGCCGTAGGGTGGTGGGCACGGGGGCTGGAACGTGCACCACGGGGGGTTGGGCTGCTGCCAGGTGGGCCTGGGCGGGGACCGAGGCGTTCACGGCCTGGCCCGAGGACGTCACGCCAGCCGGAGCCACGATAGTCACGTTATTGACAATGACCGTCCGATTATTGATGACGGTTGTTGTGTTTCCGAAATTCACGCTATTGGTGATGCGCATGCCGACGTTGACCACGGGCGGAGCGCCCGTGACGACCGAGGGGGCCGTGCCCACTGGCGCGGGAATGATGATGCCCGCCCGTGATCCGGGTGGAGGGGGCACGAAGACCCCCGGGGGCCCCCAGGGCTTGGGCCCTGCGATGACCCCCGGTCCGCCGATTTCCACGTGGATGTGGATCCCAGGTGGGGGTGGTACAAAGACCACGCCTGGGGCGCCCCAGTGACCCGTGATGAACACCACCATGCCATCGCGGTGCTCGTAGTACGGCGGATGCCAACGATAATCCTGGCGGGGCGGGGCCGCCCAGCGGCCATGGGCCCAGACCCAGGTGTCATGCCAGACCCAGTAGCCACCTGTCCAGATGGCCCCCTCGAAAGGCGGCGGGGGTGGGGCTTCCACCAGCATGGGCGGAGGCGCCCATGGGCAGCCGATGGCCTCAGGCTGACCGATAGGAGGCTCCAGGTAGACGCTGATGACCGACGACGGTGGTGGCTCGGGCGGAACGTGGGTTGGCGGAGGCGAGTAGGGCCGAGGCGCTTCTCGGACCACGACCCGTTCAGTCACGCAGGCAGTGCTTAGCACCACCAGGGAAAGGCTTGCCAGTCTGAAGAGGGGTGCCCGCATGGGACCTCGCAGAGAAGATGTAGGAGTGCGGTATCCAGGAGGTCCACCGGGAACGGGTTGGATGGGTGTGCCCGCCTAGGTGGGGAAAACTTAATTAATAGTTTGCCAGGATAGGTGAATCGATGGCCTGACGGCTTTTTAGTGGGTGCACTCTGGAACTGAATTCATCAGTGCAGGGGATATGCCGATATTCAAATTAATCATTTGCAAGATATAGGAATGGTTTAACGAGAATTTTGTTGAACTTTGCCGCGACAGTGGATGGCACAAGTGGCAAATCGCATCAGCGAGGCTTCCAAGCCTAATGTTCAAGAAGGAAGATCACCTGGTTGTAATGTTTCGTACTCGGCGACTCAGGGGTTTAATTAGGGAAGTCGTTTTGAATTTCTCAGAACTCCACCCCTGTTCAATTAGATGGCATTTGTGGGTTGCGACGTTTTTGGGCTTGATTCAGCTGTGGCCAAATCTGTCGACCTAATTTTAGTTGCACCGAGTTTCATGGGGAGAGTCCGATATAAACATGGCCACGTCCTTGGTGATCGCGGGGAGCAGAGAGGCCTGGAATACAGCCTGTGCGACCCAAGGGAGAGGACGTGGATTCCCTTTCTCGAACAGAAAAAGACCCGGCAGCCAATCCTGCCGGGTCTTAGTTCCGTTTTATTGATGGGGTCCGAAGGATCGGGACCCAGAGTATCGGCTACTGCCAGTTCATGTGGACGGCCCTGATGTCAGCAACCTTCCCGTTCCCATGGCAGATCAAGCATTGCTCGTTCGACTGCAGTACGATGCTGGCTCCCTGGACTCCGCTCAGGGTGGGAACATCCTTTCGCTGCTGATACCAGACGCCCCCATTTCCCTTCATGTGAGCCACTGCCGGTTTGGAGTCATGGCAGGCAGCACAGGCGGAGGTTATGGGAGAAGACACGGCGCTTTGGCCGTAATCGACAGGCTGCACCGTCACAGAGGGCCAAACGGCGCTGGGGGCGGCTGGGGCCTGGTAGGAAACGGTTGGGCCATAGACAACGGTGGGATTAACCCAGGGCCCGGACGTGAAGGAAGGCGTGGAGGTCTTGGTGGTACCCGATCCGGTGGCGACCGTGTCCCAAAGCATCCCAGCGATCTGGCCTGCGTTTGTTGTATTGCTGAAATCGTACGAGCCAGGCACATGGCAGGCTTCGCAGTCATTCAGTTTGCCGGGGTAGATGATGTTGGGGAAATTGGTCTGAATGTCGTAGGGGTTCGTGCGCATATTGGCGGCGTGGAGTCCATGCACCCAGGTCTTCGCGTTGTAGGAGAAGCCGCCGCTGGCGCCGTTGGTGTAGTGGCAGAAGATGCAGGAAGCTCCATTGTTCATGTAATTGTCATGGAACTGGGCTTCAGTATTGTTATTGGTCGTGAAGGCGCCCAGGTTGGCATGGCAGGCCTGGCACTTGGCAGGATCGACAATGGTGCGGCGAGCGATAAGGGTGACACCCAGGCCATCGGTGGAACTCGGGTTTTTTCCCGTGGCCTGAGCCCATGTGGTCATGGCAGGAAGGAGCACTCCACCCGTTCCCTGTGTCGTGGCTGATGTGGCCGGGGTCCAGGCGAAATTAGGACCTCCGCCGAGTCGATTCGCCAGGGCTGGATCGGCTGTCAGATTTGTTTGGATCACGCCGGCCGTGCCGATGGCGAAGGAGACCAGTCGCGTGTCGGTCGGTAGGATCAAGCCATCCATCACGATCTGATAGGTGCCGCTCCCAATGCTGGTGATACCGGCGGAAGCCAGCTTGATCTTGGCAACCTTCCCGGCGATGGCAGTGCCATTCCAGATGGCGCGAAGGCCCCATGCGCCAGTGTCCTGATGGCCATAATTGAAATCTGTGGGAGCAATACCATCCTGTGGCACACCCATGGTCAGTGAGATATTCGGACCAGCTGCATAGGGCGTGGGAAGCACTTCCGCACTGGCCACGGTGGTACCAGCCACGAAGGTATTCAGGGTCAGAGGGGATCCGTTGGCCAGAATCTGGAACTGGAGGACCGGATTGCCCGTGGCATTGATGGCCGCGGACACGATTTTGTAGGAGATTGCAGCAGCACCAGCAGGGAGACCGTTGATATTCGTGGCCTGCCAGTTCTTGGTGAGCTGGGCCGTGGGGTTATAGCTGGGGGCCGTGTCAGTCCCGTTCTCCTTTGGGCTCATCAGTTGGGTGTGATAGAGCCCGATGGAGGTTGCGGTGTGGCACTGCACGCACATGGATTCGTCGGCTGAAATACCACCCACGTGGAAAACGCCTGTCAGGAAGTTGACCGAATCATGGCATCCACCGCAAGCAGCCCGGCTGGGCACGGTCGCCAAATTCCCGGCCTGGGGAGTGCTTGCGCTGTTGACATGGCAGCTAGCGCAATTCGCTGCATTTTGTGGGAATTTCACGTTATACACGGTGCCGCAGAGGTCAGGTCCAATGTCATGACCATTCATGCTGAGATTTTCGCCCATATGGATCTGGTGGATCATCTGGTCGAAATCATATTCAGCGGTGCCATTGACCGTCGCTGTACTGCTGCTGGTGAAGGACAGCCCATCCGCGGATCGAGTCGCCTCGGTGGACCCATACCGGCGCTGATCCGTGTGGCAAGTCACGCAGTTCTTGGGATCGACCCGGTGTCCACCATGATAGGCGAGCCAGGTGTGGCAGTTGTTGCAGGTGGACAGCGTGACAATTTCACGGCCAGATGCTGCGACCGCCGCCCCGGTGGCCGGGATGAAGTCGTAGGTGATGTTGAGGGGATGCTGGATTTCAGCAGTCGCATTCCCTGCAGAACCATCGGGAGTATTGGCGTGCGAGCCGGAGCCGGCGCCGCGGGCATTGCCGAAGAATTCAATCACGACTCGGGTCGTGGCATTCGGGTCAAAGACTAGGTTGGTCGGGTCCAGGGCACTGACGTCCACCTTGTTGGCGGCGCCATACGAAGTGACGGCACTGGCGACCTTGGTGATATCAGTGGCGAAGGTGTAGGAGTATGTGCCATCGCCATTGCCAATCAGTGTGCCGTTGCCATCGGTGGTGGGGCCGGTGGGCACGGAGGTTGGGTTCTTGACGTTGGGAGTGGTGAGTACAACGTAATTGACCCACTTGCTTTGTGCTTTGAAGGCGCCGGTGATGGTTGTAGAGGCCACCGCGGGAATCAACTTGGCAATGGTGAACGTGAAGTTCGGGTAGCTCTTCGTCAGATCCGCAGCTGGATTCAGTTTGGTGAACTTCTCCAAGCCCACGATGCCAAGACCGCTCGTATTGGTGATTTTGAAATTCACCATGGGCTGGCCCTGGGTCCCGCTGACGGTGACGCCAGTGATGGTGCCGATCGGGTTGAGGGCGATCCACTCATCAGGAGTGAGGCCAGCAGCGTTGACAACAACCACCCCGTTGCTGCCATTGGTTCCGTTAGTCCCATTGGTTCCGTTGGTGCCATTGGTCCCGTTGGCCCCATTCAGCCCCGCAGTCCCGGTCTTCCCATTGCAACCAATCAGGGCAAGCGCCACTGCTGCGGTGGCTAGAAACCCACAAAGTTGTTTCAGAGGACGGTGTTTCATAAGGCAAATCTCCTATGAATGTGGTTGAAGGGACGCTGATCTTGCTCACCATGCTGAATGTCAGACCTTAAGGTCAGCTTAAAAACCACCGCCAAGTCGGGTGACCTCTGTCACAGACTTGTAATCAGGCCCGGGGCCGCCAGGGCCCTAGCTTGTGGCGTGGGTGGAGGGTCAAATCTGGATAGACCCCGAGCTGGAGCCCAGAACGGGCCCGACAGACCTTGGGCCGAGTGACTCTGACAACAGGCTGTGCGACTTCATCTTATGGTTGGACGTACCCAGGAACGGTTCCTGCCTCGATCAGGCTGTGCGACTTCATCTTATGGTTGGACGTACCCAGGAACGGTTCCTGCCTCGATTCGGATTTGGCTATGGATTCGGCTTGTGGAGCCCGCCCCGTGGAAGGGTGACGGTGAATGTGGCCCCGCCTTCCAGCCTGTTGGAGGCCCGGATGGTGCCGTGATGCTCCTGCACCACCCAGGAGGCGATGGCGAGTCCCAGTCCGAGGCCGGGGACCTGACCTCGGGAACGGGATGGATCCGATCGGAAAAACCGCTCGAAGACTCGCTCTAGCTCGTCCTGCGGAATGCCGGGTCCTGTGTCGCTGACGGACACCAGGATGGCCTCTGGTGCCTGCGTCATCTCTACAGTGATCGTTCCTCCGACGGAGGTGTATTTGATGGCATTGTCCAGGAGATTCCCCACCACTTGATGCAGCCAGCGTTCATCCCCGAGAATCTCATCGGGATGCAGTACCCCGATCTCCAGGAGCAGGTTCCTCGCCAGGGCCGGGAGTTGGTGGGCCTCCACCTGTGCTTCCAGGATGAAGGCCATGGAAACCGGGTTCATCTGCATGACTAGGCGGCCCGAATCAGCCTTGGCCAGCAGCAGGAGATCTTCCACCAGCGCACGGATTCGATCGACTTCCTCGCCGATGCTCTGGAGGGCATCATTTTTTGCTTCCCCGCTGCGGGGGTTAGCCAAAGTCACGTCGACTGTATTGCGAATGGTGGTCAGGGGGCTGCGCAGTTCATGCGAGGCATCCGAGGTGAACCGCTTCATGGCTTCAAAGGAACCTTCGATGCGAACGAGCATCCTGTTGAGTGTGTCAACCAGACGGCCGATTTC
>Ga0214249_1000397_pt1 | contig 19016 bp, 24 predicted proteins | sample TroBogypolimnion_17_FD_153087 | JGI IMG/M metagenome (GOLD analysis project Ga0214249, IMG submission 153087) | Freshwater microbial communities from Trout Bog Lake, WI - 23JUN2009 hypolimnion | ecosystem: Environmental > Aquatic > Freshwater > Lake > Hypolimnion/Profundal zone | place: Trout... | reverse complement strand
TTGGAGGTGGGGGAAATTCCCCACCTCCAAGGCTTCACCTCTATGCCCGTGTGCGCAAGCACCACAGCAAACAAGAACGCGATGGTGGCCTGTGAGGACCAACCACCGCGTAGCGGTTTAGTTCAACGGCGATCTTCGGTCATTTGATTGACTGACCTAATCGTGGCCACGGCAGATTACAAAGCCGTACGAACACACATTTCCGACATACTCCTCGAAAATCCGCTTGCTTGGGGTCGTTCATTCCAGCAAGCAGTTCCTGCCGCCTCGTTGCCAGCGCAATCAAGTCTGCGGGCGCAATGAGCCTCACTCGATGGGATCCTGTTGGGCGACCATCCGGTCGCTCCGTCAGAATATAGGCGTGGTCAGCCATAGCCTCACCTGTTTGCCCACACAAGGCAAAGCGCTGCGCCGAAAGTTCGATGACATCTGACCAATACGGTCGATTTGCCTCCCGGGTCTTGAGTTCAACCAATACCAATTTGCCCGTCGCATTGCGATAAACCCGATCCACCCTGGCCGTGATCACTACCGGCGAAGGCGAACCAAACAAACGCTCTGCATAGATCAGGCGGACGCCACGCAATTCCTGCGGTAGCGATTTGGTCGCTTTCGCAGGAGGACTCGACCACTTCTGCCGCCAAAGGGCAGCGACAAACTCAGCAATGCGGGCTAAGGCGGCGGCTTCAAAGTTCATCCCGATTCTCCGCTGCATGAAGCCACCGTGTTACACGCAAGAGCAAGCAGTACCAAGTGCGCCAAAACCTTCTGACCTGGTGTCTGAAGTGCCCCGCGAAACCGCGTTTCCCGCGATCCGAGTCCCCGTTCCGCTCCCGATAAAACCGTCGGTGCGCCCGGCGGCCACGCTTGATAGCACTCTGCTGTTCCGCGGTCCGTAGCTTCCCGCATTGATGCTCGAAAACCACCAAGCGCTCGCACACACCCATTTGTGCCAGTTCTGATGCGCTGACTGACGCCACCAAGCGTCCACACCTCTTCACCGAAGCCATGATCAGTCCTCCCCATCGACAGTGGGCGCATCGAACGCCTGGACCACATGCCCTGCGACGGCCGGATTGACCTTCGCGGTGACCTGCAACGCCGATGCAGCCGTTTGGGATGAGGCGCCCGGCGACGGCATCAATATCCAGTTCTGTGCCAACAACCCCTCATGAGCCAGAAAGCGCAGCCGGTTCACCCGCTTCGTCCCCTTGTGGAAACGGATCAGGTCGTCATAGAGGCGCGGGTTGTCCTCCCGCGTCATCTCGAACAGCAACCGAACCGGCTCGTTGATTGTTTCTTTGTCCCGGCTCATGCGCCCTCTCCTTCCAATCGCGATGCGCGAGCAGCGCGGCCAGGACTTTGCATCGTGGTGGCGGCGTAATTCGTGCCAGCGATCTGATAGCCCCGCAGATTCGAGAACATCGGTTCCTTGACCTCCAGAATCTGGTGCGTCACGAACGCCTCCTTTACCGCTTTCTTGAACAGAAAAGCACCGCCACCCACCAGAATGACGTGCTGGACGTCATAGAACTCCCCGATGCGGCGCATCATGGCCCCCACGGCCTGCTTGGCAACGCTTTCCACCACGGGCTTCATGCGCGCCAGACTGTAGGTCCGCTGGAAGATCGTCAGGTTCTTGTTGGTGCGCAGCGCCAGGTCGATCGCATCCAACTGGTTGTAGGGTCTGCCGATCTCCGCGCTGACGTCGTCCGCGATGACCTGCAGAATGTCGGACACCCCGCGGTTGACTGAATGGCTGCGCTTGTAAGACAGCTTCATGCCGCGCGCCACCAGCCAATCAAAAGTGCGCGCTCCGGGGTCGATCACCAAGCTGTGCTCGTTCTCCATCGCCACCACCTTGTCGTGCTGCGAGGCGTAGTCGATCAGCGCCCCGTTGGGCTGAGCCATGGCCAATGCCTTGCGCACCAGAACGGACTTGCCACTGCCCACCTCGTGGGTGCCGATCATCAACTTCTCCAGCGCTGCCTTTTTCGCACCGAACATGGCCACCGGCAGTCCCACCACCAACAGATCGATGACGTCGACCCTCATCATTCGCAGTGCGCCGCGCGCCAGGGCTAGGTATTCCGGTGTGTCAATAAAGTTGTCGTGAATCTGCGTGGCGCGGAAGGCATCCGCAGCCAGCATCACATCCGGCCCCACCTCGTAAAACATACCTCCAATCGGAATGGCAACGGTTTTGCGGCGATCGGCACCCAAGGTGGTGGATGGGTCGCGCGGGAAGGGGTAGGCCAGCGACGGGAAGCTGGCGCAGCGAATCTCGTCGCCTGAAATACCAGCGACGTACTTGGTGTTGCCGTAGCCAACGTCTACGGCTCGAACGATCAATTCCATGAGAGAACTCCAAATCAGGGTTACAAGGCGATCAGCATCGGTGGCCCGATACCGTCATGCCACGCAGAAATCCGCTTCAAACCACCCGATTTCGCGATCAACTCTGGATTGAGTCCGAGTGCAAACATGTGACGTCACACCTGAACGAGAGCATTTCATCGGGTTTTCGGAGAAGTCCTGCGTGTCGAACCACGGTCTCACCGCAAACCGAGCTGTCAAGGGCGTGATTTCCACGTATCGGGCTGCTTTGCGTTCCGTCCCGTGCCCTCCTGCCCACTTGATCCATGCCCCGGTCAAGCTCCGAACGGGAACCAGAGGCGACAATTTCTCTTGTCAAGCCCGCATCCAGCCTCAGTTTCAGCTTCCCCGAAAAATAATGCCGGCTCAAAATCACATCCCGGTCTTCCAATCGCCATCAGCAATCCCCCAGAAATCGGCACCCTTGCAGACGGGCCGACTTGACCCAGGCACTTGCATGGCGTCAACTACGGGTTCCCGAGGGCATCCTGGCCCTGCTCCATCGCGGAGCGCAAGGCGTCGCAGTCGTTACCTGCCCCCCAACTCCGGTCACCGAACCGGAATAGCCATTGCCCGCTGAGGTGGTGGCCCGGTGGAATTTTTTCGTAGTGCAACCCCCTGTGGCCTTGCCAGCGTTTGTCGCTGGGCGTTCCCTGAAACGCGCCACGGTTTTCGAGCACACGGTCGGCACCTGATGCTGTACCCCTGTTCCCGCCATCCTTTTGAGCACGCGTTACGCAACGCGCGGTTGTGTTTGCCTTTTTAGGCTCCCCGCGCGTCCTCGCTCATGTACTCGGCACTGCCCTGGACTTTCGGTCAGGGGCGGACCTATGCGAGTGGATGGCGCTATGAATCCAGAACTGATCCACCAGTACGCGCAAGGCTTGACCTTGACGCAGATGCCGCATCGCCACGCCCTTGAGGCGGGTCGGCATCACAAACCCCATGGCTGCAGAAATGCACAGGTGGGACGGATCACATGTTTCATTTTTAAGAAAGACCGAGCTGATCCGAGCTGAGCACGGGTCGGCAAAACCTTGGGTAGGTGCAGCGACTGGCGGCGGTCGCGTGCTGCACCGAATTCTTTGACCACTGATCTGCCGAACGACGGAATCCGCACGGCAGGTGGCTCCCTTGAGATTCCACGTTTTTTTCAATACCTGCCCGCCGTTCGGGCGGCGGGCGGTCAACTAAGGAATGCATCATCATGACAAACCGAACTTCTAATCGCCGGCTGCAGAAGCCAGGCAGTCCCGGCCACCTGCCGGGCGGTCAACCCTTGCGGCGCCAGGAGTGGGCCAACAAGACAAATCAAGCAATCCTCGCGAGCTATCCACTCGGCAAGACACCACCCGTCAAAGTGCTGGAGGTGCTGCTGGAACTCTTCAATACCCTGCACACCGCGTTGGAAAAAACCGTGTCCCACAAGACGCGGGTTGAACGCGCCCAATTCCTGCGGCGATTCTTTCGCGATCTCAAAGCCAAGGCAGGCTTCAACACCGTTCCCGATCCGCGGAATCTGGGGCAGAAGCACATTCACGCGATGGTGCAAGTCTGGCAGCAGGAGCATCTGGCACCGGCCACGATTCAGACCTACCTGAGTTTTCTTCGGGGGTTGAGCATGTGGATGGGTAAGCACGGCTTCGTGCGGGGGCCAGCACATTACGGCTTGAACGTCGAGGAATACCAGCGGCACGAGTACGCACAGCGGGACAAGAGCTGGTCCGCAAAGGGCGTGGATATCGACGCACTGGTGGATCGGGTGTGCGCATTCGACAAATACGTGGGCGCGTCACTTCGACTGATTCAGACCATGGGGTTGCGGCGCAAGGAGTCCGTGCTATTTCGTCCATTTGAGAGCGTCATGCCGTTTGAAGCAACCAAACTGGCGCTCGAAAAGAAGGAGGCGAGCTGGTACGTGCGCATCAAGGGCAAGGGTGGACGGGTGCGCTTCATTCCTCTGGACAACCCTGCACGGCTGGCTGCGGTGGAATTTGCACAAGATGTAGTCCGCAGCCGGGATTCCCACATGGGTAATCCGGCCAATGAGTTAAAGCAGAACCTGAGGCGCTTTGACTATGTGATGGAAAAATTCGGAATCACGTTTCTCGAACTGGGCGTGACGCCACACGGGCTCCGCCATGAAGTGTTGATCCAATTCTTCGGCGGCCAATCGGGCGAACTGCCGCCGGTGCGAGGCGGTGGGCCAATGCCGCCAGGCCTGGACCGGGCGGCAAGGCAGGCGGTGGCTGAACTGGCAGGACATTCGAGAGTTAGATCGGCGGGCGCTTATTTAGGCGCGTCGCCTGTACATCGACGTGCTGCCACGCCGATCGAAGACAAAGCCCACGCACAGTGTCCACCCATGCCGGGCAATCAAATTCGATTGCAGTGATCAAGTCACATTGGCCCGCTGCTGGATGTCACGGCATCGCTTTAACAGCGCCTCAAAAGGCTCAACGTCGTCGAGGAATAATCCGTCGTCGACCATGTGCTGATAGTCGACGGCCAATATGGCCAACGCACCGGCGTCAGGTACGAGTTGAAGGCCACCGGAGACGGCACGGTGATAGTCGATGACCTCACCGTGCTGATTTTTCTCGGCAAAGAACACGCTCTTGTGATCGGCAACCGCTTGTGCAAGGGCTCTGTCCGCGATGGCAGCTTGCACGAATCCAGCGGCGTCCAATCGAGTCACGTCATGCCAGTGACGTGCGAAGCGATCCCCACCCCGGAATTCACCCTGGATACAAAAGACGTGGATGGCGGTAGCCTTCTCCCAAAATGTTCGCTCGGCGCGCATGACCTGCGGTGTTGCAGTAGGAAATTCCACCCCCAACAGATGTGCGGCAGCGTCACAGCGGATGACGCGCGGCTCGCTGGGTTCACCCGTGGAGCGTGCTCCAAACTCCAACATGACGGAAGGTGCAACATAGCCCGTACCTGCGGCAAGCGGTTCGTAGTCGATGAAAACCTTGTCGCCCTCGGCCCGCACCGTTGCTGGTAAACCTTGTCCGCGAAGCTCCTGCTTGAGCCGTGGAACTATTTCAGTGTCCACCCAGCCTGTGAGGCGCGCACGAATCTCTTTGCTCCACTTCTTTTCCTGGCTCTTGCTGGCAGGCAGTGGTGAACCCGCATCGCCCATCAAATCGCTGGCGATGGCACTGATGTCGTAAGTCAAGTCAACGTCTTCGGAGAAGCGACGGATGACGCCGTAGGCCTTTGACAAGGACGTGCCTCCCTTGAAGACCAGATGCTGAGCGTAGGGGCCGGTAAAGAGGTGGCGCAGTGCCCAGACCACCCAGATGTCCTTTTCCAGCAGGTGGGGCAGAACACCGGATGTGTTGGCCGCCGTATTGAGCGCCTCCAGGCGTTCTGCCGTGGAGAGCCGGAAAAACTCAGCCATGAGCCACCAGCGCGCTGACCTCTTGAGCCATCCACGTCGGCAGGCGCGCGCGTGCTGAGGCAACTTCTTCCAGTTCTGACGCTGGCAGTTTGGCGCTCAGTTTGCGAATCGCTTCACCGGCTTTTTCTGGACCGAGCCAGGCCAGTGCCCGCACCACTTCACCCGCAGTCCGCCCGGGGAAGATTAGTTGCCAGATTGGCGCGTGCCGGAACTCGACCATTTGCGCGCCCAGTTTCAAGTGACGACTGCGCCCGGACGTGAGATAGACCGCCCGCATTGGCACCTGCGTGGTCAAGCCCAACGCATTGGCGGCGGCGGCGCCGTGAGACACGATGGTTTCCCCGCGCTGGTTTGCCAGACCTTCGACCATCTTGATGGTTGAAGGCGCACGGGTGCCAAAACGGCTCTCGACCGGCAGGACATAGATGCCGCGCCCGGCGCGCAGCAGGGTACCGCGCCCCACAAGGCGAGACAACACTTGATCTATGGCCGCTCGATTGCCCAGGTGCAGCAGTTCTTTTGCGACCAAAGGTGTGCCCTCCGGCAACTGGGAAGCGTGCTCCAGAATTTGTTTGGCTAGGGTTTGCATGGTGATATCTTTTGATTGGTAGAATTATGACGATATTTCTGACACTTTTCAAGGCCCAGGAACGTGGAAACAGAGTCGATCTCATGGTTTTTTAGCTTAAGCATGGCAAAAAGATTGACGAATCTTTGAAATTGCACAAAAATGCGGTTGACGAAATTAAATAAGTGCACAAAATGACCTTGCCATCGCCCTCCGCCTTCAATGCCGAACTTGTATCTGACCGCCTCGAAACGGTGTCCCAAATGCTGCTGGATGAGTTGTACGCGACGGAAGACGACCTGTCGCGATCCACCGACAGCGGCTATACCCGCGGCTGCACTACCTTTGGCCGGCAGAGGAGCCGGATCATTTCGGAGGCAATGTCGGGGCGGTATGGGTGGCTAGGCCTGTCAAATGGCAGCAACGACATAGTCTTCACCATCGGCGGCGTGCCCTGTAGGTTCAGCAATGACGATCCATCGAACCCTTCGAAGGACGCCGTTTTGACGGTCAATCGCTATCAGATGGATTTCCTTGAGTTTGCTGCCGAGGGAGAGCCTGGCCGCTTCTGCTTCATCATTGATCGTGGTCAGAACGGTGCCGCCGAACCCCGGGTCGAGTTTCTTGGTTTCACGCCCAGTGGTGAAGTCGCGTGCCGCTGGATATCGAACGCTGTACGCGTCCTGCGGCTGGAAGGTCAACAGTCTTTGGTGCAACCCGTCCAAGTCGCGAAGCCACAAGTGGCTCCGAAGCGACGCGACGAAGGCGATGCCGCATCCGAAGCGGTGCAATGAGCGACTTCATTGGAACCAACCTTCGACTCATTCGCCTCTTCCATGACCTGTCGTTGACAGAGCTGGGGGAGCAAGTTGGTGTGTCAAAGCAGTTCCTGAGTCGTGTTGAAACAGGAGCCGAATCGGTTTCCGATCAGCTTGAGAACGCGCTGGCAAAGGAGCTGGAAGTCCTTCCGGAATTCTTTTATCACATCGATCTACTTCCGATAGCTGACGAACAGTGTCATTTCCGTCGGCAACTGACCACCAAGGTTGCCTTGCGCCAGGTCGCACGGGCGCGGGGCGAGATGCTCAAGCGTTTGATTGGGGTGCTCGATGAGCATGTCGAGTTACCGCCCTATCAAGTTGGTGAGGCCGACCCCGGGTCGGCTGAGATGATCGAACACGCAGCGGAGAAGTTCCGTTCACTCTTTGCTCTTGGCCTTGGACCGTTGAGCAATGTTACCCGCATCGCGGAGAACGCAGGCGCTGTAGTGATGAAGGTGGGCGGCCTGGCACCTGAAATCGATGCGGTGTCGTTCGCGACGAAGCGGCCGTTGATCGCTTTGAACGGCTCCGGTCGTTCGGCATGTCGCGAGCGGTTTGGCATTGCTCACGAGTTGGGACATTTTTCACTGCACATTGGCGTCACGACTGGGGACCGCTTAACTGAGACACAGGCAAACCGTTTCGCCAGCGCACTGTTGATGCCACGAAGCACGTTCACCAGTGAATGCCAACTGGCCATCCGTGGCACGCGTCTCAATTGGCCTGGTCTGTCTGAACTGAAGTTGCGTTGGGGTGTGTCAAAGGCGGCGATCATTTTTCGAGGTCGGCAGCTTGGGGTGTTTTCGGATGACCAGGCAAGGGCAGGGTACATCGGGCTCAAGCGCCATGGTGAAGCTATACAGGAGTCTGAGGACCATCTGATTGCAAATGAAGCGCCTGAGGTTATCGCCGAAAGTTTGAAGGTAATGAAGGAGCACTTTGGTGTACCGCAGTCTGCCGTAGCGCGTGAAATGCGCGTGCAGCCAAGTCTGTTGGAGACGCTGTTGATGTCATCTAACCCAGAGAACAGCGGCAACGTAATAAGTCTATTGAGCCCGAGCCGGATTGTTCGTGGTGATCAAGAAATGACCGTTTGATGTTGGCGGTTGCAGTGTCCCCGCTGCGGTCTAGGAGTAGCCGGTCACCTGCCCCCCGCTTTCCATAAACAAAAAACATGCATTCAGTTCTGGCCAGCCCGCTACTCCTTACTCGAACAACTCGGTGTGTGTTCCAGTGCGTACAAACACAATCAAGCCATGCTTTCCATTGTCATCGAGCTTGTACGCCAGCAAAAAGTCGCCCCCGACGTGGCACTCCCGATGCCCCTCCCAATCACCACCCAACGGGTGATCGAGCCATTCAGGCCCAAGCGGACCATCGTTGGCGATCAGCAGTAGCATGGCTTGCTTGAGTCGGTTCATGTCAAACCGACCAGCTCGCGACAAACGCTCCCAGTCCTTGAGGAATGACTTTGCATAGTCCGCCGCCCGCGGCAGTGGGGCGCGCTTACTTGCTGCTGTTCTTTTCGAGGTCATCGAACAGTTCGGCAGCAGTGCCAAAGCGAGCGCGACGCGTGCGTGCAATTTCGTCAGCCTCCGCCATCGCTGCACGCGTTTCGGCGTTGGGCGCCTTAAGTGCGAATGGCATTTGCTTATCGGCAACCACACGCATTAAAAACACACGCACGGCGTCAGAAACCGACAAACCCATTGCCGCCAGTGTTTCCGTGGCTTGCGATTTGATTTGTTCGTCCACGCGAACATGGACCATCGCGGTGGTAGCCATAGTGGCCTCCATTTTTAGTTGAGATACATTGTATCGCAACTGGCCGCAATGAGCATGGAACGTCGCTGTTTGGTTCGTGCAAAGCGTCAACTTTAGCAATGTCTCAACCTCTGTCGTCACGGCACGCCCACCGATCCACGCAGTGCCACAGAGAGGACCTCCATGGCCGTCGACCATGCAACTCGCTCCTGCTCCAAGCGAAGCTTTTGCCCCCAAGTATTTGCCTGCAGTCCGGAATAAACCACTTGCTCGTGCTCCGTTAGATGGGATAAAGTGACGTTTGCATGCTGGGCAGGTTCTTGACCCCACAAAGATCGATGCGAAAGCAGAGTAATCTCGTCCATCAGGATGGAACGCAGGCCTGGGATCACGGCTCTGGCCCGATCCAGTATGGCGAAACCGTGCGTATCAATGTCACCCCAATAGATGGCAGGCATGTCGCGTAACCACGGGAGAGCACTCAGAACGCTGACCGCGTTACCAAGCTTCATGAATGCGAGGCACCCAGGAATGTCTGGCAATGCAACGCCGGTCTCCAGGTTTTCGACGATGACGGCAGCGCTCGGGCGAATAGTCAGCGCGGCCAACTCTTCGATCGGAGCCTCAATATCTCGTAACCCACCTGCCGCTCGGCGCAACTCCGGGCACAGGAGCCTGATCCGAATTCGATGCGGTGGCCGCTGCAACCCGCATAGCGCATAGAACTCACGCTCGCCCGCGCCATCGCGAATTGCCTGCAGCAGATCCATGATCAAGCCGCGACGCTTCTCGATCCACTTGGTGTCCAGGCCCTCAACCGGCAACTGCCGCAGGTACTTGCCAGAAGCTGGATTTGCATCGAACCAGGAAAGCAGCGCGAACAGGCGCTCGAAATCGTCGTCAGCATAGTCTGCCAGCACATCGAAATTGCGCGGCAGCGCAGTCGCCGCGGCCAGCAGCGGCCACCTTTGTACAAACCGCGCATGGCGTTGTGTGGCGGCCTTCCACCGACCACCCTGGCGAACCGCTTTTGCAACTTGCACTGGCGTGGTCAGCATCATCCGTGCAGGAAGGTTTTGCTTTCCCATGCGCCCCCACTGCCGCTCTTCCCAGACCAGTTCGCCATCGCCCTTCCACGCCGCCCAAGCGTCAACCCAGGCGCGCACAGCAGCCGGGTCCTGCGTCACGTCCTTCTCCGTCGGGACACCCAACGCGACATACAGCGGCCAAACACCTGGGTCGGTCAGCCAGCTCTGATGCTGGTTGTTGAACCGCCGCGTGAGGAAGCTGCCGACGTCCTCAGGAAACAACAGCTTCTTGGACATCTTTGACGTGTTCCGGCAGCTTCAGGCGTTGGGATGCTTTGTCGTAGTCGATTTTCAGGACAGCCGATGTTTTTCGGTCTTTAATGTGCACGAAGCACGCGCCGCCGATGAAGGGTTGCCGTAAGTGATACCGCCTCGTGCGTCGTCGCGAACAGGCATCGATAGAGGGCTCCAGTTCACAAGAACCGCGGGCCTTCGTTTTCATGGCGCGCCTCTTGGTGCCGCCACCGAGCCGCTCGGCCATCTGGCCCGAGCATTCCCGAACGGGGAACCCCAAGTTCCCCACCGGGGATGGGTGTTTCCCTTCTTACCCTGAAGGAGAGCACCATGTTCGCAGTCCCTGCGACAAGAGAAATGCGCCCCATTGGCGTGCTGTTGGGAGGATCCGGGCGTGCCCGAATCCTCACCACTCAGATGCGGGTGGCCGCACTGTTGAGACCGTACCCTTGCGTTTCTGAACGAAACGGATCGATCGTAGAAATCAACGCTACGGTGGCCTGACCATGCTGGCCGGCATCTACCGCAAGCGCGTAGCCGCCTTGGCGATTCAACTCGCCAAGGATGACCCTCAGTTGGTCAAGGAAGTGATCGCCCGGCTGAGAAAGTCTGGCGAGATTGAGTCCGACGATCTGGTCTACCTGGACCGGATCGCCGACCGTTGGATCAGGATTGCCCGGGAGAACCGGCAGAAGGCTCATCGCTGACCACCAAGTCCAGCGAAGGGGGCGGTCGAACGCCCCTGGCCTTCGCCATCTCCCGGACGATCTTGTCCAACAGATCCGGACGTTCATCGGCAAGCGTTTGGGCCCACCGGTCCAGCGCCTGCTCGACTTCGTCCTGCGTTCGCGCCCCCGCGAAATCGATACCGAGAGATCGGTAGTCCTCGATTTCCTTGGGCGTGAACCGTACCGCGCTGCCTGCACGAAGCATTGTGTGGGCCTTTCATGTGTGTCGTTGAGCTTATCAGCGCCACACCGTTTCGCAAACCCTTGGGGAGTCCACCGTCTCCCCACTGGGGAAAAGGTGTTCCCTCTTTCATTCCGGAGCAACACCATGTCCCTTGAGAAACCCCACTCGCGCGCCAAGCGCTCGGGTATTGAGTACCAGGAGGAGCAAGTCTGGGTCAGCTTTTACAAGCGCGTTGGCAACGACCTTGCCCTCGCCACCGAAGTGCTGTCCCAGCTTGAATCCGACCCGGAAATAAAGCGTTCCCATCTGGCGTTGTACCTGTGCTGCAAGGAATCCTTGCACACACACAAAGCCCGACAAATACGCAATAAACGGGTCGGTCAATTCGTCCGCTGGATCGTTAGCGGATTGGTCACGCGCCTGTTCGTGCAATGGCCTCAAGCCCTGCACCGCAGTCTGCGCCGCGGCGGTGACGTCGCCATCGAATGCCTGCCCGACATCGACAAGAACCGCGGCAAGGAGCCGGCCCTGGCAAAAGCCGGGCATTTGACCCAGGAGCCCGGTTACGCCGCGGCCCAATCGGACTTCCGTCAACAGCGCTCCGCGTCTGCGGCGGACCTTGCTGATTCAACCGGTGAAGCCAAAGCTTCAACCCAGTCGCAGGCTGCCCGCAAGACGGCCTGATGCGTCAACGCGCTCGTGGGCAGCGCCTTATGCCCGTCACGTCCCTCCCGTCGACCTGTCCTGAGCAGGTCGACATCTTCATGAAAGGAGTCAATCCATGGCTTCCATTGCTGATACCCTGCGTGCCTTCGAGGCACGCGCCGAACGCGCCCTCGTCCAGGACCTGCGGCAGATGGCGAAAGATACAGGAAATATGAAGAAGCAGTTTCGGCGTGGTCCCGGTCAACCCTGACTAGGCAGACCTACTTCGACCCTGGAACGGATCCCCAAGCTGCCGCCGTTCTTGAATCTCGCCGACAGACAGGCGACAAAGTGCGGCTCGTGATGGGCAATACCTTCACTGGTGAACCCTGGTTGGACGAGTTTGATGTGGTCGGCAAGATTGGGCGTTCGAGCGGTAGTCTCAAGGTTCCTCTGCTGATAGAAGATGGCAAGTCGGGCGGCGGTGCCATCCTCACGGCTTACGTGCTGAATATCATCGACTGGAAGTCGGGGCGGACGCTGTACCGTCACCCCACCTACCGGGAGCCAGACCTCAGTTTGCGGCCGTCCGATAATCCGGGACACCCCTGGGCCGTCTATCATCGCAATGAAGTGATAGCCCAATTCAAAAACATGGGCAAGGCCTGCGCCTACATCGCGTTCATGCGGGGAGAAACGATAGAGCCGCGGGTCTTTCAGTAGACCAACTGTCCGGCACGCCGCTTGTCATCGGTCATGGTCGCGCCATGGCGCAGTTGCATCTGCGCGCTGCATTTGAGGAATGCAGCGCGCAGGGCCGCTTCATCCGGTCCCACGGAATGCGTTTGAAAACGTTCAGGCTTCAAACTGGTTACCCTGTCACTGAATTGTATGAATGGAATTGTTCCAGGCATTTTGCCAAAAGTGAAACCTCGCCTGATGTGAGGATGTCGTTTCAAACGGCCATGCACGCCGCAGAGTGCGCTGACGCCACCTGCCCATCCAGATCAATCACGACATCGGCCATGGCCGTCAGCTCCGGCGTCTGCGATACAAAAAACTCGCGCACGTAGCCACCCAGGCGCAAGACTTCCCGCTTCATCGCCATGAACATACGCTTGCGCTCGGGATCCAATGGCCCATCGGCCTCGTCGGAGAACAGAGTTTCATACTGCCGCCCGGAATGCTGGGCCAGATACAAGGCCACGGCTCGGGTCAGACACTCGTTGATCCAGACCCGTTCCCCGCCGCTCATCAATCCCACGCTTTTGCTCTCGCCCGACTCTCCGTCATGCACGATGATGTCGAAACCTTCTCGCTGTTCACCCTTGCCGGTTTCCACCAGCGTCAGAATGGACACCGTAAAACGGGGGCCATAGCAGGCCAGCAGCAGGTCGTTTGCAAGCCCCGACAGGGCCGGACCTGCATCGTCGATTGCCAGCGCGATCAAGCCATCGTTGCTCATACAACGCACGAACAGGTTCCAGCCACCCAGCTCGGCCTGCACATGGCCAATTCGGGCTTCGACCTGCATGCGTCGCGTAGCGAGGGCTTGGGACTGGTGGCACAACGTGTCAAGCTGTTGCGTCTCCCGCACAGCCGTCAGATGGGATTGCTCGGCGGTCGCGACGACCTCTTCGGATTGCATCAACGACTTCTCGGCGATCACGAGTTGCTGATCGTCATAGGTAGGCGGCAGTGCCGCCACGGCTTCCTCCAGTCGACTCAGTCCTGACCGAAAGTGCTGGGACTGCAGCTCCAGTTGCTGGGCAATCGCCCGCCGTGCCGCTCCGATTTGCTGGCGCTCGGCCTGCTCTTCGGGTGTCTCTGTCGCCTTCGAAACGGTGACGTCATTTTTGTCGAGTACGGCGAGCTCCTGCTCAACGTCATCAAGCGTGGCGCGTGCCTGTGCCATCGCGCCTGCCTTTGCGGCCAATACGGCCAGCCGTGAGGCTCGCTCCTGGGCAGCGTGACCTTTGCGCTCGGCCCCAACCAGGACCTGCGGCGCATCGGCTAACGCCGCCCGCTGCTGGCGTGCCGCAGTCAATTCCGATTGAACCTGTGCCTTTTCTTGCGCCAGCCGGGTGATCAACCCCTTCGCACTGGGGATCAAGGCGCGGGCTTCGCGCGAATCTCCCAACAATTTGCATTGGCCTTGCAGATCGGTGCCGACGCAAGGCACCTCGCCCGTCAGGCCGAATCGGTGGGTGAGGTCTTCGCCCCTAAGCACCGCCTTGCCGGCCTCCCGTTCGATACCCGCCAACTTCTGCTCTGCCATACGCATAGCCCCGTCGCATTGGGTCAAGTGCTGCGCCTGCTGGCGGCAGGCCGCAGTTCCGGCGGTACGCAGCGACAGCACGTGTTGCGCCAAGGACAATCGAGCGGTGGCTCGCCGCACAGCCCCTGAGGCAACCAGCACCGACAGACACTGGCGCCGCGTGTTTTGCAAAGCCTGCCGACGAGCGCGTTCCTGACCCACCCGGTTCGCGATGCGCTGCACCAAGCGTTCCAGTCGCTGCTGTTCGCCCTGATCCTGCACTTTGAGGGCATCGATGGCCTGCGTGCCAGCTGCAACAAGCGCCTTGCGCTCCGCCATCAATTGCGTCCGCCGCAACTCCGTGGTCCGTGACTGGTCACGCTCGGCCAACAGTTTGGCGTGCCGGGTTCTGGCAGCTTCAAGACCGCGCTGTGCCAGTTTCCGAGCCTCAAGGCCTTGCTTCACGCGATCCTGTGCCCCATCGAGCCGGCGTCGCTCACTCGCGATTCGATCGGCTTCCTCATCGAGCCCGACCAGTTCCTGCCGGATGCCTGATAGACCGGCCTTGAGCAAACGTGCCGTCTCCGCAGCCTTTTGTCCAAGGGCGCGAACCTCCTCCTGCCCCAGCAAGTCGGCCAGCAAGGTCTTGATTTCCGCATTGCGGTAATTGCTGAGCTGGCGTTTGCCCTGGGCGGAGAACACCGACGTGAAGAAGGTGTCCGCGCTGCCGCAGACCGCCTCCACGCAACGGATATAGGTTTCCACTTTGCCGTCAGAAACGCTGCCGTCATCAAGCCGCAACGGCAACCAGCCGCCGCCCTCATCGAGCACAAACAGGAAAGCTTCGGTCCGACGCCGACCGTTGAGGCGGATCACCACCTGCGAACGGTAGCTGCGCCCCTCATGGGCCCATGTCAGGTCTTTCTCGTTCTCCGGCAGACAGACCTGGTCGTAATAAGAAAACCCACCCGGCCCAGCCACGGCGGCGCGTGACGGCATGGTGAGGTAGGGATGCATGTTGTCCATGACGGTGGTCTTACCCCGTCCGTTGGCACCGGCAATGGCGACCAATTCGGCGCCATCGGTCAGGCGTTCGAAGTCCAGCGTGAGTTCATCCAGGCCAAGGCCATCGCGGATGCCACGAAAGCCTTTGAGGGTTAGCGAGAGCGGTTGCATAACAGTCCTTAAAAGTGAGGGTCAGTTCAGAATCTCATTGGGCGCGGCTTTATCAAGTCCATTGATGAAGGATTCGGGGGCTCGTGACTGCGCCGGGGTTGGGGCGCAAGCTTGTTAAAAACCTGTAAGGTGCTCCCCTCCGACTGGTCCGATTGAATCCGTCGATTGACCATCGGCCTTGCCTGTTGGCATACTTGCCAACAGGCAGGCGCAATTGATCACCAAGTTAAAGAACATCACGCCCGAAGGCGGGGTGATTGAACTGGTAGTCTGGAAGGTTGCTGCGCCGGTGCCGCCTACGGAGCATGGCTACAAATACCGGGCTGTGTATGCCCTCAATGGTGTGCGTGTTGTTGGTTTTGAAAATGAGCGCGGCAAGGGCGACCACTGTCATTTGGACGGACAGGAATTTCCTTATACCTTCGCCGGTGTAGAACAGTTGGTTGAAGACTTTATTGCGGCGATTGCCGCCCGGAGAGCACCATCATGAATCGTTACCTCACCATCACCATGCAATCGGACTGGCAAGCTGCTTTGCGCGCGTCGGGGCAGTCAGCAAAGGCCGATACCTATCAAGGCGAAGTCTTGAACTTTGAGAGCCCGGGCCATTTTTTCGGTCAGCTTTCTGAGAAGCGTTGGGAGATTGTCCGCGCTTGTCACGGTAAGGGTGAGCTAACGGTGCGGGAGCTGGCCCGTGCCGTGGGGCGCGATGTGAAGCGCGTGCATGGGGACATTCTGACACTGGCTGAACTAGGCCTGGTAGAACGTACCGAAAGTGGCGGCGTGGTGTGCCCCTTCACCTCCATGCACATCGACATGTACCTCAAGGCAGCTTGATCGGACGACCAAGACCCGGCGGACGAAGGTTACTGCTGTCAAACGACAGTTCGGGCTCCCGTTCTACATCCCCCACCGACAGTGGGCCGGGCGCAATCTCTGCGGTAACCGCCGCAGTCCCGCACAGCGTGCACTCGGCAATCATTTCGGGCGTCTGGCTTGCCAGCGCCTGCAGACAATCCAGCAGTGGCTGGGGCTTCGCCTCCAGTGTCTGCGCCCAGGCCCGGACCTTGTCCGCGAGGCTGGCGAGTTGGGAGATTCCTGCTGCCCGCGTGCGTACCACCGGCACGATGCGCCCTTCGAGCTTTGCTTCGGCTGCGCCCTTCAGAACCATCTGGATCGCGGCCCGATCCACTTCGTGTCTATCCTCATCGGCCACGGTCCAGCGTACACGAACAAAAGCCCCGGCAATGTCCGCGCGTTCAACGGCTTCCCGCAGCACGGCCAGGTCGGGCTTACCGTCAAACACGACGTCAAGGGTGCGGCGCGCAGGGGTTGGCTCCAGCGTGAAGCGCACGTCGCCTGCACCGATTTCCCACAGCAGAAAACCCTTGTCGCCCTCCTCGCCATAGTGAAAACGCCCAATGGAGCCGGCATAGGCGATGCACTGATGCGACGCCCTACCCTCCAAGCTCGTGCCGCGACACTCCCATGCCTGGTGCCGATGAATGTGGCCCAGCATGAACGCCTGGGCCTGCGCAGCGAACAGTGCTCCCGTCGTGAACTCATGGTCAAAACCCGCCATGGGAACCCCATGCTCTGAGAGACAACCAAACACCGTGCCGTGGGATACCGCTATGGTGGGCAAGCCACACATACGCGCCGCATGGTTGCTGACGGCAAACCCACGTAGCAGCACCGCCATATGCTCAGCGACCGCGTCGGCGGCCGCACTGGCACCCACGGCGGCGGCCACAACAGCCTTGTTCACCGTGGGCACGCAAGAAAACAAAGCTTGCAACCCAACTGGCAACGCCGTGAACCGCCACTCCTCGGATGACACCCAACGACCCTCGGTCGTGAGCCCCACCTGTGCTATCCGGTCCGCGACGTGCACCTGATAACGCCCACCCAGCAGCCGGAACATAGCCAAGGTGCCCGGCGGCTCGTGCGAAAACGTTCCCTGCAGCATCAGCACCGGACAATGGTCGGCGAGCCGCCGGATGTTGCGCCCCAGGCGCTCCACGGCGGGCGCATGAAGATCCAGTGCATGGTCGGTCGAGTCCCCCGCCACCACGGCGACGTCGACCTTCAAGGCGATCGCGCGGTCAACGGCGTAACTGAAGCACCGGTCGGCCTCGACCAGATTCTTGGCGCTGTAGTGAAGATCAGAATACTGGGCAATGCGGATCATGGCGAACTCCTGGTTTGGTTTCCTTTGAAATGACTGGCGAACACCAACAGCTTCGCATCGACTTCCTGGGCATCAAGGGTGATGGTCCGGAACAATGCCCCGGCGTGGCCCAACCCGCTCACGCCCGCCCCCGCATCGCACAATCGATCTTGTCGAAATAGCCCATCGGGTCGTTCTGGTAGCGCACCAGTTCTTCATAAGCGCGCTGCCGACCGAAGGCGTTGAAACGCCAGCCACGGCCCCAGCGCTGGTCAGCGTAGGCTTCGTATTGGCTCAGTTCAATGCCGTAGGACTGGACCCGTTGGGCAAGCTGTTCGAACGTCGGCCCTTTCGAAACGACTGCCTTTCGCCGGGGTTTACCGTCGGGCTGGCCGTCAGTGGCAGTTGTGACTGGCCCAACCGGGTCGGTGGCCGTCACGCTGTCTTCAGGGCCACGCTCGCCTTCAAGCACATGCACTGCCCGCTGGGCCTGCACAATGGCGACACCTCCATCCTCGTTGTGGCGTATCAACGTGGTGACGTCAATGGGAGCTTCCAGATCAATGATCCACTGCGACACACGCACCGCCCTGCCCTGCTCGTCGATGCGCGCCACCTCCATCAGTTTTTTGGTCAAATAGAACGGCGTGCGTTGGCTGTCCAGAAAACCGGAGATGCGCCCGCCCCGCAGGAAGCTGATGGTCTCGAATTTCTGGATCGCGGTGTTCATGGCGTAAAAGCTGTTGGTGTGCAGCTCGAAGGCACTGGTCGAACGGATGCCCGGGATGAAAAACAGGAAGCGCCCGGTGAGGTTGCATTGATGCCGCTGGTATTCCTTGCAGGATTCCGGCTCGCACAAGCCGCCGTTCTGCTCGCGCAACATCGTCTTGCGACCGCCAAACAGGCGGATCACCCGTTTGCCCGTGTCGTCGAAGGGCACGCCCGCATGTTGCTTGCAATAGCGCACGCGGCCATCGTCCGAGTATTCCGACCAATAGTGCTTCTGCGAAGTGCTCCATGCCGCCAGCTCATGCGGCATCACGACCTGCCAGAAATCGGAAGGGAACACCACCGGAAAGCGATAAAGGCGCTTGACGCCGTCTCCCCGGTCTTCACCGTGAGATTCCAGAATCTGCCTGGCAATCTCCGGGTTAGAAAAATCCTGCCCGCGAACCGTGAACCACGATACGTTCTTGGGAACCAGGGGCGTCTTCAACTGCGGCAGCGCGACAGCCAGCGCCTTCTCGATCTGGGTAAACGAGTCGCCCGCCGCCATACCCCGCGCGTAAATGGCCAGCGCGTCGGCGTGCGCCGCAGCCTTATCCGTCAGAACTTTGATGCCGGCGCGAATTTTTCCGCCGGTGGGAATCCGTACGGGACCTTGCCCGAGAACGGTGGGCAGCACTGCATGACTGCCATTGACCTTGACCACTGCATTTGACATGGATGCACTCCTTCATGAATCGCGAGATATCGTAAGCGCTCTTTTGACTACGTCATTGCGTAGCGCGGCGATTTGAAGTTGGGATTTTCCGGCGATGAAGGCGACTGCCGACTATTCAGTCAAGTGCCAACGCAATGTTCCAGGGCAGCAAAGCC
>Ga0214249_1000396_pt1 | contig 19020 bp, 18 predicted proteins | sample TroBogypolimnion_17_FD_153087 | JGI IMG/M metagenome (GOLD analysis project Ga0214249, IMG submission 153087) | Freshwater microbial communities from Trout Bog Lake, WI - 23JUN2009 hypolimnion | ecosystem: Environmental > Aquatic > Freshwater > Lake > Hypolimnion/Profundal zone | place: Trout... | reverse complement strand
CGACCCAACTCTTCGCTGACCGTACCTCGGTTGTGGTTTGTCGGGTGAATGGGGAGTTACGAGATCTCTGGACCGAACTTCGCGCTGGCGACACGGTTGAAGCTATTGAAATTGGATCACCCGAAGGGTTAGCCGTACTTCGCCACTCGACCGCCCACGTTTTAGCGCAGGCTGTACAAGAGGTATTCCCAGAGACCAAACTCGGGATTGGACCTCCTATTAAGGATGGCTTCTACTATGACTTCGATCCTTTAAAACCTTTTACTCCTGAAGATCTAGAAAAACTTGAATCTGCCATGCGCAAGATCGTCAAAGCTGGTCAGCGCTTTAGGCGTCGTGTAGTCACAGAGGCAGAGGCTCTTGCTGAACTTGCTAAAGAACCTTACAAGTGCGAACTCGTCGGACTCAAAAGTGGTGATGATGAATCATCCGTTGAAGTAGGCGGAAAAGAGCTAACCATCTATGACAATCTCGGACGAGATGGCGCACCTGTGTGGAAAGATCTCTGCCGCGGCCCTCATCTGCCTTCGACGAAACACATTCCCGCATTTAAATTGATGCGATCTGCTGGTGCCTATTGGCGCGCATCAGAGAAGAACCCGATGCTGCAGCGCATTTACGGAACAGCGTGGCCTGCCCAAGAGCAGCTAGATGCATATCTCGAATTATTGATTGAAGCCGAGAAGCGCGATCATCGTCGCCTCGGTAGCGAGTTAGACCTTTTCTCATTTCCAGAAGAGATCGGATCTGGTCTAGCGGTCTTTCACCCCAAGGGCGGGATTATTCGCCGGGCGATGGAAGATTATTCTCGTCGTCGCCATGAAGAAGAGGGTTACCAGTTTGTTTATTCGCCTCACTTAACCAAAGCGACGCTCTTTGAAACTTCCGGACACTTGGATTGGTACTCCGAAGGCATGTATCCGCCGATGGTCATGGATGAAGAGTTGCACGCTGACGGCACGGTAAAGCGTCAAGGGCAGAAGTACTACATGAAACCTATGAACTGCCCATTTCACAATTTGATATACAAGTCCAACAGTCGTTCCTACCGTGAACTCCCGCTTCGACTCTTCGAATTTGGAACGGTCTATCGCTATGAGAAATCTGGCGTAATCCACGGTCTGACCCGAGCCCGCGGCTTTACCCAAGACGATGCCCACATTTATTGCACCAAAGATCAGATGATGGGAGAACTCGATTCCCTTCTCACATTCGTGCTGAATTTGTTGCGAGATTATGGTCTGAACGACTTTTACCTAGAGCTCTCTACTCGCAACCCCCAAAAGTCTGTTGGATCTGATGAAGCGTGGGTTGAGGCAACTGAAGCACTGCGCCAAGCCGCCGAAAAGCAGAACCTCGATCTAGTGCTTGACCCTGAAGGCGCAGCCTTCTATGGTCCGAAGATTTCTGTGCAGGCAAAGGATGCGATCGGTCGCACTTGGCAAATGTCCACAATACAAGTCGATTTCCAACTTCCTCAAAGGTTCGATTTGGAATATCAATCCTCCGACGGATCACGCCAACAGCCGGTGATGATTCACCGGGCCCTCTTCGGCTCGATCGAACGATTCTTTGGCGTTCTTACAGAACATTACGCAGGAGCATTCCCTCCTTGGTTGGCGCCAGTTCAAGTCCGCGGAATTCCCGTGGCCGAAGCCTTTCTGCCTTATCTTCAAGAGATAGCTGCATCGATGCGAAAAGCAGGAATACGTGTTGATGTCGACACATCTGATGATCGCATGCAGAAAAAGGTACGCAATGCGCAGTTAGAGAAGATCCCTTTCATGATGATTGCAGGGGAAGAAGATCAGAACAATGGAGCTATTTCCTTCCGTTATCGCAACGGTGATCAGAAAAACGGAATCTCCATCGCTGATGCCATTGCTGAAATTTCAGCCGCCGTCTCTAACCGCATTCAGATTTAATTGCCATGGATGAGCAAATAACTGGAGGGGCGGGAATGCCCGATTCGTGGTCCAGGCTATGGGCTCCACATCGCATCTCCTACCTCTCGGGCGAAAATCGACCTCTTCCAGGTAATGAAGTGCCCTGTCCGTTCTGCCGGATTCCAACGATGGACGATGTCGAAGCTTTGATCGTCGCGCGCGGAACCACGGCCTATGTGGTGATGAATCTTTACCCTTACAACGCAGGACACGTTTTAATCTGTGCCTATAGGCACGTTTCAGATCTGACAGAACTGACGGACCAAGAGCGCAACGAGATCTTTGCAATGTCTGCACATGCCATGAAGGTATTACGTAAAGTTGCGAATCCCTCTGGTTTTAATGTGGGGCTCAATCAAGGTTCGGCTTCCGGAGCAGGAATTCCAGGACACATCCATCAACACGTTGTACCTCGTTGGGGTGGCGATTCGAATTTCATGCCGGTCATTGGACAGACAAAGGTGATGCCCCAATTATTGCAAGAGACGCGAGATGCTTTAGCTAATAATTGGAACCTGATTTAAGAATTCTATAATTTGATCTAAGCCGATTCTCGTTCCCTCGATCCAAGGAAGTGCGGGGAAGAGCAGGCCCGCGGCGAAGCTATCTTCACCGGCATCCTCGATATCTTCCAGGTACTCGGCGCGGAACTGGGCGACAAGTTCAATGTGCTCGGGGTCTGCTGGGCGAAGAACTCTTATCTCCCCGGAATAATCGATGACTTCAAGATTTTCTAAATGAATCAGTGCAGCGGGTGCTCCTTCATCACTATGCAGAACTAGATACGGAGTCACGACAGGATCGAGCATCTTGCTGGCAATCGCAGTCATATCTTCGAAGTCGATCTCGCTAGCTCCCAAGTCACAGATGATGACGAGAGAGGGAATATATAGCTCGCGAGCTAGCCGCCATCTTTCTAGGTCCGCTGAGACGATTCCATCGTTAGCGCTGACCAGGAAGAGAGCCAGGTCGCAAACTTCAAGTTCACTCGTGGCTACGCCCAATTCAACCGCCAACTGCGCCGATTTGCCGCCCACGATCGCGATTTTATGAGTACTAATTAGGTCTGGCACAGTATCCGAGCCTACGATGTAATCGTGATTTCGGCTTCGATCAAAGCACCCGTGACACGGGTTATAACCCCGTTCTGCGGCTGGTTGCTGACCCGCGGCGTTACGGCAAATCTGCTCAGCGCGATCGGTGGCCTGGGAGCCAGCGTTAGTGCGCTCGTATTTTTCAGTAGAGGTAGTTATCTCTGGGGAACTGCGATCACGCTCTTCTTCGTACTCTTTGATCTCTTCGATGGAACTCTTGCTCGTTTGTCGGATTCGGGTGGATCGACCTGGGGAGCGCTCTTGGATTCTACGTTGGATCGTATTTCAGATGCTGCCGTGCTCGGTTCGATCGCCTACTTCCTAATGAAGAGTCACGATCATTTAGTGCCAGTGTTGATCATTGCTCTTGTCGCTGGGGGGTTGGTTTCTTATATCAAAGCTCGGGCCGAAGGGTTGGGGATTGCATGTAATGGCGGACTCGCCGAACGCACTGAAAGATTAATGATTATATTTCTCGCAACTTGGATTGCCGGCTTTGGTGTTCCGTATATTTTGGCGGTTGGCGTGTGGCTGCTTGCCGTTGCCAGTGTTTATACCATCGGGGAAAGATTGTTGATTGTCTATCGTGCAACGTTGAGTGCGTGACGATGTCTTTCACATATCTTGCATATTTTTCGGCGTGGAAGTTTTTAGGGCTCATTTCAGAGCGCCGTGCCTATGCTCTTATGGATTGGATCGCAGACCAAATTACTAGACGAAATCCTGTGGCGGTCCAGCGACTGCGCTCTAATTATCTGCGAGTTCGTCCCGATTTAGTTGAACCAGAGCTAGAGGCAACAGTTAAGGCGGGGATGCGTTCCTATCTACGTTACTGGTGTGACACCTTCAGACTTCCGCTCTGGTCGAGCGAAGAGATTGTCGGAAGTACTACGGTGATCAATGACCATTTGTTGCGCGATGCGCTGGCTGCCGGCAAAGGAGCCATCGTCTCATTACCGCATGCAGGCAACTGGGATCGTGCAGGCGCTTACTATTGTGAAACAGGCGCTCCAGTTGTGACCGTCGCCGAACACCTTGAGCCAGAGCGATTGTTCAAGAAATTTTTGGCATATCGAGAGTCTCTCGGTATGGAAGTACTGGATGCCAGTGCTCGTTCGCTTGCATTACTATCGCAAAGACTCCGCCAGGGACGACTGATTGCGCTCGTTGCAGATCGAGATCTTTCGCGGAACGGCGTGGATGTGACTTTCTTTGGACACCCAGCACGTATGCCCGCTGGCCCAGCAGTCCTCTCCATCAAGACGGGTGCTCCACTTCTGACGGCATTCGTTAGGTATATCGATACTGGTATAGAAATTTACTTCGAACCTGCAATCCAAATTCCTAAGGGTGGATCCACCCAGGAAAAAGTTGCAAGCATGATTCAAGAGTCGGCAACTAGGCTTGAGGGCCATCTCATCAACCATCTGAGTGATTGGCACATGCTGCAGCGCATCTGGGTTGATGGCGATTTCAAGGAGCGTGATTGATGAATAAGCCGCTGCGGATTGGAATGGTCTGCCCATATGGATGGGACGTTCCCGGCGGAGTGCAGATGCACATCAGAGAGCTGGCAGAGCATTTTATTGAACAAGGCCATTACGTTTCAGTTATCGCTCCAGTAAGCGATGAAGAGACAATCACCGATTCTTGGCTCGTCAATGCAGGACGACCCGTTCCCATTCCATTCAATGGTTCCGTTGCTCGGGTACTTTTCGGGCCTATTGCGGCCTCGCGGGTTCGGCAATGGATTGCGCAGGGAGATTTCGATGTGCTTCATATGCACGAACCTGGAATCCCATCCATTTCACTACTGGCATGCTGGGCAGCAGAGGGCGCGATGGTTGGAACATTCCACGCCTCAACTCCAAAGATGCGCGCGATCTCTTCAGTAGGTCCGCTGATCGAACCCATGATCGAAAAATTGAGTGCTCGAATTGCTGTCAGCGAAATGGCGCAAGCCACGTTAAACAATCTCTATGGAACAGAAGCAGTGGTGATTCCTAACGGGATCGACTATGCGCGTTTCAACCTGGCAGGGGTGGGAAGAGTAAAAGAGATAGATACCCCTTTGCGTATCGGTTTTCTTGGCAGGTTTGAAGAGACTCGCAAGGGGCTTCCACTACTTTTAGAGGCGCTGCCAAAGATCCTGAAAGCGCTACCCGCTTTAGAGCTAGTCATTGCTGGTCCAGGAGATCCAGAGAAAGTCCTCTCAAAAATTGATTCGCAAGTTGCCAAGCACATCACTTTCTTGGGCAGACTCTCCGAGCCAGAGAAGGTGGAATTCTTCTCTGCTATTGATTTATATATCGCCCCAAATACAGGTGGCGAATCCTTTGGAATTATTCTCGCCGAAGCGATGGCTTCCGGGACTCCAGTTTTGGCGAGTGATATTCAGGCATTCGTTGATCTGCTGAGTCAAGGAGAAAGCGGCGTGAACTTCGTTTCGGAAGATTCCAATGATTTAGCTAAGAGAGTCATTGAATTACTCCGCGATTCTGCGCGATTGCATCAACTTTCTGAGAATGGTTTGCTTTCGGCGATTCGTTTCGACTGGGGGAGCGTCGCGTCCCAGATAATGAGCGTCTACGAAGTCGCAATGACGGGCCAAGGAAAAGTTGCTGTTGGCTCTGAAAATGCCAGTTATAAGAAGGGCAGGCCCTGATGACTCTTGTGCTCGTTGCGTTAGTGGTCATTCTCTTTGGTTGGTATTTGTCGTTTTCTGCTTCTCGTCTAGATCGCTTGCATCACCGTGTTGAAACATCGTGGGAGCATCTCGATGCGCTTCTGCAGCGTCGAGCAGCCCTGGCCTTGGAAATTTCCCACCAGACCGATCTCGACCCCGCCACAGATTTAATCCTCACCCAATCGGCCTATGTCAGTCGCGAGGAGGCGATCAGTAATAGAAATGATGCCGAACGTTCGCTCTCGCAATCTCTTAAATTTCTAAGAGAGTCAGCGGATAGTGGCGAGCTATCAATATTTCTTCCACTCCTATCCGAACTTACGACGCTGACAGAGAAGATCACACTCGCTGTCGCTATTCATTTAGAAGCAGTCAATTCCGTGGCAAAATTACGTTCCCGTCCCATCTATCGGCTCTTTCATCTTGCCGGTAAGGCAAAGCTGCCAAAGATCTACTCATTCGAAGAGGATTCTCTGTGATAAACCGTTGGACAAAATTTCTCACCGCCACCGTAGCAACAGCTTCTCTTCTCTTACTAACTAGCTGCGGTTCTTCCTCTACTAGTGCAACCAAATATCCAAAAGTCGTCTCTACGAATGCATTGACGGGTTTGCCAGGAATCAACGGTCCGGTTCTTTTCGTCAAGATTGATGACACTCGACAGGCGCACCCGCAGATCGGCTTGGATAGCGCCGATGTGATTTACATTGAACAGGTAGAAGGCGGACTGACTCGATTGGCCGCTATTTTTAGCAATACCTTGCCTGCAAAGATTGGCCCGATCCGTTCGGCCCGAATAAGCGATATCGATCTCATGGCGAACTATGGTCGAGTTGGCATGGCCTATAGCGGTGCGCAATCTAAATTCTTACCAGTTTTACGTGCCTCCAATATCGAAGATATTGGTGCAGACACCGAGCCAGCATCCATTTACTCACGAGATCCTTCCCGCTCTGCTCCAACCGATATGGTTGTTGATCCCAAAGCGCTTCTCAATAAATCTATTAACGTGGAACACCGAAGCATCGTGACGGCAAAGTCGGTTGGCTGGAAATTCGGTCCGCTTCCCGTCGGGGGCCAAGTGATTAAGAGCGTCGAACTGAAGTGGCCTGCTGCTCGGTACAAAGCAGTATGGTCATCTGGCACACAGAAGTGGCAGATATATTACAACGGAGCCCTGGATGTGGCCGCCGATGGCGCTCAACTTGGCTCTCCGACCCTTTTAATTCAAGAGGTCAGCATTACTCCTTCGATTTACCACGATAAGTTGGGAAGTTATACACCTTTTAGCAACACCATCGGATCGGGTTCCGGCTTTCTCTTGCGCGATGGCCAGGAAATTCCTGTCTTCTGGAACCGAGTCAATGCCACCGAACCGACTACTTGGACGCTCAAGGATGGTTCGCCTGCATACCTACCCGTAGGCCAGGTCTGGATCGCCCTCACCGACCAGCAGCCAGTATTCGTCCTTCCAGCGCTTAGTACTCCAACACCCTCCGCTTCAAAGTAGACTTGAACTCTTGCCCCCAGGGGTAGCCGCCCAAGAGGGCAATAAAGCGTACGAGGAGATGACATGTCTGATAGCACCCAGAAGGTAACCGGTACTGGACGCGTAAAGCGCGGTATGGCAGAGATGCTTAAGGGCGGCGTCATCATGGACGTGGTCAATGTTGAACAGGCGAAGATTGCCGAAGATGCGGGCGCTGTCGCCGTCATGGCACTCGAGCGAGTTCCTGCAGATATTCGAGCACAAGGTGGCGTCGCACGTATGTCTGATCCTGACATGATCGAAAAGATTCAAGCAGCGGTCTCCATCCCAGTGATGGCTAAGGCTCGAATTGGCCACTTTGTAGAAGCTCAGATCTTGCAGAGCCTGGGCGTCGATTACATCGATGAATCTGAAGTTTTGACTCCCGCTGACTACGAGAATCACATCGACAAGTGGAACTTCACTGTTCCCTTTGTTTGCGGTGCTACAAATCTAGGAGAGGCTCTACGTCGAATTAACGAAGGCGCTGCCATGATCCGCTCTAAGGGCGAAGCCGGCACTGGGGATGTTTCGAACGCAACAACTCACATGCGAAAGATCTCGCAAGAGATTCGTCGCCTCTCCAACATGCGCGAAGATGAACTGTATGTGGCCGCGAAGGAACTATCTGCTCCATACGACTTGGTAAAAGAAGTAGCTCAAAGCGGAAAGCTTCCAGTTGTGCTCTTCACCGCCGGTGGAATTGCAACGCCTGCTGACGCTGCGATGATGATGCAACTCGGAGCAGATGGAGTATTCGTAGGTTCTGGAATCTTTAAGTCGGGCAATCCTGCTGCACGAGCGAGCGCATGCGTGAAAGCAGTTACATATTTCACTGATGCAAAGGTTATTGCCGATGTATCTCGCGGACTCGGGGATGCCATGGTCGGCATCAACGTCGCTGATATTCCTGTTCCACATCGTTTGGCTGAGCGCGGCTGGTAAGACCGCCCACTTTCTATGTTGGTTGGAGTTTTAGCGCTGCAAGGGGATTTCCGAGAGCACCTTCTTGCCCTAGCGGAGTGTGGTGTTGATGCAGTAGCCGTCAAAACTCTGGAAGAAATTAATTCGATCGATGCCCTAGTACTCCCAGGGGGAGAATCGACAACGATCGCCAAGTTGGCTCGCACTTTTGGGCTCTTCGATCGCATCTCAGAGCGAATTCGCGCTGGGATGCCGACTTATGGTTCGTGCGCCGGAATGATTCTGCTGGCTGATCGGATTGAAGGCGCTATGCATGGCCAAGAGAGCTTCGGTGGCATCGATATTACGGTTAGAAGGAATGCTTTTGGCCGTCAGGTGGACTCTTTTGAGGTCGATCTGAATATGGTTGGAATTATTGCCCCGCCGATACGCGCAATTTTTATCAGGGCTCCCTGGGTCGAAGCGGTCGGATCGGGTGTCGAAGTTTTGGCTTCCGTGGAAATTAATGGAGAATTGCACCCTGTTGCGGTCCGGCAAGGGAACTTGCTAGCGACTTCATTCCACCCGGAAATAACGGGAGATATGCGGGTTCATCGATACTTTATCGAGAGCGTTTGCAAGACGGTTGTCGCGTAACAATGCGCGGTGATCCATATTCGTGAGAGCAAGGTTGGTGAATTAAATGTCAGGCCATTCCAAGTGGGCAACGACAAAGCACAAGAAGGCGGTAATCGATTCCCGCCGTGCTAAGAATTTCGCAAAGCTTATTAAGTCGATTGAAATTGCAGCGCGCAATGGTGGACCTGATATCGATGGCAACCCAACTCTCTTTGATGCGATTGCTAAAGCCAAGAAGAACTCTATGCCTGCCGACAATATTGAACGTGCAGTAAAGCGCGGTGGAGGTTTGGAATCAGGTGGCGCTGATTGGCAGACAATTATGTATGAAGGTTATGCGCCGGGCGGCGTTGCTCTTATGATTGAGTGTCTTACTGATAGTCGCAACCGTGCCGCCTCTGAAGTACGCGTGGCAGTGACACGGAACGGCGGAACGATGGCAGATCCAGGGTCCGTCTCTTACATGTTCAATCGCAAGGGCGTAGTTCTGGTAAATAAAGTTGCTGGGGTCACCGAAGATCGGATCTTAGAAGTAGTCCTCGATGCCGGCTGCGAAGAGGTAAACGATCTGGGAGATTCCTTCGAAATTGTTTCAGAGCCAAGCGATTTAGTGGCGGTTCGTACCGCCCTGCAAGGTGCTGGTCTGGATTATGAGTCAGCTGACACCTCCTTTCTTCCCACCCTCTCTGTGCCGCTCGATGCCGAAACGGCAACAAAAGTCTTCAACCTCATAGATGCTATTGAGGAGCTAGACGATGTACAGAACGTGTATGGCAACTTTGATGTGTCTGACGAGGTAATGGCTAGCCTCGGCGAATAGGCTTACCTGCATGAGAGTGCTGGGGATCGATCCGGGTTTAACCCGCTGTGGCCTCGGCGTTGTCGAAAGTAATGGCTCTCAGATTCTCACCATGGTGGATGTAGGAATCATTCGCACTACTGTTGGCGCTCCATTAGAGGCACGATTAATGGAGCTGGAAGTACAGATTTCAGAGTGGATAATTCGAGCTCAACCAGATGTAATTGCCGTTGAAAGAGTCTTTTCGCAACTCAATGTTCGAACCGCTATGGCAACCGGACAAGCCGCTGGGGTAGCGCTTCTACTAGGCGCAAAAGCTGGAATTCCAGTCGCGATGCACACCCCATCAGAGGTGAAGGCCGCAGTGACCGGTTCGGGTCGTGCGGACAAGAAGCAAGTTGCGATGATGGTTCAAAAATTGCTGCGCCTTGATTCGATTCCAAAACCCGTAGACAGTACCGATGCTCTCGCCCTTGCAATCTGCCACCATTGGCGCGGCGTCGGCGATTCCAAAATGCAGATAGCTTTAGCTAACGAGAAAGAGCGATTACGTGCTCGCGAAGCGAAGGCGGCAACGAAGTGATCGCCTCTTTAACTGGGACTATCAAGTCGGTTCGATCAGGAAATGTTGTCATCGAAGTAGGTGGGGTTGGGTTGCTGGTCAACGTATCTCCACGAATCGCTGCAACATTTACTGTCGGGACTACAACCTCCCTGCAGACCGTTTTAGTGGTTCGGGAAGATGCGCTGACTCTCTATGGTTTTGAAAGCCATGCCGCCCGTGAGATATTCGAACTACTCCAAACCGTTACCGGAATCGGACCAAAAGTTGCGCAGTCGGCGCTCAATATTTATGAGACAGTCGAAATCGTAAGCGCTATCAAGAATGGGCAGACAGAAATTTTGGAACGTATTCCTGGTTTGGGCAAGAAGGGTGCACAACGTCTTGTTCTGGAATTGCGCGAAAAGGTTGATAATTTTGAGGCGGGGGAGATGGCGACTCTAGGTAGTTGGCGCGATCAGATTACGAGCGCACTCATTGGACTTGGTTTCACTGCCCGTGAGACGCAAGATCGAATTGATCAACTCTCAGCACAATATAAAGATGTTGCAGCGGAACCCATAGGCCACTTGCTCCGCGCCGCACTTGCTGGCGGGGTTCAACGATGAGCGATTCGTTGGTGAGCGATTATTCTGATGATGCAGAACGCGTACAGGAATTAGCGCTCCGCCCTAAGAATCTAGGTGAGTTTGTCGGTCAGCAACGAGTCGCTGCTCAGATAAATCTTCTACTCACCGCGGCTCGTTCACGTAAGACACCAGCGGATCACATCTTGCTTTCGGGCCCTCCTGGTTTAGGCAAAACCACACTAGCCATGATCATTGCCACGGAGATGGGCGCTCCGATCAGAATTACCAGCGGTCCGGCAATCCAACATGCCGGGGATTTAGCTTCGATCCTCTCTTCGCTGGTAGAAGGTGAGATTCTCTTCCTCGACGAGATTCACAGAATGTCTCGCCCCGCCGAAGAGCTGCTTTACATGGCAATGGAAGATTTCCGCGTCGATGTTGTTGTCGGCAAGGGAGCGGGAGCAACAGCAATCCCACTTACATTGCCGCACTTCACTCTCATAGGTGCAACCACTCGCGCTGGCCTATTGCCAAGCCCTTTACGTGATCGCTTCGGATTTACAGCACAATTAGATTTTTATGCAGAGAGCGAACTTTCGACAATTGTTCGACGCAGCGCAGCGCTCATCCAGGTTCCTATTGATGAAGATGCTATTGATGAGATTGGCTCTCGCTCGCGCGGTACCCCACGCGTCGCCAATCGCCTCCTGCGCCGAGTGCGCGACTATGCCGAAGTTCATGGCAATGGCGAGATAGATCTAGCCGCTGCCCAATCTGCTTTAGAAATGTATGAGGTGGACTTAATTGGATTAGATCGCCTCGACCGTACCTTGCTGGAAATTCTCATTAAGAAGTTCAACGGAGGTCCAGTGGGTCTGACCACCCTGGCGATGTCGATGGGCGAAGAGGCAGAGACCCTTGAGGGCCTTGCAGAGCCATTTTTGCTGCGCAAAGGGCTATTGGCTCGAACTCCGCGCGGGAGGATGGCGACGGCTTCTGGATGGGCCCACCTGGGGCTGACGCCGCCACAGGCAGAGCTCGGCATTTTCGACATGCCACCGCTTGATGCCTAGACTTGCGTCTTATGTCTGCCAACATTTCCAAATCCATTAAGTCCCAGGCGAAGCCCGGACGAACCCTTGCCATCCTGGCCATCATTTTGGTCGCCTTTAGCGCTCTGGCCTTGATCCAGAATGACAAGGTAAAACTCGGGTTAGACCTTCGCGGAGGAACCAGCGTGACCTTGCAACCTCGTGTTGCTAAGGGTGGGAGTGTCTCTTCTGCGGCGATCACGCAAGCAGTGGCGATCATTCGCCAACGCGTCAACTCTCTTGGCGTAGCCGAGAGCCAAGTGACATCACAAGGAACCGGAAACAATCAGCAGATTGTTATTTCTGTCCCCGGCGATACCGGAACTCGGATTGTTGATCTAGTTGGCCAGACCGCAGAGCTTCGCTTCCGCCAGGTATATGCAGTGGGCGCAGCTAGCGCGAAAACGACTTCTACATCATCTACTTCAACTACGACAGTTACTGTTCCAAAGCCAGGAGCGAAGGCGACTCCTACTCCAAAGGCCTCTACACCTGCAGCTGTTACCCCAACGTTTCCTACGGGGGTGAGCGCAGATCTCAATACAAAATTTGGTCTACTGGATTGCACCAAGGCTGCCAATCGCCAAGGTGGAAATATCGATGATCCAAGTGCGCCTTTAGTTGCTTGTAATCGCGATGGAAGCGGCAAATATATTCTTGGACCGGCCGAAGTAGTCGGAACTGATGTGGCATCTGCTAGCGCTAACCTGGATCAGACAAATGGAAATGGTTGGATGGTCCTTCTGAACTTCACCGGATCGGGTACAACCAAATTCGGTGCGATTACTACTCGCGTTACAAAGTTGCCTTCTCCGCAGAATCAGGTTGCCGTTGTTCTCGATGGATTGGTCTATACCTCTCCACAGATCAATCAGGCGATTACTGGCGGAAATGCGCAGATCACTGGAAACTTCACTCAACTCCAAGCTTCGGATCTCGCAAACGTACTAAAGTACGGCGCTCTTCCACTCGCCTTCGATCGTGGCAATGTTGAGCAAGTTTCACCAACACTTGGCGCTAACCAATTACATGATGGACTGCTCGCCGGACTACTCGGTTTGATCCTCGTGGTTCTGTACTCAGTCTTCTACTATCGCGGGCTTGGCGTTGTAAGCGTTGGTTCCCTCTCGGTAGCTGGTGGAATCACATACCTCCTCTTCCTGCTCTTGGGGAAGTGGATTGGATTTTCTCTATCGCTGGCTGGCATCGCTGGAGCAATCGTCTCCATCGGTATCACCGCCGACTCATTTATCGTTTACTTTGAACGCTTGCGCGATGAAGTACGCGATGGTCGATCGCTGCGAACAGCTGTTGATACCGGCTGGACGCGTGCAAAACGCACGATCATTGTGGCCGACTCCGTCTCCTTGATTGCTTCTGCACTTCTTTACTTCTTCGCAGTCGGAGATGTACGAGGCTTCGCGTTCACTCTCGGGTTAACAACCCTCGTCGATCTTCTTGTGGTCTTCTTCTTCACCAAGCCGTTGGTCACGTTGTTGGCACGGGTGAATTTCTATTCAAGCGGGCAGCGATTATCTGGATTCTCCGCAAAGAGCTTGGGTGTTGTCACAGGAAAGGACGTCGCATAAATGTCACGTTTATCTGGAATGGGTGGACGTCTCTATCGAGGCGAAAAATCCTTCAACATTATTGGCAACCGTCGCCGCTTTTATGCGCTTTCTGGAATAGTAATTCTGATCGCCGCAATCTCTTTGAGCGTGCAAGGTCTCAAACTTGGTATCGAATTCAAGGGCGGCTCACAATTTACGCTGACCTCTCCTGGCGCAACAATTGCGATGGGACAGCAGGCGGTAACCGATAGCGGAATCACATCTGAGACGATTGTTCAGAAGATCGGAACCGACAAGATCCAGATCACTACAAAATCTTTGACCAATGCGCAGAACGATGCAGTTGAAAATGCCATTGTTAAAGATTTCAAGGTCGCTATTGGCAATATCAACGTAATGAGTATCGGACCTTCTTGGGGCAAAGACATTACGCACAAGGCGATCCAAGCTCTGATCGGATTCTTGCTGGTTATTTTGCTTTACTTAGGCCTTGCATTTGAGCCAAAAATGGCGCAAGCGGCAATTGTTGCTGTACTACATGACGTGTTCATCACGGTAGGTATTTACGCTCTCGTCGGATTCGACGTTACTCCGGCGACCGTCATTGGATTCCTGACGATTCTGGGTTACTCGCTGTATGACACTGTCGTCGTCTTTGACAAGGTACGAGAGAACACCCGTTCGATCACGAGCACGGGCAAGTACACCTATTCTCAAGCTGCCAACCTCGCGGTTAATCAGACTCTGGTACGTTCCTTCAATACCTCGTTGATTGCTCTCCTTCCCGTAGCATCGATTCTCTTCGTAGGAGCTGGACTTCTGGGTGCGGGAACTTTGAAAGATCTCTCCTTAGCCCTCTTCATTGGCCTGGCTACCGGAACCTATTCCTCCATCTTTATCGCAACACCTATCTTGGCTACCTTGCGTGAGCGTGAGCCTGCCATGAAGGCGTTGGCTAAGCGTGTAGCGCAGCGTGGACCACAGGCTCCAGGAGAAGTTGTCGTAATCGCAGGAGTTGCTGACACTGCGAATATTGTTACTTCTACGCACTCGAAGGAGAACCGCGATCGCGGTCCTCGTAATCAACCCAAGCGCAGAAGCCGTCGCTAAATTTCATTGAGAGGGGTGATAAGCGATGAACACGCTTTTAGCTCCTCTTGCCCAAACTCTTACCGCCAATCTTCCTGAGTTTAAGAGCGCTGAATTAGAGCGCGCTTTTGATGTAGCTAGCCACGCCCATTCCGGTCAAGTTCGTAAATCGGGGGAGCCATACATAACTCATCCCGTCGCTGTAGCGGAAATTCTGGCCGATTTAGGAATGGATCAGGCGACCATTACCGCCGCATTGCTTCACGATACAGTTGAAGACACGCCTTACTCGCTCGACACATTGCGGAGTGAATTTGGCGATGAAGTCGCGGAGCTCGTAGATGGTGTTACGAAGTTAGATAAGTTGACCTATGGCCCCACCGCAGAGGCAGAAACCCTTCGCAAGATGGTTGTCGCGATGTCTAAAGATATTCGTGTTCTGGTCATCAAATTGGCCGATCGACTCCACAACGCACGTACCTGGCAATTCGTCTCACCGGAAAGTGCAACGCGCAAAGCGCGAGAAACCCTGGACATATACGCGCCCTTGGCCCACCGGCTAGGTATGAATGCCATTAAATGGGAATTGGAAGATCTCTCTTTTAAAGTCTTGGAGCCGAAAAAATACGATGAGATCGAAAGACTTGTCAGCGAGAGACAACCACTGCGCGAAAAATTTACCAGTGAAGTTACAGACCAGATTACACGCGATTTAGCAGCCGAGGGAATCAAGGCGACGATCAAGGGTCGGCAGAAACATTTGTACAGTGTCTTTCAGAAGATGATTGTACGGGGACGTGAATTTGGAGAGATATACGACCTGGTAGGCATTCGGGTCATTGTGGATGATGTTCGGGATTGTTACGCAGTTCTTGGTGCCATCCACGCTCGCTGGAGTCCTATTCCTGGGCGATTTAAAGACTATATCGCGATGCCTAAATTCAATTTGTATCAATCTTTACACACCACGGTGATTGGCCCCAATGGAAAAGCGGTTGAAATTCAAATCCGCACGGCTGATATGCATGCGCGAGCCGAATTTGGTATCGCGGCCCACTGGAAATATAAAACCAAAGGGGTGAAGAGCGCTGACAACGACCCAGGTGTCATATGGCTCAAGCAGCTTCATGAGTGGCAACAAGAGAGTGAAGATGTTGGTGATTTTCTTGACACATTGCGCTATGACCTGCGGACCCCGGAAGTATTCGTTTTTACACCTAAGGGGAGCGTAGTAGCACTTCCTGCCGGTTCAACGCCAGTGGATTTTGCATACGCTGTCCATACCGAGGTGGGCAATCGCTGCGTTGGCGCAAAGGTCAATGGAAAGTTGATTCCATTGGAGTCAGCTCTCACCAATGGCGATGTCGTTGACATCGTTACAAATAAAAGCTTAAACGCCGCCCCGAGTCGTGACTGGCTTAACTTTGTAAAATCTCCACGCGCACGATCTAAAATCAAAGCCTGGTTCTCGAAGGAACGAAAAGAAGAGGCTATTGAAGCTGGCCAAGAGTCGATTGCTCGTCAGATGCGCAAGGCGGGAATGCCTTTGCAAAAGATTTTGGCTGGACAGGCAATACTCGAACTTGCTCATGATTTGCACTTTCCGGATATTGAAGCCCTGTACGCCTCTGTTGGCAATGGTCACGTCTCCGCCGCATCAGTTGTAGAAAAGCTCTCCCATCAGCTTGGAAATGATCCGCAAGAGCCGGAAGATAATATCGAACACCTCTTCCGTCGCCCCACCGTTTCGAAGCGAAACTCATCGGGGGTTGATGTTGAAGGAGCCGGCGATCTGCTCGTGAAGTTGGCTCGTTGCTGCACGCCGGTTCCTGGCGATGAAATAACGGGCTTTGTTACAAAAGGTAGCGGTGTAAGTGTTCACCGCGCAGATTGCATCAATGTCAATGATCTCAAGGAACACCAAGGAGATCGCATCGTTGAGGTTAAATGGAACAACAGCGCACGTTCCTTATTCCTGGTTAATATCCAAGTCGAAGCTTTAGATCGTTCAGGTTTGCTTTCTGATATCACCAGAACGCTTTCTGATCAGCATGTGAACATTTTGAATGCCGCGGTCAGTACCAGCAAGGATCGCGTCGCCTTATCCCGCTTCACCTTTGAGATGGCAGATGCGCTCCATCTCGATACCGTTCTATCAGCCGTTCGTAGCGTCGCAGGTGTCTACGACGTCTATCGCGTTACGAATAACTGAAAGTTACTTCTTAAAGTCGGCTAAGCCCTTTTGAGCTTCAGTGAGCCATGATTTACGAGCAGCTGCAGCTTCACGAGCAACCATGGCTTTGGCAGTCTGCCCAGCGGCTTCGGCCTTAGTAGCCTGCTTCTCATAATTTTCAATTGCATCGAGTAAACCTTGAACAACTGTATTGGCATGAGCGATAGCAGTCGGATCGCTGCGGCGAGCAACTTCCTCGTGGAGCGAATCAATCTCGATCTGCACTTTCTCTAGACGAGCTTCCAGGGCGGCTCGTTTTGTGCGCTCAGTCATTCCAATGCGATCCCACTTTTCGTGAAGATCGTGGAATTTATGACGAGCAGATTTGACATCGCTCACCGGTAACAGGGCCTCAAATTGTGAAATCAACTCTTCGCGCTTGGCGAGGTTGGTGGCCATTGTTCCTTGGCGCTTCTCTAAATCGGCTTTCTTCGCCGCAAAGAAGGCATCTTGAGCGCTCTTAAATTCATCCCAGAGACGAGTATCTACGCTCTTCTTCCCGCGACCGGCGGCCTTCCAGGCATCCATAAGCTCTTTAAACCGATTTGCAGTCGCGAGCCACTCTTTGGAAGTAGCCAACGCCTTGGCCTCTTCGATGAGGGCAGCTTTCGACTGAGTGACGAGTGCGGTCTGGCTTTCGAGTTGTGCAAAATGGGTTCGGCGGCGCTTATCAAACTTATTACGGGCGCTGGAAAAACGCTTCCATAGATCTGCATCTGCTTTCTTATCCAATCGTGGCGCGGCTTTCCACTCATCAAGCAGGGTTTTTAAGCGATCCCCGGTTGACTTCCAACTTTCTGAAAGGGCGAGGGATTCGGCTTCAGTTACCAATTTCTCTTTAATCTCTGTTGCTTCGACGCGTTTGGCTTCCTTCGCTGCGTTCTCTATGGCCCTGCGAGCTTCGTATGCAGCCTTATGACCTTCTATGAGTTCTGGAATCTGATCGACAGATTTGGCCAGAGTCGCAAGATCTCCGACCCCATTGAGGTTGAGGATCTGCTCTTTCAATTTTGTTACAGCTGTATGTGCATCGCTTGGAACCATTGCTCCGCTTTTGATACGGGCGGCAAGAAGTGCGACTTCTGATGCAAGAGATTCAAATTTTCTAACAAAATATGCAAGGGCTTCTTCGGCGCTCTTGCCAGGGTATGAGCCGACTGCGCGTTCACCTTCAGGAGTGGTTACATAAACTGTTCCATCATCACCTACGCGACCGAATTTTGCTGGATCGCCGATTAACGCTGATGCTGCACTGAGATTCTCTGGAACTGACATGACGTACTCCTTAGGTTGCGCGTCGAGTGCTTTTACTGGATCGGTCCAGGTGAGGCACTTTCCGTTATCGGATGACTCTGGCTAAGCCCGCTTTGGAGCGGGTTTACTCCTCTGATCAGGTTTAATCAGGGCTTAACGGTACCCTTAAAGCCTCTACCTGGGAAAATTGGTACCCCAGACCGTTGAAAAGTAGGCCTATTGAGTGATTCTTGAGGTGGTTCAGGCCCAATATTTTGGGACAAATTGTTGGATCTTTGCCAGCGGGGAGAATTCCGAGTGTTTTATCGTCGACCCAGGTATCGCCGTCCCAGACCTTGTGGGGCAGATAGGCGATGTTATTGCCCGGCACAACCTCAAGCCTATCGCCACCATCGTCACTCACGGGCATTTAGATCACACTTTTTCGGTCCATGCCTTTGATGAGAAGTATGGCGTGGCCACGTACATTCACCCGAAAGATCGTGAATTTTTAGCCAATCCATTAGGGCTGTTAAACGCCAACGGACCGATCGCTCCGTTGCTTCACGAGATGGGCATAACGAGTTTTGATGAGCCGACTGATGTGCGCGAATTGCTCGATGGCACCTCGATTGAAATTGCGGGTTTCACTCTAAAGGCTCGTCATGCGCCAGGTCATACTCCTGGATCCACGGTCTTTGTGGTCAACGACCAGTACTTGATCAGTGGAGATGTGCTTTTCCGGAACTCAATTGGAAATACAACTAGTCGATTGGGTTCCAACGAAAGCATGAAAAAGACGCTGCGCAATGTGATACTTCCTCTGAATGATGACCTAATTGTGCTCCCAGGGCATGGCCCGGAAACTACAATTGGCCGAGAACGGAAGAACAATGACTATTTGCAAGATCGATACTTAAGGAGTGCTGACTGATGGCGAAGTTCCAAGCACCTAAAGGCGTAAGCGAGTATGTCCCTGACCGCTCATCTCACTTTGATTATGTGCGGAACGTTCTTATCGAATCCGCCGTTGTCACTGGATATCAGTTGATGGAACTTCCGGTATTTGAAGATACC
>Ga0214249_1000393_pt1 | contig 19133 bp, 16 predicted proteins | sample TroBogypolimnion_17_FD_153087 | JGI IMG/M metagenome (GOLD analysis project Ga0214249, IMG submission 153087) | Freshwater microbial communities from Trout Bog Lake, WI - 23JUN2009 hypolimnion | ecosystem: Environmental > Aquatic > Freshwater > Lake > Hypolimnion/Profundal zone | place: Trout... | reverse complement strand
AAGGGCCCCGAGGCCATCACCCGCATGGAAACCGCCAAGGCGGCGCTGAAGGGGACGCGGGAGCCGGGTTAGACCTCGTACGGGGATTCCCCCCGCGCCCACTCGCGGCTTAAAAAATCCCATGAGCTCCAGGCCCAATCAGCGGAAGCGCGGCTTCTCCGCCGTATTGGCCACCAACTGCCCCAGGTCAAAGGTAAACTGTGCCTGCTGGACCATGCCACGCAGATCCCAGGTGGGGTCGTATTCGTCCGTGACCTGATGGTAGCGCTGGCCGTAGGCCTCGGCCTTGGCCTTCAACAGCTTGGCATCGCCGATGTAGTCGTGGCCACCGCCCACGGAGAGAGCGGGCACGCCGGCCTGCACGAAGCTGTAGTGGTCCGAACGGAAATAGCCGCCAGAGGTGTCAGGACGTGGTGGCGCGATGCTCAGGCCCGAGGCCTTGGCGACAGCGGCGCCCACCTCGCCCAGGGTGCTGCGCTCGCCGAAGGGCAGGCCCATGTCCCGGGTGGGGGCGACGAAGTTGAGGCTGTCCAGGTTCAGGTCCGCGGCGGTCTTCGCCAGGGGCCAGAGGGGGTTGGCCGCGTAGGCCTTGGAGCCCAGGAGGCCCTGCTCTTCAGCGCAGACGAAGAGGAACATCTGGCTGCGCCGGGCGGGTGCGTGGATGGCCGCCTGGGCCATGGCCAGCAGGGCCGCGCAGCCAGAGGCGTTGTCCACGGCGCCGTTGAAGATGGTGTCCGTGCCGTGGCCCGGGTGGGTGTCCTCGGCGGGTGCCTTGCCCACGCCCAGGTGATCCCAGTGGGCGGAGTAGACCACCACTTCTTCTTTCAACGTGGAATCGGCGCCTGGCACCACGCCCGCCACGTTGAACTGCTCCACGGTGCGCAGGGTACTGGCCAGGTTACCCTTCAGAACAATATCCAGGGGCACGGGGCGGAAACTGCGGCTTTGGGCTGCGGCCCGAAGCGTGTCCAGATCCTGGCCAGCCCGATTCAGGAGGCTCTGGGCGAAAGCCTCGGTGACCCAGCCTTCCAGGGGCGCGCCCGCCGGGCCCTGGGCCAGGCTGAAGCGCTCGGCGTCCCACCCCGTGCGGACCACACCCCAGCCGTAGCTGGCCGAAGGCGTCGTGTGGATGAGCAGCACCCCTGCGGCGCCGTGTTTGGCGGCCATCTCGAACTTGGTGGTCCAGCGCCCGTAGCGGCTCAGGTTGGGGCCATCGAAGAGGCCCGGTTCCGCCGCCGTGGGGGCGGGCTCGTTGACCATCATCAGGAGTACCTTGCCCCGCAGGTCCACGTCCTTGTAGTCGTCCCAGCGCTCATCCGGGGCGTCGATGCCGAAGCCCACGAAGACCAGGGGGCAGTCGAAGCGCTGCTCTGCCTGGGCCACACCGGAGCCGAAGACAATGTCGGTGCCGAAAGTCGGCGTACTGCAGGCGTCCCCCGCCTGAAAGCTGAGGGTGCTGCGGTCCACCTGGGTTCGCAGGCCCAACAGGCGCACGGGCTGGCGGTAAGAGGTGCCGTTGGTGGGCCGGAGACCCAGGACGCGCAACTCGGTTTCCAGGTAGCGCACCGTCAGCTCCGCCCCCCGCTGTCCCGTGCCGCGGCCCTCCAGCAGGTCATCCGCCAGGAAGGCCAGGTGGGCCCGGAGCGGGGCTTCCTGCACGCGCGGCGTGGGCAGACCCGCTGTTGCCTGGGCCAGGAGGTGGGTAGTGGCCAGGAGGGGGAGCAACAGGCGCATGGGGACTCCAAAAGAAGGTTCAGCTTACCTCGCAAGACGTGGTCAAAAAGGTTCTACTGGCTTGCCCAGAGCGGGAAACGGAATAAATTGCCCCATAGCGCTCCAAAACCCAAGGCGGTGCTCCCATGCTCCTGGTGAAGGTTCTCGCATTCCTTCTAGTGGCCCTCCTTCTGGTGGGCTGCAATCACAAGCACTTTGAGACGCTTCAGGAATCCTTCCCGGGACGGAATGGAAATACCAACCACCTGCTCAACATCCAGTTCAACGACCACGGGGATCTCTGGGACGAAGCCGAGTACCAGAACGCCTTGGCCCTCATCCGGGAGACCCGGGCCCAGAGCCCCACGGGGCGGGTCATCGTGGTCACCTACGTGCATGGTTGGAAGCACAACGCCAATGCCGACGACTCGGACTACCAGCACTTCCGGAGCCTGCTGGGTCGCATGGCGATGGCCCCGGAGCGGAAATCCCCCCTCATCGGCATCTACATCGGGTGGCGGGGCAGCAGCTTTCCGGTGCCCATCCTGGAGAACCTCACCTTCTGGTCCCGCCATGGCGCTGCCAAGCGGGTGGCGGGGATCCGCATGACCGAAGTGCTGTCCCAGCTCATGCACGCCACCAAGGCCTCGGGCAACGCCAGCCGCTTCGTCATCATCGGGCACTCCTTCGGGGGCCGCGTGGTGGAGACCGTGCTTGCCCAGTCCATGGTGAGCGTGCTGGTGGACAACGAGACCGAAGCGGGCCAGCAACCCAAGGCCCCCTTCGACCTGGCCATCCTCCTCAATACCGCCTCAGAGGCGCGCCAGACCTTCCAGTTCATCGAGGCCCTCCACAGCGTCGGCCTGCAGAGCGGGCCCCAGGAGGGGCCCTTGGTACTGGGCATCACCTCCAAGGGCGATTGGGCCACGGGCGCCATGTTCCCGGTGGGGAGGTGCTTCCCGAGCCTGGGCAGCGCCCTCCTGGGGGGCATGCGCCGGGACCGGGAGGCCCAGGCGGGCAGCATCCTCCTGGCCACCTCCAACGGAGACGGTTACCCGGGCCAGTTCTACCAGTCCATGTGGACGGCGGGACACATGTGGTTCATGCGGAGCCATGAGCTGGTGGTGGACCCGCAGGACGCCCGCCGGGTCAAGATCCTCCCGCTTGCCAAGGGGGAGGATGGCCGCCCCGCCCAGCCCTGGAATGGCACCCCCTACTGGGTAGTCCACGAGCCCACGGGCGACATCATCAAGAACCACAACGACATCTGGCGGGATGCCCGTCTGGTGGCCTGCCTGGAGGGCTACATCGCCGGAGCCATCGAGGGAGCGCAGCCACGGCGCCTGAACCTGCGGCCCATGCTTCCGCCCAAGCGCTGAACTTAGGTCCGCGGAGCTTGCCCCCACCCGAACTGCACGGCCCCCAACAGGGCTACCGGAGCGGTGACGGCCCGGAGGATGCTGCGGCCCAGGCTCAGGGGTTGCCAGCCGGCCGAGGCGAGCGCCGCAAACTCCTCGTCGCTGATGCCGCCCTCGGGACCACTGGTGAAAGCCAGGGGTTCCCGGCGCAGGGCGGGATTGGCCTGGCCTGTGGCCAACTCATAGGCCACCCACTTCTGCGGTGCCTCCCAAGCCAGCAGGGCCTCGAAGGCGATGGGAGGGCGCAGCTCTGGGCGGCGACTGCGGTGGCTCTGTTCGCAGGCGGACTGGATGAGGCGCTCCCACCGCTCCATGCGGGCATTGGTCTTGCGGGCATCGAACTCGCTGCGCCGGTAGATCACAGGCTGGATCAGGGTGACGCCCAGCTCGACCAGGGGCGGCAGCCACTCATCGAAGAGGCTCAGTTGGGCGGGTAGGGGCAGGCAGGCCTGCAGGGCGAAGGGAGGCTCCCGTTCCTCATGCAGGGGCGCCACCAACCGTGCCACGGCCCGGCTGCGATCCAGTTCTGCCAGGTCCGCCTTCCAGGGCTGGTCCCCCAGCACCAATTCCAGGGCATCACCAGGCTGCAGGCGCAGGGCTCGGAGGTGGCGCAGGGCCTCGCTGTCCAGGGGCAGCAGGTCGTTTTCGACAGCGGGGCTCGGGGCCAGGAAGAAGCGCGGCAGACTCATGGGGACATGATGGAGGAATCCAGTGGCCTCTGGCGAGGCAGTCCGCGACATCTGCGGCCTGAATGTGCGGCAACGTTCCACACGAGACGCCTTCAACCTTTCTGAAAGTAATGGGCCCAGGCTGGATGCAGCTTTGGCACGGAGTGTGAAATCTGATGCCTGCGGGCCGATGCCCCCAACCCAAAGGATCTGCCATGAACGTCCGCCGCCTCTCCGCTGCCCTCTTCAGCTCGCTCCTCATCGGCGTCTCCCTCGCCGCCCAGGTTCCCGCTCCGGCCCCCACCACGGTCAACCCCAAGCGCGAAGCCCGCATGGACCAGCGCGCGGACCGCCAGCAAAAACGCATTGCCCAGGGCGTGGCCAGCGGCCAACTGACCCCCAAGGAGACCGCCAAGGTGGAACGCAAGGAGGCCAAGATCAATGGCGATATCGCCAAGGCCAAGGCCGACGGCAAGATCACGAAGGGGGAAGCCGCCAAGATTCAGAAGGAGCAGAACCAGGCCAGCCGCCAGATCGCGCGCAAGAAGCACAATGCAGTGACTGCGAAGTAGGCCTTCGTTCAGCAGCAAAAAGGGGCCCATTCGGGCCCCTTTTTGCTGGGGTGAAAAGCCGCACCAGGGCTGAGCCTGCCCTGGAACTTGATGGAAGGCTGGTTCTTGTCGATAGCAAGACATGCCTTTCTGGAGAAGCCTTGTCTGCTGCTGGGGCTTGGGCCTGCTGGCGGGGCTCTGCCCCCTGGCGGCCCAAGGCTCGGGGCGTCTGCCAGAGCGGATCTTCACCGAGGAGCATGGCCTAGCCAGCCTTTCCATCTACACCCTGGTCCAGGACCAGCGGGGCTTTCTGTGGGCGGGGACCGAGGCCGGCCTGCACCGCTTCGACGGGCACCAATGGGAGCTGCAGAACCTGGACCTGCCCAATTCCTGGGTGGAGATGCTGCTGCCAGACAGCCAGGGCCGCTTGTGGATCGGCTGCCGCTCGGGCTTGGCGGTGCTGGAGCGGGGCCAGTTGCGTCGAGTGGAGGGGGTCACGGGCCGCATCACGCACCTCGGGGAGGATCGCGAGCATCGCATCTGGGCACTGGGGAGTGAGGGCCCGAAGGTATTAGAGGGCGGCATCTGGCGGTCACTGTCGAAGCCCGAGGGGCCGGATGTCCCCACGGCCCTGTGGGTGAACCCGAAGGGCTCCGAAGCCTGGCTGGTGGGCGGACGGAGCCTTTGGAAGGGAGATGGCCGGGGCCCCTGGACCCTGGAGCGGCTGCCGCTGGACCTGAAGCGGGAATCCCTCGTCGGCGTGGCGGTGGATGGTGATGGCGTGCTGTGGGCCCGAAGCACCCTGCGAATCTGGGGTCGGCCCGAAGGCCGACCCGGCACCTGGAAGGGTCGCCTCTCGGAGGCTGAAGGCGAGTCCCCGGACAATCCCTGTGTCATTCGCGACGCGGAGGGCTGGGTCTGGATCACCACCCTTCGGGGCCCGGTGCGGCTGCGGGGCGAGCAGTTCGTGCGCTTCACCCAGGGTGGGCAGTTCCCCAATCCCACGGCGCTGCTGGTGGACCATGAGGGCAGCCTCTGGGTCGGTGGGGGCGGCATCCACCAGGTGTTGGCCCGGGGCCACTGGCATACCTACGGGGTGCCCGAGGGGCTCTCGGGAACCGTGGTCTGGAATCTGCTTCGGGACCGGCATGGAAGGCTCTGGGCCGCCACCGAAGGGGGGCTTTGTGTGGCGGATCCACAGGGCTGGCGCATGGTCAAACGGGGCTTCTTCACGCGTCTGGCCCCAGGGCTAAATGGAGAGATCTTTGCCATCGGCCACCCGGGCGGCGTGCTCTACAGGCTGGATCCGGCCCGGGAGCGCTTGGAGGCCCTGCGGGTGGACTGCCTGCAATCAGGACCGGAGCTGCGGGGCCTGGGCGTGGATGCGACCGGGCGGGTCTTTGTGAGCAACCTTTCCGATGGCGTGGCGATGGGCAGGCCCCGGGGCCAGGGCTTTGACTGGAGTCTGGTGGATCCGGGCAGGGGCGTACCCAAGGACGTCTGGCATCTCACGCAGGATCGCCAGCACCGCATCTTCCTCATGAGTCAGCGGGAGGTTCAGGTCTGGGATGGCGCCTGGTCGAAGTTGGGCGGGGTGTTGGATCAGAATCCCTACGGTCTGTTGGCCCTTGACGAGCACCGGGTCCTTGTCACCTACTTCGACAAATCGGTCATCACGGCGCATCGACGGACGGCCAGCGGTTGGATCAGAGAAGCCACCCTGGAGCCCCTGCGGGGGATCCCCAACCTCATCATCTTCGCCAGTCGGCTGGGCCAGGGCGGCATTCTGTGGTTGGCCACCAACAAGGGGCTCTTCCGAGTGCCAGACGAGGGCCGGGGCCAGGCGGAGTGCTTCCGGCCCCGGGAGGGGATCCCTGGCGCGGATCCCACCTATGACGGGTTGCACGTGGACGGTGATGGCACGGTCTGGGTGGGCACGACCCAGGGCCTGGGTCGCCTGGATCCAGGTGTCCAAGTGGAGCGGCCCGGCCTGCCCCTGACCCAAGTCCTTGAGGTCCAGTCCCGGGGGCACCGGCTGGACCTCGCCGCCCCCATCAAGATCCACCGCGGCGAAGACCTGGAGGTGGCCTACGCCGTGAATAGCTGGCTGCGCCCCGCCTCCCTGAAATACGAAAGCCGCATCCGGGACCTGGAGAGCCGTTGGGTCAGCTCCGACAAGCCCATGGTCCGCTACCCTTCCCTGCCGCCGGGCCGGCACGTGCTGCTGCTGCGGGCCACCATGGGCGAGGAAGGCACCAGCCCCACCTCCGAGCTGGTCTTCGAAGTGCTGCCGGCCTGGTGGGAATCCCTCGGGGCCCGGATCGCCTACCTGTTTGGGGCCGCCGTCCTGGTGGCGCTCCTGGTGAACCTGCGCCAGCGGCAGCTGCGCCAGCGCAATGAGGCCCTTTCGGGCCTGGTGCAGGCCCGGACTGCGGAGCTGGAGGAGGCCAACGCCCAGCTTTCCGTGGCGAAAGTGCAGGCGGACGACGCCTCCCGGGCCAAGAGCGCCTTCCTGGCGGGCATGAGCCACGAGCTGCGCACGCCCCTGAACGCCATCCTGCTTTACAGTGAACTGCTCACCGAGGATGCCGAGGCCCGGGGGGAGCAAGGCATGGTGGTGGACCTGCGGAAGATCCGCGCCTCAGGCCAGCACCTGCTGGGCCTGGTGAACGGAGTCCTGGACCTCTCCAAGATCGAGGCAGGGAAGATGCACCTGCTGGTGGAAGCCGTGGATCCACACCTGCTCCTGGAGGAGGTGCTGGACACGTTGATGCCCCAGGCCCGAAAGGCTGGCAACCAGCTCAGTCTGGACCTGGGCGAGGGGCTGCGGCCCCTTTACACGGACACATTGAAGTTGCGTCAGGTTCTGCTCAACCTGGGCTCCAATGCCTGCAAGTTCACCAGCCAGGGCTGCGTGACCCTCGGGGTGCGGGCGGAGGAGGCTGGCTTGCGCTTCACGGTGGTGGATACGGGTGTGGGCATGAACCCGGAACAGGCGGCGCGAGTGTTCCTGGCCTATGAGCAGGCGGAGCAGACGATTTCCAAGCGCTACGGGGGCACGGGACTGGGGCTGGCCCTCGCCAAGAGCTTCGTGGAGCTCATGGAAGGGAGCATCTCGTTAACCACAGAGGAGGGCCGGGGCACCACGGTCACAGTGCAACTGCCCTGGGCGCCTTCGGAGCTTGAGCAGACAAGGTAATCTGTTTGCCTGGAGGATCCTTGGTCGATGCCCTGTTCCAAGCCGCGCCCTGGTGGGCCTGGGTCGGATTCCACGCCTTCGTGTTCCTCATGCTGGCGCTGGATCTGGGGGTCTTCAACCGGAAGGTGCACGCCCCCTCGGTGCGGGAGGCGGCGATCTGGAGCACGGTCTGGATCGGTCTGGCGCTCATCTTCAACGGCCTGATCTTCCGGGCCGAAGGCAGCCAGAAGGGTCTGGAGTGGTTTACAGGCTACGTGCTGGAGAAGTCCCTCAGCGTGGACAACCTCTTCGTCTTTGTCCTGGTCTTCCAAAGCTTCCAGGTGGACCTGCGGCACCAGCACCGGATGCTCTTCTGGGGCGTGCTCGGGGCCCTGATCATGCGCGCTGCCATGATCCTGGCGGGCACGGCCCTGCTGAACCGCTTCGAGTGGATGATGTATGTGTTCGGCGGTTTCCTCATCTACACGGGTTTGAAGATGCTGCTGGTGGAGGAGGCCGAGGCGGACCCGACCCAGACGGCCCTGGTACGGGCCTTCAAGCGCCTGGTGCCCTATGACGAAAAGGGCGGCCACGAGCGTTTCTGGGTGCTGCGCGATGGGAAGCGCTTCGCCACGCCCATGATCCTGGTGCTCATCACCATCGAGGTGACGGACCTGGTCTTCGCCGTGGATTCGATTCCCGCGGTCCTGGCCGTGAGCCGAGACCCCTTCGTGGTCTACACCTCCAATGTCTTCGCCATTATGGGTTTGCGCAGCCTCTACTTCCTGCTGGCCAAGATGATCGACCGCTTCCACCGCCTGAAGACAGGCCTGGCCGTGGTGCTGGCCTTCGTGGGTGTGAAGATGTGCATCGCCAAGTGGGTGCACATCCCCACGCTCTACAGCCTGCTGGTCATAGCGGCGGTACTGACGGGCAGTGTCGTGGCCAGCCTGGCCTGGCCCGCCGAGCAGGATGAGGCGGAATGATGGAGGTCTGGCACCACCCCCTGGAGCTGGCCCCCGCCTCGGGGCCCTTTGTCGTGACCCTGGGGACCTTCGATGGCGTCCACGCGGGCCACCGGCAACTGCTCCACGGCGCCGCGGCCCGCGCCAAGGAACTGGGCCAGCGGGCAGCGGTCGTGACCTTCGACCCCCACCCCACGGTGGTGGTGGCCCCTTTGCGCAAGCCCAAGCTGCTCATGACCCTGGAGCAGCGCCTGGCAGCCTTCCAGGCGGAGCAGATGGACTTGGCCTGGGTGATCCCCTTCAGCCGCGGCTTCTCGGAGTTGGAGCCTCTCGCCTTCCTGGACCGGATCCAAACCATCCTCCGGCCCGTGGAATTGCATGTGGGGCGGGCCTTCTGCTTCGGCCGGGATCGCAGCGGTACGGTGGAGACCCTGGAGTCGTGGGGCGCCACCCGCAGCTGCCGTGTCCATACCTTGGCCCTGCGGGCGCCGGATGGGGGACGCCTCTCCAGTACTCGGATCCGCGAAGCCCTGGACCTTGGGGACGTGGCCTTGGCCCGCACCTTCCTCGGCCATCCCTACACCCTCACGGGCGTGGTGGTGGAGGGGGATCGCCGGGGTCGCCACCTGGGCTTTCCCACAGCGAACCTGGCCTGGGAGCAGGAGCAGCTGCCCGCCTTTGGCGTCTATGTGACCGAGGTTCACTTGCCCCACCACGGCGGAATCCACCTGGGTCTTACCAACGTGGGTGAGAAGCCCACCTTCGAGGGCCAGCAACTCACGGTGGAGACCCACCTGCCTGGCTTCGAGGGGGACCTCTACGGTGCCCGCCTGGAACTCCGCTTCCTGCACCGCATCCGTGGCGAGGCGCGCTTCGCCTCAGTGGATGAGCTGCGGATCCAGATCGGTCAGGACGTGGCCGCGGGTCAGGCCTGGTGGCAGGCCCACAAGGCCTGAGCTCCACCCCCGTACCGGATGAACAAAGCCCAGGAGCGGCTTGGCCGCGAGTGGGCGTGGGGGCCCGGGGGTGTGCGCGCAGCACCCTCCGCCTGACATGGCCTCCACAGGAGGCCACTCCCGCTCGTGCCTCGCGGAGGCGGAGCCTCCCCCCGGGATCAGCATTAACTCGCGACGTCCACCCGCCACTTGGTGATGGGTCGCTCGGCCAAGTCCCAGATCTGGCAACCCTGGGGCAGGCGAGTGACACCAAGGCGACGCCGGACCTCGGCCTTGGCTCCATCGAGGCCCTCGGCCTGGATGGGACCATACTCCATGAAGTAGCCGCTGAACTTGTAACCAAACTGGCGGGGAGAAGTCTGCATGGGAGCTCCAAGGGACTGCTGCACTCAATATTCGTCTTTTATTCGTATTCGTCAAGACCTGAATCTGAAAAAAGTTCATAACTGGGGGACCGAAGTGCTTCCAGTGTGAGGAAGGTTGGTGGACATGGCCTGTCCAATCCCGGGTTCAGCGAATGCGAATGTCCAGGCCCAGCCCGAAGGGTGGGGTGGCGAGGCGGGGACTGACGAAGATGCCTGCCTCCTCGCAGCGGTCTGCACGATGCCAGTCCCGGCGATCGTGGTCCCGGTGCTCCCAGCGCTCCCGGTAGTCGTGGCGGTAGAGGGAACGCGGGGCTTCGACGACTAGGACCCGGCAGCGTCCGTGCTCATGGGCGGAAAGCGGAAGGGCCGCGAGGGCTGTGAGGGCGAGCAGGACCAGATTGCGCATGTAACCTCCTGGGGTGCGGGGCTGGGGGCCCAGCCCTGGAAGCAGTTCACGCGCCGTGCCAAGCATTCAAATCATCTGTTTACACAACTTGGAGAAAGGTTGAAGGCAGCGGTGGAGGGGATTTGCCACGCCAGGAGGTGTGGCAGTTGCAGGCCGCCTCAGGACTTGCGCCGATCCCCGATGATCTGGGCGGGCACGCCGCCCACGATGGCCCAGTCCGGCACATCTCGGGTCACAACGGCACCCATGGCCACCACCGCGTGGTCGCCGATGCAGACACCGTCTGTGATCCCTGCGTTGGCGCCGATCCAAACATCCCGACCGATGCGGATGCCCTGGGAGCGCACGGGCTGGTCCTTGATGTCCCGGTCCGGTCCCAGGCCATGGTTGAAGGCGTAGATGGCCACACCACTGGCGATGCGCGTGGCGTCGCCGATGGTCAGGCCTTTGCGGCCGCCGTCCAGTCGGGCCCCGGCATTGACGCTCACATCATGGCCCAGGGTGATGGGTCCGTGGAGGAAGGCCTGGGCGGCGATGGCGCAGCGGTCGCCCAGGAGGACCGGGCGGCCCGGCTCGCCGAAAATGGCGGCGTCCGGCGCAATGAAACAACCCGTGCCAAGCTGCACGGTCTCCTGGGCTAGGAGCTGGGCCTGCACCTCGGCCTGCCAGGCCTCAGCCCAGGCACGGTGGCGGGGCTTGAGCGCGAAGTAGAGCCAGGGCATCCAGGCCAAGCGGCGCTGGTGCTGGGCTCTCAGGGCTTCGGGGTCACGCATGGCGACATGGTACCGTTGAACAACCCCGAAACCGCCAAAGTCGCGAATGGCCCTCAGGGCCCCGCGAAAATAAACCAGGAAACGGCAGTATTTCGCTACCGCAGCGCGGCCTCGATGGCGCTCCGCAACTCGGGGCTCTCCGGGGCCACCTTGCTGGGGAAGGCCTGGAGCACCTGCCCATCCTTGCCCACCAGGTACTTGTGGAAGTTCCAGGCGGGCTCGCCGAACTTGGCCGTAAGGAACTGATAGATCGGGGCCTTCTCCGCGCCCTTGACGTCCAGTTTCTGGAAAAGCGGGAAGGTCACGCCGTAGTTCTTCTGGCAGAAGGTCTGGATCTGGGCGGCCTCACCGGGCTCCTGGGCGCCGAATTGATTGCAGGGAAAGCCCAGGATCACCAGGCCCCGGTCCTTGTACTCGGTGTAGAGCTTCTGCAGCCCCGCGTACTGGGGCGTGTAGCCGCACTCGCTGGCCACGTTCACAGCCAAGACCACTTTCCCCTTGTAGACGGAGAGGGCTTGTTCCTGGCCATCAAGGGTGCGGAGGCTGAGGTCGTGGAGGGACATGGGCAGGGTCCTTTCGATGGCAAAGAGGCTGGTGGCGAGGAGGGCGGCGGCAAAGGCCAGGCGCATGGAGGCTCCAGAGACATGCCTTGGGTGCCGCCAGAGCCCTGCCCGTGCCAGGCTCAAGGGGCGACTGGGGTTGTGACGAAGAGAGGGGGGTAAGCTCGTTCCAGGAGCCGCAGCGCCATGGCCGAATCGATACCCCTGCAGACCAAGGCCGCGGTGACCCCCGCCAAGGGTGCCCTGCGGGTCGTGCTGCTCTATGCAGGCTTTTCGGGCCTCTGGATCCTTTTGTCCGATCGGGCTGTGGAGGCCCTGTTCAGGGATCCGGCCATCATGACCCGAGTCAGTATCCTCAAGGGTTGGGTCTTCGTGGCGGTCACCGCGGGACTCCTCTTCCTGATGGTCAAGCGCTTGGTGGAGGGTGTGGCCAGTCGAGAAGCGAAGCTTCAGACCCTCATGAACGCCATCCCCGACTTGGTCTGGCTGAAGAATTCCGAGGGCGTCTACCTGGGCTGCAACCGCGCCTTCGAAAGCTTTTTCGGGGCCCCGGAAGCGCAGATTCTGGGCAGGACCGACTACGACTTTGTGCCAAAAGAGCTGGCGGACTTCTTCCGGCAGAAGGACCAGGAGGCCATCGCCTCTGGTGGGGCCCGGGAGAACGAAGAGTGGATCACCATCGCCGAGACGGGGAAGAAGATCCTGCTGGAGACCCTCAAGGTCCCCATGCGCGATCCCAACGGCGCGCTCGTCGGCGTCCTGGGCATCGGCCGGGATGTGACGGAAAACCGCCGACTCCTGGCCGAGCAGGTCCGACTGGAGGGTCAACTGCATCAGGCGCAAAAAATGGAACTGGTAGGCCGCTTCGCCGGGGGCGTCGCCCACGACTACAACAACATGCTGGGGGTCATCCTGGCCAACGCCGACCTGGCCATGTACCACATGCCCTTGGAGCAGCCTGAGCGGAAGCGCCTGGAGGAGATCGTCCGGGCCGCCCGGCATTCGGCGGACCTCACGCGCCAGTTGCTGGCTTTCGCCCGGCAGCAGCCCGTGGACCCGCGCCTGGCGAACCTCAACGAAGAAGTGGCCAGCCTCATTGGGGTTTTAGGTCGTCTGGTGGGCGCTGAGATCCACTTGGAGTGGACACCCGCCCCGACCCTCTGGAAGGTGCGGGTGGACGCCACCCAGTTTGGCCAGGTGCTCACCAACCTGGTGGTCAACGCCCGGGACGCCTCTCCTGACGGGGGGCGCATCCAGCTGGGCACGACCAACTGCACTCTCACGGAGGTCGACTGCGCAGATTTGCCCGATCTCCGGCCCGGCGACCATGTCTGCCTCAGCGTCCAGGACGCAGGGCGGGGCATCCGGCCAGAGCTGCTGAGCCGGATCTTTGAACCCTTCTTCACCACCAAACCCCTGGGTGGGGGCACGGGCCTGGGTCTGGCCCTGGTCCATGGGGTGGTGCGGCAGAACCACGGTGCCATCCGTGTGGACAGCACGGTGGGCGAAGGCACCTGCTTCCGGATCTACTTGCCGAGAGCTTGAACCCCAGGCCTATTTCCGAAGCTTCAGCAGGTCCAGGACGATGACAAGGCCCATGAGTGAGGCCAGGAGAAGGAAGCCGCCGGTGAGGATCTTCTCCTTCAGGTCGATGGTGAGGTCCTTGCGCCGGAGTTTTTCGTAGGTGAGCAGGGCCATGTGGCCGCCATCCAGGGCGGGGATGGGCAGGGCATTGAGGATGGCCAGCTGCAGGCTGATGGCACCGCACATGAGAAGAAACTCCTGCCAGCCGGTCTTGGCTGCCCTACTCCCGGCCCGAAGGATACCGATGGGCCCGGCCACTTCGGCGCTGCGGGCCTGGAAGGTGACGAGTTTCTTGAGGAAGCCGAAGACTTGGCCGCTCAGGCTCCAGGTATTGGCTACGGCCAATCGGCCACCCACCCAAAAGTCCATAGCCTGAAAAGGGCGGCGCTGGAAATCGTAGGCCACGGGACCGGGACTGATGCCAATGCGCCCCACACCGCCGTCATTCGTGGGGGTCACCGTCAGGTTGAGTGGCTTGCCGTCCCGCAGGACCGCGATGGTGAGCGGCTGCCCGGGGTGGGCCTGGAGGTAGGCCACAGCGTCCTCCCAGCGTCCAGCGGGAAGGGCGATGGGCCCCACGCTGCGAAGCTCATCCCCAATCTGAAGCCCGGCCAGGTCGGCGGGCTGCCCCTTGACCACATGTTCCAGGACCATGGCCGAGCCTGGGCGCGGCACAGCCTTGATGATGCGGGCCTGATCGGCCCCCACGGTCGTGAACAGGATCAGTGTGGTCGCCAGGTTGGCCAGGATGCCGCCGCTGTAGAAGAGCATGCGCTTGCCATAGGGTTGCTGGAGGAATCCGTAGGGATCGTCGGCGCCGGGATCCTCGGGGTTGAAACCCGCCAGCTTGACGTAGCCGCCCAGGGGCAGGGCCGAGAGGCGCACATCTGTCTCGCGCCACGTGAAGCCAACCACCCGGGGGCCAAAGCCCAGGGAGAAGACCTCCACAGGCATGCCCATGTACTTGGCCGCCAGGAAGTGGCCGCCCTCGTGGAGGAAGACCAGTCCCCCCAGCATGAGGATGGGCCCCCAGAAGCCGGCTCCGGGCCACCTGAGGGCCACCACGGAGCAGAGGACAACGGCGGAAAGGAAGGTGAGGGACTTGCGAAAGCGGTTCATGGACATCCGGAGGATCAGGGCCGGGCTTGGACCCATCCTTCAGCATGACGCCTTGCGGCCCGATCCGCATCCAGCACTTGCGGGAGGGAGGTCAGGGGGGTGGCGGAGATCGCCGACAGGGTGTCCCGGTTGCAGGCCTGGATATCCCAGAAGGAGAGGCGCCCCTCCAGGAAGGCGGCCACGGCTACCTCGTTGGCGGCGTTCAGCAGGGCCGGGGCCGTGCCGCCCGCACGGAGGGCCTCGAAGGCCAGGCCCAGGCAGGGGAAGCGGTGGAGGTCAGGGGCCTCGAAGGTCCAGGTGCGGGCCTCCGCCCAGGGGTAGGCCGCCACGGGGCCGGGCTGCTTGTCGGGGTAGAGGAGGCAGTACTGGATGGGCAGTTTCATGTCGTTGGCGCAGACCTGCAGCTGGTAGCTGCCGTCATGGAAGCCCACCATGGCGTGCACCTGGCTCTGGGGGTGGACCGTGACGGCCACCTGGTCGGCGCTGAGGCCGAAGAGCACCGAGGCCTCGATGACCTCCAGGCCTTTATTCATCAGGGTGGCGGAATCGATGGTGATCTTGGGGCCCATCTTCCAGGTGGGGTGGTTGAGGGCCTCCTGGATGGTGGCGGCCTGGATGCGGGCCAGGGGCCAGTCTCGGAAGGGCCCGCCACTGGCCGTGATGCGGACCTCGCGGATGCTCGCTGGATCGCGGTTTTCCAGGAGCTGGTGCAGAGCCGCGTGCTCGCTGTCCACAGGTAGCAGTTCACCTCCGCCGGCCTGGGCCGCCTCGTGCATGAGCGCGCCGCCCACCACCAGGGACTCCTTGTTGGCCACGCAGACCCGGCGCCCGGCCCGGAGGGCGGCTTCAGTGCTGGCCAAGCCCACACTGCCCACGATGGCGGCCACCACTGTGTCGGCGCCCGGGTGTAGGGCGCAGGCCAGGAGGCCCTCCTCGCCCCAGTGCAGGTCGAGGGTATAGGACAGATTGGCCCGGAGCCAGTCTGCGTCCTCCTTCGACGCCACGGAAACGCAGCGGGGCCGGAAGATCTCGCACTGGGCTCTCAGCAGGTCGCGGTTGCGTCCGGCCGCCAGGGCCACCACGGAGAGCCGCTCAGGATGGGCCTGCACCACATCCAGGGTGGAGGTGCCGATGCTGCCAGTGGAACCCAGAACGGCGAGGCGCCGCACCTCAGTTGAACCCGTGGACGAAGTGTACGTAGGCGTAGAGCACCGGGGCCGCGAAGACCAGGCTGTCCACGCGGTCCAGCATGCCGCCATGGCCGGGGATCGAGATGCCGCCCATGTTGGAGTCCTTCACGCCAGCGCTGCGCTTCCAGGTGCTTTCCACCAGGTCGCCCAGCTGGCCCACGGTGCCCAGCAGCAGGGCCAGGAGGACGACATCCACCAGGGTCCACTCGGTGCAGACCGTGGCCTTCATGAGGAAGGCGCCCAGCAGGTTGCCGCCGAAGTTGCCCAGGGCCCCCTCCCAACTTTTCTTGGGGCTGACCTTGGGGGCCAGCTTGTGCTTGCCGAAGTAGCTGCCTACGAAGTAGGCGGCGGTGTCGCCGAACCACGTGATGATGAGCAGGGACAGGATGAGGCGGCTGCCGGTCCTGGGCAGGGTGCCTTGGAGCATGAAGAGCTTCTGCTGGAAGCCCAGGCCCAGGCCCAGATAGAGGGCGCCAAGCCAGGTGATGGCCTGGCTGGGCAGGGCCTCGTCTAGCTTGGGGTCGAAGAACAGGGCGCCGCAATGAATGAGGATGGCGCCGAGGCTGAAGACCAGCCAGAGGGGCAGGGGGTCATGGCCGCCGGTGGCCAGGAAGAAGTGGGCGAGGATGCCCCAGGCCACCAGAACCCCGGTCACAAGGGATGGGTTGTAGCCCCGGACCCGGGCGATGAGGGTCATCTCATGCACGCCCATGAGGGTCGCCAGGCCCATGGCAACCAGGTAGGCCCAGGGGGCCCAGGGCTGGTCACCGAGCCAGAGCAGGCTGAAGAAGAAGATCCCGAAGACCAGGGCGCTGGTCACCCGCGTGGTCAGGTTCCGGGTGTCCATCTTGGGTGTGGTCCGTTCCATCAGATCCCCCCGAAGCGCCGCTCGCGCTGGGCAAAGTCCTCAAGTGCTTCCTGGAGTTGGGCCGGGCCGAAGTCGGGCCAGAGCAGGTCGGTCATGTAAAGTTCCGCATAGGCGGACTGCCAGAGCATGAAGTTGGAGATGCGATGCTCCCCGCTGGTGCGGATGAGCAGGTCCACGTCCGGCACGCCGGCGGTCCAGAGGCGGACCTCCAGGGCGGCCTCATCCACCTGATCCGGGCGGAGGCCGTCTTCCACGCAGCGCCGCGCGGCCTGGGCCAGCTCCAAGCGGGAACCGTAGTTCACAGCCAAGTGGAAGGTCATGCCCGAGTTGGCTGCCGTGGCGTCTTCTAGGGCGCGGATATCCTGGCGGATCCCCTCGGGCATCCCCTCCAGGGAGCCCAGGTGATGAAAGCGGATACCCTTCCGCGTCAGTTGCGGCAAGAAGATCCGGAGGTACATGCGCAGGAGGGCCATGAGGGCACCCACCTCCAGGGCGGGACGCTTCCAGTTCTCTGTGGAGAATGCGTAGAGGCTCAGGTGGCGGATGCCGGCATCCGAGGCGGCCTCGAGGATGTGTTCCACCGTCTGCACGCCGGCCTTGTGACCCTTGATCCGGGCCCAGCCCCGCTGTGCCGCCCAGCGGCCGTTCCCGTCCATGATGATCGCGACATGGGTAGGAACAGTCATAGCGGCATAACCATCACGACATAAAACGGGACGCTCATCGCGCTCAAAACCCCTGAAAATGTGAAAAAGATCATGCTAGCACGCAGGCTGCCGTAGAGAGGGAGTAGCGGGGTGGGCCGGGGGCCCTCCGTGCTAGGCTGACTTCCACCGTATTTTCCTGGCGATTCCATGGTTCAGTTCAACACGCGAGCGAACGAGATCCTGCTCAAACTGGTCTATTACGGGCCAGGTCTCTCGGGCAAGACGACCAATCTGCAGTCCCTTCACGCCATGTGTTCAGACACGCAACGGGGGGAGATGTTCTCCGTCAACACCCAGGAGGACCGGACCCTCTTCTTCGACCTGCTGCCCATCAACCTGGGCTACATCTACGGCAACGCCATCCACCTCCAGATCTACACGGTGCCTGGCCAGGTGCAGTACGACGCCAGCCGCCGGGTGGTCCTGGGCGGGGCTGACGGTGTGGTCTTCGTGGCGGACTCCAGCGAAGCCAAGATGCAGGACAACGTGGACTCGCTGTCGAACCTCTACCACAACCTCAATGCGAACCGCCTGAACATCAAGCAGATCCCCTTCGTCATCCAATACAACAAGCGGGACCTGCCGGACAGCATGGCTGTGGGAGTGATGAATCGGCGCCTCAACTTCAGGAGCGTCCCCTTCTTCGAGTCCGTGGCCAACCGGGGCGACGGGGTTCTGGACACCTTCCTGTCCATCACCCGCGAGACTGTCGGCTACACCTTCAAGAAGTACCACTTGGACAAGAAGATCAAGGACTTCGACGAGATGCTCAATCTCATCGAATCCAACGTGCGGACCAGCATGCGCGAGCTGCCGCCCCCACAGGATTCCCCCTCGGTACCCTCCGTGGAGTCCACGGTACTGCGGCACAGCAATGTGAGCGTGGCCGACCTGGTGCCCGGCAAGGTGGCCGATGCCCAGGAGTTGTTGGAGGACGCCCTCAAGTCCAACATGGAAACCGCGCGGCTCTATTCGGAGCTGAAGCAGGTCAAGGATTCACTGGAAAAGAAGAGCGAGGAGATGAGCCAGCTCTACTCCCAGCTGGACCGGGCCAACCAGGACAACCTCAAGACCCGGCGCTACCTGGAAGGGTTGGTGCAGAACATCGGCGAAGCGGTCATCTCCTACTCGCCTGAAGGTAAGATCCTCACCTGGAACATGGCCGCCGAGCGCATCTTCGGCTATTCGCGGCCCGAGATCGTGGGCCGGAGCATGGCCCAGCTGATCCCCGACCCCCTGCTGGGGGAGCTGAGCCAAGTGGCGCAGCAGGTGGCCCAGGGCCAGGTGGTGCGGGATATGGCCACGACCCGGCTCCGCAAGGGCAGTGTGGCCTTCCCCGCCAGCATCACTTACGCCCCGGTCCGGGGCAGCGATGATCGTGTCCTGGCCTTCTCGGCCCTGGTGCGAGACATGTCTGAGCAGAAGGTGCTGCAGGATCGGCTCATCACCTCCCAGAAGCACGAGGCCCTGGGCCGCCTGGTGCCCTCCCTCTTCCATGAGGTCACCAACCAGCTCACGCCGGTCCTCCTGGAAGCGCGCATGATCGCCGAGTCCAGCCTGGACCCGCACCAGGCCGAGCAGGCGGCACGGCTCTCCAAGGCCGTGGATGCGGTGCAGGAACTGCTGCGACCCCTCCAGACCGTCCTGAATCCCCCCGCCCTCCAGCGGGAGCTGGCCCAGCTGAACGGGGTGGTCCAGGAAGCCATCTCCCTGGTGGAGGCCCGGGCCACGCGCCTGGGCATCACCCTTGAGGTGACTCTGGATCCGACCCTCCCGGAGACGGTGCTGGATGCGGGCCTCATGGTCCAGGCCGTGACGAACCTCCTCCTGAACGGCGTCCAGGCCCTCTCCGTCTGTGAAGTGAAGCGGCTCCGGGTGGCCACACGCAGTTCCGGCGAAAGCCTCCAGGTGGTGGTCCAGGACACGGGTGTGGCCCTGCCCGATGGCCGCCAGGCCGAGCTCTTCGATCCGGCCTGCGCTACCTCCACTGAGGCCCTGGCCCTGCCCATCGCCGATATCATCACTCGGCAGCATGGCGGACGCCTGGGGCTGCGAAGCCAAGAGGGGGTCGGCAACGCCTTCCTGCTGGAGATCCCGCTCACGGTCCCCGCT
>Ga0214249_1000384_pt1 | contig 19578 bp, 15 predicted proteins | sample TroBogypolimnion_17_FD_153087 | JGI IMG/M metagenome (GOLD analysis project Ga0214249, IMG submission 153087) | Freshwater microbial communities from Trout Bog Lake, WI - 23JUN2009 hypolimnion | ecosystem: Environmental > Aquatic > Freshwater > Lake > Hypolimnion/Profundal zone | place: Trout... | reverse complement strand
GGTGTTCGCCGAGGTCGATGAGGTGCTCAAGCGCTTGATCGATGAGGAGTACACCCGCCATCCGTTTTACGGCAGCCGTAAGATGGTGGTGCACCTGTTTCGTTGTGGTCACCGTGTCAACCGCAAGCGGGTACAGCGCCTGATGCGCTCCATGTTTCTTGCCGGGATGGCGCCAGGACCGAACACGAGCGCGGCGCACCCAAAGCACAAGGTGTACCCCTACTTGTTGCGTGGAGTGCCCGTGGTGCGGGCCAATCAGGTCTGGAGTACGGATCTGACATACATCCGGCTAGAGCGCGGCTTTGCATACCTTGTGGCCGTGATCGACTGGTATTCCCGGCGGGTGCTGAGCTGGCGTATCAGCAACAGCATGGAGGCTGCGTTCTGCGTGGATTGCCTAGAAGACGCCTTGCGCGAGCATGGCAAGCCCGAGGTGTTCAACAGCGACCAGGGCGCCCAATTCACCAGTGACGAGTTCACGGGTGTACTCAAGCGCGAGAAAGTAGCCATCAGCATGGACGGCCGAGGCCGGGCGTACGACAACATCTTTGTTGAGCGGCTTTGGAGGAGCGTCAAACACGAAGACGTGTACCTCAACGGCTATGCCACGATGGGCGAGCTGCTGATTGGGTTGACGAAATACTTTGCCCTCTACAACACAGAGCGCCCGCACCAGTCCTTGGGAAATAAAACTCCGCAGGAAGTCCACAAGACATCAAGCGGCGGAGGTGCGATGATCGTGGATAAATATCGGACCAAAGAAAGACTCCCAGTTACGCTTCGCTCCAGCGGGACTGAGTCCGAGGAAGTCAGGATTGAGAATGAGCCAGCAATACCAATTGCAAAAACCGGGGCAGCGCCGTCCAGCTGCGAGAAGTCGAGTGCAACTTAAACTACCTTCAAGTCTGTCCTGACTCTGGGGTCCACTTCACTGTATGCAAGCCACCAAAATAAAAAGTCACACACTTATAGATAACAAGGGTCAAGGAGCCCAAAGCCACCTGAGAACCAGTACCAAGAGGAAAAGCCGAAGGCGATCCGTCCTACGAGGTCAGTTTTTTTGCGATCAAGGACTACCAAATACCTGCGTTACCCTGGCTTGCAAAAAAGTCACACACTTATAGATAACAAGGGTCAAGGAGCCCAAAGCCACCTGAAAAACCAGTACCAAGAGGAAAAGCCGAAGGCGATCCGTCCTACGAAGTGCACTTGTCCAGAAGTTCACCCAAAATGGCCAACACAGGCATCCAACACGCAAATGTTTTTTCGACGAAAAATAACCTTAACACCTGAGCAGCGATGAAACTTGTCCTTAATCCGATCATCGAAGAGCGACTGCATGCCGCATTCCCAAAGCCAGCCAATAGTGCGGGAAAAGGCTTGGCCAAGTACGTGGGTTTGCTGGAACAATTGCTGACAGCTGCTGAGGTGAGGGGCAGAGACAACTTTGAAGTCATGTTCCATTTGTATTCAATTCCCACTACGAAACTATCGGCGGACGGGGGCCAAATCGGGCCAAAGAAAATCCGCATCCATAAATGGCTCGCAGATAACGGACTGAGCTTGATTGAAATAACAACCGCTGGCAACAACATCAGCAAGCGGGTGTCCAAGGTCAAGCTCACCAATCTAGTCACCATAGCTGATGCAATTGATGCAGTTGAAGGCATTGAAATCAAACCAATTTCGATTGCACAGATCAGGTCATCACGCAGACAACTTAGTTCACAGCTGTACCCAGAGTATTCTCAAAACCTCACAGATCAACAGCTCAGCGATTTGTATGAACCAGTCGCCATAAACATCAAGTCCCTAAGGGGTTATATGGAATGGTTGAAGTACTCAGCCAGCAACATACCCAAAGTCAAGAAGGAGCAAATCGCAGCCCAGTGCGACACGATTTTGAGTGTTGCCGAGTTGACCAAGGGACACTTCATCCAGCGTAAAAATCCCAGCGAATTTGGCAGGATGTACTACAAGGGCATCAGTGTGCAGTCCGTCAACAAAGAACTCAGGCGAGCAATGTTGGGCTATCACTGGGAGTACGACATCCGCAGCAGCGTAATCGCTTGGAAGTTGGGCTACGCAATGCAGATGATTGCCTCGGGCCTAGTGCCTGGGCCTCTGGATAAGACCTTTGCAACCACGCTTATCTACGTGGAAGACAAGAACGATTTGATCAACATAGTCCGACACTACACTTATACAGCGGATAGCAAATCTGACTCTGATGGCCAAAAGAAGAGCATCAAAAGGGCACTCACCGCGATTGGTTTCGGTGCGACCATGCACAAGACTGGTTGGCTTGGTGAAGATGGACAACGTAAAAATCCAGCCCTTGTCAACATCTTCATGAATGCAGGGGAGCGAGAGCGATTTGTTAATGACAAGACGGTCAAGAAATTCATTGCGGAACAAAAGGTCATCGACAAATTCATCTTCGATCAAGAGACTGCAAAAAATCCAGAACTGATCAAACTGCCCTGCATACAGACTGCCAGCGGAAGGCCCAGTAAAGCCAAAGTGCTGGCCTATTTGTATCAACATGCCGAGACTGAGGTTATGAATTTGGTTCGTGAAATGATTAGCCAAAATGGCCGAGAAGTTCTTGGCAGCATCCACGATGCCGTCATCGTGGACAAGAAGTTGTCCTTGGACATGAGGGTAGAAATCGAGTACCAACTCAAACTATTGACCGGCAACCCCTACTGGCGATTAAAGGGCGAGGAGCACAAGGCCTATGACGCTCCCAGCAGGCACATCATTGCTCAAGAGCAAGCCCACAAGCAGCGGATTTGGGAGGAGACGCAGCTAGCAGAGGAGTACGCCTCAAGCCAGCAGCAAGGGCACTGGGATGCACCAGGGGCCTACGACGATGACCACGCGGATTAGTTCTGCGATGTTCGCTAATGGCTGAGGTCACGAGAAGTACGTTCAGAACGTATTTGGGGACAGCAGCGATAACACTGGGACCGTGAAACTTGGAGTAGTCAGTTGCAAGAAAAGGCTGTTGTCACTAAACGTAAAACAACCAGTCATCGCGAAGATAAGCATAATTTTGGATTGCAGGGGTGTATTCCACTGACGGAAATAATTCCTCTTGTACTTCAAATTTCTTTTCATAAATCTTCATAGTGGCTAAAAATCTAACGGTTGTCATTGCCAAAATTTTTTTGTAATCAAACTCCAAGCCATCAATTTTTGTGTAGTCAGGGAATCGCCCCCGAGCAGCGTTCTCAGCCGTGTATTCGGCTTTCTTCAAGGCTCGATGAGAAAGGCGATAAAGAACTTCACGATGACCTCGTTGAACTTCATCCTTTTTGGAAAGACGCCCCATATTCTTCGCAGCTTCACCAGAATGCTTTTTGCTCATGTTCAGCACCGCGGCTAACTTCCATTGCTCAAGATTTGGATTTAGAGCCTTGGTACGTATCAGGCGAAGTCCATTGATCAATGCATCTCCTCGAAGTCTCTTTCCAACAAACTGGATTTTTGGTACCACTTTTTCGTTTGACTTGTGATACTCGAATGCTTCGTACTCAGAGAGAATTTTTATGACTTGCTTTATTGCTTGACCCTTGGGAATATTCAAAGGCACGTGTAGCAGTACCGCAGGCGGTAGGCCTTCAATCATTCGGGTGGCATTGATTAAACGCTCACGATCTTTAATGGTTTTGGCATACGTTGCCAAACTGAGGTCTGTGTTGGGCCGGATGTGCTCAATATCGAGAACGTGCGGCTTACGCCACAGGTCACCAAAAACCTCTCGATCGCCACTCTCGAATAGCTGCGAAAAGTCCAGCTTACGCACATCCCCCAGGAGGTCATACAGCGCAAGCACTTGGTCGAAGTCTTGAGGAATTTGACGTTGGTCAGCCTGAGACAGCCGCCCCTTTGACCTAACCTTCCTAGCTAGTTCATAGCTGGGGCTGAGGCATAGGTACTCCATGAAAATTTTGTGTGCAACTGTGGCTTTCCCGTCACTGATGACTTTGAAAAATTGCAAATTTTTAGCAAATGACATGGTTATTTACATCAACATTTAAGAACGTAAAATATTGTATCGTTTTTATTATTTGTCATACGTGAAAAACTCGAGGCATTCGTTCAGAGAAGCAATGACACAGGGTCAAAGCAGCTGAGCGATGCTTTTATAGAAAGTTTTTTATGTCCCAAAGTAAAGTTATTTCCAAAATGGTTTCCCAGATGACCGAGGATAAGTTGCCCACCCATCTCGCGGCCGCGGCACACGCCCAAGTGACTGCTGCTGAACCCAAAATTGATGAGGTTGAAGCGACTGGTGTTGAAGTCCCCGAACAGGGCTACTCCATGTCCGACCCTAAGTTCTGGGCTCCTTACGAAAAATTTGTCCAAGAGTTTTTGGAAGCACATCAACGCCCGGGGGAACTCAATGACGAACAAATGAAGCTCCTCGTACAAAAACTGGGCCCGTGCTTCCGTCGCTACCAACATTTGGTCGATAAAACTCATAAACACCATGCAGAGGCGATTAAGGAAGTCGACGACTACCTTAAAACTTCTGGCGTGACCTTTCCCGAGAACACAAACCATCTGCAAAAAGCCATTTGCATTTATTTGGGACTGCATGGCAAAAATCTGGACATGCACAAAGTCAATTGCTACTGCGCTGTTCTGGAATTCGCAGAAATGTGCGAAATCTATCCAAGTGAATTTTTGGAGTTGGTTGAGGAATATGACGGCATTGAGAATATGTGCAATGCACATTACGAATTGAAAGAAGCCTTTCGTAACGCGACCAAAGATGATCCTAAATTGAAAGCCGAAGGCGAAGACTGGCTTAACAGTTTGCCATTTTGACGTTGTCAAAGCAGAGGCAACGGTCTAAGCCGTTGCTTTAATCATTTAGTCAATGGCAGCAGAAAAAAACTTGCCGCTGGCGTTATTTAAATTAAGGAAAATAAAATGTTTGAAATCAAAAATCACCCTGTTGGCAAATTCGTTATCGCACCTCGTTGCAGTAACCTCAATGCTAAAAAAATTCGCAAACTTTCTGGTGCAGATCGTGTTGAACATATCGTCGAACCTGACTGGGATGCCGAAAACACTAATACCGAACTTCATGACTTCTATCGGTCCATGAAAGTCGGACACCGGCTTATGAAGGATGGCTGTATCCATAAACTCGACATTTACAAAGTTGATGGAACGCCAAATTCTGAGAAACTTCTATTGGAGGGCAACTCAATCCATTGCATTGAATTTGACGAAGTCGCTGCACGGCACTTTCATCTTAATGCTTATGTTGCATGGCACGCTCAACATGCTGTGGATCATTTGGTCGGGTGCTGGTCGGATAATGCTCCATCTAACGACGCCTTCAACCAGGCAGGACTCACAGACTCGGTGAGTATGGCTTATGTAGATGCGTTTAAAAAAATCCAAAAAGCGAGCGATGACTTGATTGAAGAATGTGTAGCTAACATGAAAACCGCACTTTCACCTGCTTGGTAGGGCTAACATAGCCTTTCCCTGATGCATCAAAAAGATGCCTGCAGATCAGTCAAAATCCACGGCTAAAGTCGTTGATTTAGGCTGATCTGCAGCAAGTTAGGTGCAGCAATTTTCCTGACCTGAAGCGACCTGGCCTAGCGTACGAAACCCCGCTGCAAGCTAGGCCAGTTTCCCACACCCAACTGGGAAAATTACGATCAGCTCACCACTGTGGACTCATCATGATGCGGAGGTCTTCTAATGCATCTTCGTAACTCATCAAGCAGAGTTGATAGGCTGAGCGGCTGACCACAGCTGGCCAATTTTGTTCACAGTCGGGTTCACCTTCCGTCAATCCAGTTTTAGCATTGGGCAGCATACTGGCCGTGTCATCGTAATAACGTGCGATACGGCCCAGCTCATCACGCATCAACACCATGTGAGCGGCATGTGTGGCGTGAATTCTCAGCTGTTCATAGCCGACCAGACTGAGGTCAAGTGCACCCGAGTTCGACACCAAATACCGTTTTTCCGGTTTTTTGACCCCTCGACCCTAATAAAATCAAGCACTTAGCGGCGTCTTTCTGAATTTGTTGTACTGGCAATTTCATTTCGTTTAAGTGTTGGCAATTTCTGTTGCACTTTGAGCTTGCTTTTGCTACACTCCTGCCATGTTCACCAAGCTCACCCGTTCCGGCGGCCACACCTACGTGCAGCTGGTTGAGTCTTTCCGTGATGAAACCGGTCGTCCCCGCCAGCGCACCGTCTCTACTCTGGGGCGCCTGGACGAAGCCGGTGGCCAGGTGGACTCTTTGCTCAAAGGCCTGCTTCGTGCCAAAGGCATGCCGGCCTCGATGGCTGATACACCGCAGGTCGCCTTTGAATCGGCATTGGCGCTGGGCGATGTTTGGGCGCTGGACCAACTTTGGAAAGAACTCGGTTTTGACGCTTTGGCCGGTGTCTTTCGCAAAGCGCGTTACACCACGCCGGTGGAGCACGCCATTCGCGTTATGGTCTTCAATCGCCTGTGTGATGCCGACTCCAAACTGGGCGTGCTGCGCTGGCTGCAAACAGTCAGCATGCCCCAAGTCGATGTGGAGGCTTTGACGCACCAGCATTTGCTGCGCAGCCTGGATGCACTGATGGACCATCAAGAGGCCGTGGACGATGTGGTGGCCAATCTGCTGCGCCCATTGGTTGATCAAGATCTGTCGCTGGTGTTCTATGACCTCACCACCATCCGTGCTGCCGGTCTGTCTGAACTGACAGGGGATGTGCGCCAGTACGGCATGGCCAAGGAAGGTTTGATTGCACGCCAGTTCATGCTCGGTGTGGTGCAAACCGCAGAAGGTCTGCCGATCTACCACGAGGTGTTTGACGGCAACCAGGCCGAGTCGCCCACTTTGCTGCCCCTGCTCAAGAAAGTGCTCTCGCGCTTTGGCCACATCAAACGCTTGATTGTGGTGGCGGACCGGGGCTTGCTGTCTTTGGACAATATCGACGAGTTGGGCAAGATCAAACTGCCCAGCGGGCAAGCCCTTGAATTCATTCTTGCGGTACCGGGTCGGCGCTACGGTGAATTTGTTGAGGTCTTGCAGGCCTTCCAAGCCAAAGCCATCGCGGCCGAGCAAGAGATAGTGGAAGAAACGTCGTGGCACGACCTGCGCATGGTGGTGGCGCATAACCCGCAAAGGGCGAAGGAACAGACGCTGCTGCGCCAGCAGCGCATTGCAACCCTGCAGACGCAGGCGCAGGCGTGGGCTGGCAAGCTCGATGGGCAGGACAGTGGTCAAGCGAACCGGGGGCGCAAGCTCTCTGACAGCGGTGCCAAGGCGCGGCTGTATCACGAGGTCAAGGAAGCGCATCTGGCAAAAATCGTCAAGGTCGATCTCAAGAGTGATTTGTTCAGTTACGCGGTGGACGAGGCTGCCTTGGCGCAGGCAGAACTGATGGACGGCAAGTTGATGCTGGTGACCAATGTGGCTGACTTGACGCCGCCCGAAGTAGTGCAACGCTACAAGGCACTGGCCGATATTGAACGGGGCTTCAGGGTGCTCAAGTCCGAGATAGAGATTGCACCGGTTTACCACCGCCTGCCCGAGAGAATCCGCGCCCACGCATTTGTTTGCTTCCTGGCTTTGATCGTCTACCGAGTCATGCGTCAAAGGTTGAAGCTGGCCAAAAGTGATCTGTCGCCGGAGAGGGCGTTGGCAGAGCTGCGAAAAATTCAGCGCCATAAGGTCAGAATCAACAAGGCAGAGCCGATCTCGGGCATCTCAACGATTAACGACGCACAGGCAGAAGTGCTGGAGACTTTGAACATTAGAAAACCGACCCAAGATGCCCAGTTGACCCTTTTGTAGTGGCAAGTTTGAAGCTCGCCCTATATAAATCAACAACTTGCGTCATTTGGTGTCGAACTCGGGGAAAATATTCGGTAGACCCGTCTTGCTATTTGCACAGAAATGTGGCGAAGTTTTTGCGTAGCGGGTAAAGCCAGATATCTTTGGCCGGGATGAGCACCTTGTGGCTGGTAGATTTCTTGCCCCTACCTGCAGTACGTCCGACGTTAACCCAGTTGGCGGCCTTGTAGCAAGTGCCCTTGTGGCGCTCGTACTCCACGAAGGTCTCCAGCAGCACGGGCTCGAAGCCATAACGGTGTTTCCAATCCCTGGGCAACTGACGGGCAGCTAGGGAGAGGATCTTCGAGGCCAATCCTTTGGATTCGATCCAGGGCAGAACCAGGAAGCGCGCATTGTTGATCACGAGTTGCAGGTTCCTTTGCCGCTGCTCTTCACTCCAACCGATGAATACCTCCCGATCCTTTAGCTTCCAGGCGCAAGCGCAGAAGCTGATGCAGGCAACGAGCTGCTCGCCGGCAAATACGTTGTAGCGAATCTGGCTGCCCGACATGGCCGAGTAGCCCAGGTAGTGGTAGCGCGCCATGTATTCATTCCACAGCAGCGAAGTGGCTTTGCCGCTCACCACTTGCAACGTGATGCGCGGGAGCTCATGGACGGGCTGCTTGATAGGGGTTTGCGCATCGCTTACGCTGGTGCTGGGAAAATGTGCTCGTTTGCGAACCACACCGATTCTTGATGGTGGCAACTCAATGAGGCCGTCGGCCTCAATGCGCAGCAGTGCCACGCGGCACGTCATGTCTTTGAGTTCTCCGTTGGGCTTGGTCCATTCCCACAACTGGCAAAGTTTGCGCGACAGTGCTGATCGCTGAAGCTTTGGGTCCTGCGCTATGAGATCGCGGATGGTCTGAATGTCAGCAGGGCTAAAGTCGCGCGCGCAGTAAATGGTCATGAAGTGTCGAGTATTTCCAGAGGGCAGCACGCTCGCATTTGCGCCAGACGCTTGGCATCCATCTTCCAGGACAGAAAGGCGTTGATATCGACTGGCGGGGCATTGCCATTCTCGGCGCAGGCCTGCAAGTAAGCGGTGAGCCAGGTTCGCAGATTCAGGCCCCACAGCTTCATGGTGGCAAACAAGCTGTACATCGTGGCGGCCAATTCAGCTGCTCCTTCAGAGCCTGAGCCGTTAAAGTTCTTTCTTCCGACGACTGGTATACGCATGCTGCGCTCGGCCGCATTATTGTCAATATCAATCCATGGGCAAGTGACAAAGACTATCAAGCCAGCCCAGTGAGCGGTCATGCTCTCTAGCACTTTGGCCGCTGGAGGGAAGGTTTCGTGATTGGCCACACCTGCCGCACAGTCGGCGGCCATCTGCTGCACCGCCTGCTCCAAATCCAGTTGTGCATTAACCCTTTCGGGGCTGCCTATGAGGAGCTTCAGGCGCACTGCATTGAGGTGATACAGGTTCCCAATTCTGTCGACCCACTGCAGCGCCCACTCTGTGCTCTGAGGGTATGAGTTGGCCAAGTCCAAGAAGTCGCGCCTCTGATGCGCCCAGCAAAAAGCCAGTTTTACCCCGGGGTTTAGTCGGGCAAAGCGCTTGTAGCCGGAGTAGCGGTCACAGCTGATGATGCCCTGTTTGACTCCAGCAAATTCCGCAATGATTACTTCTGCGGCGCGCGACTCGTCGACCACGTAGTGAACCACCGAGCAAGACTGAAACACCCACATATACCAGCGATGTCCGACCTTGCCCAGCACATCGATAAAGACAGCCCAGCGGGTTTCATCGGCATGCCAATAGGGCTCGGTACGAAGCTTTGCCAGCAGCGCATCGTCCAGTGGTTTGAACAACGGCGCTATTGCCTGCAGCCCACCGGCCAGCGTGCCAGGCGCCATGTTCAAGCCGTGGTCGGCCAAGTCCTGCAGCAGACGTTGGCTGGGCCTGCCATAGGCAAACTTATCGAGCAACACGCTGGTCCACACAGAGATACCAAACTTGCCCCGTTCGATAAGTCTTGCGGGGCTCGGTGCCGTGACGATTGCACTGACACAATCGCATTCGCAAGTTGGCGAATAGCGATGACGGTGAATAACACGCTTATAGGCCTTGACCTCGATCTCCAGTACCTGCGCGTCTTCGGTGCCGGCAAACTCTTTAAAGGCCAGTCCGCACTCGGGACATTGCGCCGTCTTCAGGACAATGTCCTCATGGCGTTCGCACATTTGGGCTTCAATAGTACGACCGTGCCCGACAGTGCCGCGCTGCTGTCCGCGCTTACGGCACGTTGCTGTCTTGGAACGGCTCTCGCTGGGTCTGCTTTGCTCGCTCTTGGTGGAGAAGAGGCGTTTTTGCAGATCGCGCACCTGAGCCTGTGCCACATCCAACTGGGCCTGCAAGGCAGCATTTGACTTCAGGGCTTGAGCCTTCAATTCCCGCACGAGGCGGTCGTGCCGGACTTCTTGTTGCGCGCATCTGTCCACCGCCTTGCGGTGTAGCCTCTGCCACAGCGTGGCATTCAGCCTCAATTCGATATGCTCCTGCTGGGTGATCGTGACGAACACTTGCGAGAAGGGTGTCGGCGGTGCGTCAACCGCGGCCTTAATGGTGGCGGTGTCGGGGGGTGAAACTGAAGTTGCACGCATGAGTGCAACGGTAAGTGAAAAAAATGATTGTGTCCAGCGATTTCTGCGCACCCCTATGGGTTCACCGAATCATTACAACTCGGGGGACCCGGATCGAAGTTGGGCACCATGCCGAACACGTAGCCGGTGGCATTGTCTGCCGCCGCAACCGATGAAAGGGTCACGTTGCGCTTGTCCGACCTGCGCGACCAGTTGATCACATGGTCTTGCCGGTCCACGCCCACATACAGGCGTTCAATCTTCATGCCTGGCAGTGCCCGCTCCCGGTCAGCCAAGAAGGCGACGGCCTGTCGGTGCAGGAAGTCAATCTTGTCGTAAAGCACCGGTGGGCTCACTTCGGCAGCTTCGCATATCCGCCGCAAGGGCATCTTGCCCATGAGCATGGAGAGGATGGTTCTGTTCTTGTCCGACTGAACTTGTTTGGAGATCGGATTCAAGCCTTTGGGCTTAACGGAGAAGGTCTTGCTGCAAATCTTGCAGCGGTATCGCTGGCTCCCAGCAGAAGTCTTGCCGAACTCATGGTACGCCCCCACGACGTGAGTAGGTATCCGGTGGTTCTGGCATTCGGCATCAGGGCATGAGGCGGCTCCGTAGAGCGGTGCCAGTATGCGGTAAGCCTCTTCGAACACGCCTTGGTTGCTTTTCAGTCCAAAAATCTCGCCGCAGCTATTGCATTTGGCGGCAGGAAGTTTCGCCCCGGTGGCCACGATGGCATAGGCATTCTTGGCTTGGGGACCCTTCTCAGCCTCCTCCGCCACCGCAACACCGAAGTTTTGGCAAGTGGGATTCTTGCAATGATTGACCTGAACCCCATGAACGGCTGCTGGAACCCGAGGGATCGAGCGTGCTACTGCTGGTGGGGTGGGCGGAACGGAATTGGGAGCAGGAGCGTTGGCAGGCATACCTATGTATAACGCGCCACGCAAAAAATTGTTTACCTAAATGAGAAAGCCTGCCGAAAAATTTTCCGGCAGGCTACCCTGTGCAAACCCGCGTCAATAAAGGCTTTTTTGGACCTTTTCAACAGAAAAGGTTAACGGCTTGGCCAATGAGCCGGGTTTTTTTATGTCTGAAAGCTCGTATTTACTTGAGCTTCATTTCCTTGTAGTCCACATGCTTGCGAGCCTTGGGATCAAATTTCTTGATCAGCATCTTCTCGGGCATGGTCTTCTTGTTCTTGTCGGTCGTGTAGAAGTGACCGGTGCCAGCCGTCGATTCAAGCTTAATTTTTTCGCGTCCGCCTTTGGTTGCCATGATTATTCCTTAATGGTTTCAGGCTTGGCCGCGTGCGCGCAGGTCTGCGAGCACGGAGTCAATACCGTTTTTGTCGATCAAACGCAGGCCGGCGTTGGAAATCCGCAGACGGATCCAGCGGTTCTCGGTCTCGACCCAGAAACGGCGGTATTGCAGGTTCGGCAGGAACCGGCGCTTGGTTTTGTTGTTGGCGTGGGAAACCTTGTTCCCGACCATCGGGCCTTTGCCCGTGACTTCACATACGCGTGCCATTTGGACACTCCAGAGAAAATTAACAGCTTTCGCCGCACCTCGCCACACTGCTGCGTGGCGGTAAAGAGATTCGCCGACCGCCCCAAGCCTGGCATGGACAGGTTTGGGGAATGCCGGAAAAGCCTTGGATTATAGCTGTTTCAGCCCTGCTCGAGGAAACGCTGGGCGTCCAAGGCCGCCATGCAGCCGGTGCCGGCGCTGGTGATGGCCTGACGGTAGATGTGGTCCTGCACATCGCCGGCGGCAAAAATGCCGGGCACGCTGGTCATGGTAGCGAAACCCTTGAGTCCGCCCTGGGTCACGATGTAGCCGCCGGCCATCTCGATCTGTCCCTGGAAGATCTCGGTGTTGGGCGCATGGCCGATGGCGATAAAGCAGCCCTGCAACTTCAGGTCCTCGGTGGCGCCGCTGTTGACGTTCTTCAGGCGCACGCCGGTGACGCCGCTGGCGTCACCCAGCACTTCATCGAGCATCGAGAAGGTCTTGAGCTCGATCTTGCCGGCGGCGACTTTTTCCATGAGCTTGTCGATCATGATCGGCTCGGCGCGGAATTTGTCGCGCCGGTGCACCAAGATGACCTTCGCTGCGATATTGGACAAGTAGAGCGCTTCCTCCACGGCGGTATTGCCGCCGCCCACGACGCAGCAGACCTGATCGCGGTAAAAGAAACCGTCGCAGGTGGCGCAGCCAGAGACGCCGCGCCCCATGAACGCCGTCTCGCTGGGCAGGCCCAGGTATTTGGCCGAGGCGCCGGTGGCGATGATCAGCGCATCGCAGGTGTACTCGCCGCTGTCGCCCTTGAGCGTGAACGGGCGCTTGCTGAAATCGACGGCATTGATGTGATCGAACAGGATTTCGGTCTTGAAGCGCTCGGCGTGGGCCAGAAAACGCTGCATCAGGTCCGGCCCCTGCACGCCATCGACATCTGCCGGCCAGTTGTCCACTTCGGTCGTCGTCATCAACTGGCCGCCTTGGGCGATGCCGGTGATCAGGAGCGGCTTGAGGTTGGCCCGCGCCGCATAAATGGCGGCCGTATAGCCGGCCGGGCCAGAACCGAGAATCAGGACCCGGGCATGTCTGGGATTTGTCATTGTCAACGCTTTCCTCGAAAAAAACGGCGGCTGCCGTGTACAGTTCGCCATAGTATGACTTATTCGCTCAATACCTTGAACTCGACGGGCCAGCCTGCCACGGCGCGCCCCGGCTGGCGCCGCTTTACCGATGAACTGGGCCTTTTCGTTGGACTGGTGCTCTTGCTGTTCTGGCTGCTGGCGTTGCTGAGCTACTCGCCGCAGGACGGCGCCTGGTCGACTTCGGGCGGCGGTTCGGCCGTGCTCAACCGCGCCGGCCGGCTCGGTGCTTTGCTGGCTGATACGAGCTACTTCCTGCTCGGCTTTTCGGTCTGGTGGTGTGTGGCGGCCGGCGTGCGCGTCTGGCTCGCCGGTCTGGCGCAGTGGCTGCGCGGGCATGACGGCGTGTTGCCCGCAGCGCAAGGCGACGACTCGATGCTCTCGCGCTGGGTGAAGGGCCGCAGCGCGTTCTGGGTCGGCCTGCTGTTGCTGTTGTGCGCCAGTGCGGCCCTCGAATGGTCGCGTCTCTACAGTCTGGAAGCCCGCTTGCCGGGCTACGCCGGCGGCGTGCTCGGATATCTGGTCGGTCCGTTGAGCGTCAAATGGCTGGGTTTTTCTGGCTCCGGTCTGCTCGCCATCGCGCTGGGGCTGGCCGGCTCGGCGCTGGTGTTCCGGTTTTCCTGGGGCCAGGTGGCCGAGCGGCTCGGCGGCTGGCTTTACTTGCTGGTCGATTCGCGGCGCGAGAAGCGCGAACTGGAACAGGACCTGGTGCTCGGACAACAGGCGGCGCGTGAGCGTGAAGAAGTCGTGATCGAAGAGCGCGAGGAGGTGGCGGCGCAGCCACCGGTGCCGGTGCGCATCGAGCCGGTGCTGGCCGATGTGCCACTGAGCACGCGCGTGGCCAAGGAGCGCCAGAAGCCGCTGTTCAAGGAACTGCCCGACAGTCATCTGCCGCAGGTTGATCTGCTCGATGGCGCGTTGTTGCGCCAGGAGACCGTGTCGCCTGAGACACTCGAGATGACCAGCCGCATGATCGAAAAGCGCCTCAAGGATTTCGGTGTGGAGGTGCGCGTCGTGCTGGCGCAGCCCGGGCCTGTCATAACGCGCTACGAGATCGAGCCCGCCATCGGCGTCAAGGGCTCGCAGATCGTGGGCCTGGCCAAGGATCTGGCGCGCTCGTTGAGCCTGGTTTCCATCCGCGTGGTTGAGACGATCCCCGGCAAGAACTACATGGCGCTGGAACTACCCAACGCCAAGCGCCAGACCATCAAGCTGTCCGAGATTCTCGGCTCGCAGGTCTACAACGAGGCCAAGTCCATGCTCACCATGGGCTTGGGCAAGGACATCGTCGGCAACCCGGTGGTGGTGGATCTGGCCAAGATGCCGCACGTGCTGGTGGCCGGCACGACCGGTTCGGGCAAGTCGGTCGGCATCAACGCCATGATCCTGAGCCTGCTGTACAAAGCCGAGGCGAGCGACGTGCGCTTTTTGATGATCGACCCGAAGATGCTGGAAATGTCGTTCTACGAAGGCATTCCGCACCTGCTGGCACCGGTCGTCACCGACATGAAGCAGGCCGCCTATGGCCTGAGCTGGTGCGTGGCCGAGATGGAGCGGCGCTATAAATTGCTGAGCAAGCTCGGCGTGCGCAACCTGGCCGGCTACAACACCAAGATCGACGAGGCCAAGGCGCGCGGCGAATTCATCTACAACCCGTTCAGCCTGACGCCCGAGGCGCCGGAGCCACTGGCGCGCCTGCCGCATATCGTGGTCGTGATCGACGAACTGGCCGACCTGATGATGGTGATCGGCAAGAAGATCGAGGAACTGATTGCGCGCTTGGCGCAAAAGGCGCGCGCTGCCGGCATCCACCTGATCCTGGCCACACAGCGACCCAGCGTTGACGTGATCACCGGCCTGATCAAGGCCAACATCCCGACGCGCATTGCGTTCCAGGTCAGCAGCAAGATCGACAGCCGCACCATCCTTGATCAGATGGGCGCCGAAGCGCTGCTTGGCATGGGCGACATGCTCTACATGCCCAGCGGCACCGGCTTGCCGATCCGCGTGCACGGCGCTTTTGTCAGCGACGACGAGGTGCACCGTGTGGTGAGCTACCTCAAGTCGCAGGGCGAACCCAATTACATCGAGGGCGTGCTCGAAGGCGGCACTGCCGACGGCGAGGGCGACATGCTGGGCGAGGGCGGCAACGGCGCCGGTGAAAAAGACCCGATGTACGACCAGGCGGTCGAAGTCGTGCTGAAGAACCGCAAGGCCAGCATTTCGCTGGTGCAGCGGCATCTGAAGATCGGCTACAACCGCGCCGCGCGCCTGGTCGAGGACATGGAAAGGGCCGGCCTCGTGAGTTCCATGAGCACCAGCGGCCAGCGCGACATCCTGGTGCCGCCGCGCGCCGAATGAGGAACATCATGAAGCGAATTGCCGCCGTGCTGCTGGCACTGGGCGCCGCGTCGGCCGGCGCAAGCGGACTGCAAAGCCTTGACGCTTTTGTCAAGGGCGTCAAGAGCGGACGGGCCGAGTTCACGCAGGTCGTGACCGCGCCGGCGAAAGAAGGGCAGGCGGTGCGAGCCAAGACCTCCAGCGGCAGTTTCGAGTTTGCCCGGCCGAACCGTTTCAAGTTCATATACCGAAAGCCGTTCGAGCAAAGCATCTTCGCCGACGGACAGACGCTGTGGCTATACGACGTCGACCTGAACCAAGTGACATCGCGCAAGCAGTCGCAGGCGCTGGGCTCGACGCCGGCCGCGCTGATTGCAGCCGCGCCTGACCTGCGCGCCCTGCAGGCTGATTTCAGCCTGAGCGACGCGCCGGACAAGGACGGCTTGCAATGGGTTCTGGCGACACCCAAATCGAAGGACGGGCAACTGCAGTCAGTGCGCGTGGGTTTTCGTTCGCGCACGCCAGCGGCCGATGCGATCCCGGAACTGGCGGTGCTGGAGATCTTAGACAGCTTCGGCCAGCGTTCGGTCCTGACATTCAACCGCTTCGAGGGCAACGCCGCCTTGCCGGCCAGCAGCTTTGAGTTCAAGGCGCCCTCCGGCGCCGATGTCATCCGGCAGTGAGCGGCACACCATCGTGATGCGGCGGACCTGAGGCGCCCGTCCATGTCCGCATGCCGGTGAACGAGTCAGGTCACGGGCGCTGGGTTGAACAGCACCAGCGCGTTGTGCAGTTTCCAGTGCTCGGCCCAGGTCTTCTTGCGGCCGCTGGCCACGTCGAGCATCAGGCGAAACAATTCCCAGCCCACCTCTTCAATAGTGGCCGAGCCGTCTGCGATCGTTCCGGCATTCACATCCATCAGGTCGTGCCAGCGCCGCGCCAGCTCGGTGCGCGTGGCGACCTTGATCACCGGCACCTGCGCTAGGCCGTAGGGTGTGCCACGGCCTGTCGTGAACACGTGGAGGTTCATGCCGGCCGCCAGTTGCAGGGTGCCGCAGATGAAGTCGCTGGCGGGTGTTGCCGCATAAGTCAGGCCTTTTGCCGTGAGCTTTTCACCCGGCGCGAGCACGTTGGAAATCGGCGCCGTGCCGGACTTGACGATCGAGCCCATCGCTTTCTCGACGATGTTGGACAAGCCGCCTTGCTTGTTGCCGGGGGTGGTGTTGGCGCTGCGGTCCGCGCCGCCGCGGCGCAGGTAGGCGTCGTACCACGCCATCTCGCGGACCATGGCCTGCGCGACTTCAGTTGTCGTCGCGCGTGCCGTGAGTTGGGCGATGCCGTCGCGCACCTCGGTGGTCTCGGAGAACATCACGCTGGCTCCGGCGCGCACCAGCAAGTCGGTGCAGAAGCCCACCGCCGGGTTGGCCGTGACGCCGGAAAACGCGTCGCTACCTCCGCACTGCAGGCCTACGACCAGTTCGCTGGCTGGAACGGTTGTGCGCCGGCGCTCGTTGAGCCGCTGCAGATGCGTGCTGGCGTGCCGCATGATCGATTCGACCATGGACATGAAACCGACGTGGCCATCGTCCTGCAGACACACTACGTCGAGCGGATCCTTGCCGCCCTGGCGCGCATCGAGCAACGCATTGCTGCCGGGCGGCAGCAGTCGATCAGGCTGAAGCTTTTCGCAGCCTAGGCTGACCACCATGACTTCGCCGCCGAAGTTCGGATTCAGGCTGATGTTGCGCAGCGTGCGGATCGGCACGATGGCGTCCGGCGCATCGATGGCCACGCCGCAGCCGTAGCCGTGCTCCAGCGCCACCACGTCGTCGACATGGGGAAACAACGGCAACAGCTCGGCCTTGATGCGCTGCACAGCGAATGCCGTGACGCCGGCCACGCATTGAACTGTCTGTGTGATGGCCAAGATGTTGCGGGTGCCGACCGAGCCGTCGGAGTTTCGATAACCCTCGAAGGTAAAGCCCTCCAGAGCCGGCAGGGGGGCGGGCCTGATGGTGGCAAGCGGCAGACTCTCAAGCCCGCGCGCGTCGGGGATCCGCAGCAGGCGTTCGTGTACCCAGCTCCCGGCAGGAATCGGCTGGACCGCAAATCCGATCGGAACACCGTAGCGCAGCACGGGCATGTCCATGACAAGGTCCGTGAGCGCGACCTTGTGACCCTGCGGTACATGTTCGCGCAAAACGAGGCCCGAAGCCAGCACCGCGCCCGGCGGCAGTCCGCCGGTGTTGGCGATGATGGCGACGTTGTCGCATTCGTTGATGCGGATCGTGACGGGCGCGCTGGCCGATTTTTCCGGGGCTGATGGCATCGATATCTCCTATCATGCGGGTGCGCTACTGGCTTCGATTCTGAAATAATTGTAAACTGAATGGTAGCGGTACCATTATCCGGCATCCATGAACAACAAAAACAACATCAAACGTTCCCGACGTGGCAGTGGGGCCATTACCCTGCGCGACGTGGCCAAACTGGCGGGCGTGGCGCCCATCACCGCATCACGCGCGGTCAACACGCCCGAGCAGGTTTCGCCTGATGTACTGAAGAAGGTGCTCGATGCGGTTCAGCGCACCGGCTATGTTCCGAACCGCATCGCCGGGGGGCTTGCCTCGTCGCGCAGCCGCCTGATCGCTGCCGTGGTGCCGAGCACGGTGATGTCCGTCTTCATGGAGACCATCGAGTCCCTCAACGCCAGCCTGTTCGACGCCGGTTATCAACTGATGCTGGGCCAGTCGGGCTACTCCGCCGCGCGCGAAGAACTGCTGCTCGAAGCCGTTATCGGACGGCGCCCCGACGGCATCTTCCTGACCGGCATCCTGCCACCAGGAAAGAGCCGCACGCGCCTGCTGGCATCGGGCATTCCGGTGGTCGAGACCTGGGATTTGACGCCGACGCCGATCGATATGCTGGTCGGCTTTTCCCACTCGGACATTGGGCGCGCGGTCGCCAATTTTCTGATGAGCCGCAAGCGCAAGCGTCTGGCGCTGGTCAGGGCCGATGATGAACGGGCGGCGCGCCGCGCCGCGGCCTTCACCGAGGCCGTGCGTGCGCGCGGCCTGCCCGATGTCTTTGTTGTGAATGTCGGTGATTCGCGTTCGCTCAAGAGCGGGCGTGAAGCGATGGCGCGGATTGTGTGGGAGGCGCCCGATGTCGATGCCATCTTCTGCAGTTCGGATCTGCTGGCATTAGGCGTGGTGACGCAGGCGCGGGCGCAGGGCGTTGCTGTTCCGGATCGCATGGCGGTTATCGGCTTTGGCGACGTGCCTTTTCTGGCTGAAATGGTGCCGGCCTTGAGTACGGTGCGGATCAATGGGGCGGAAATCGGCAAGCAGGCCGCGCATTTCCTGATCGAGCGGGCGCAAGGGCGGCCGATAGATCCCCGTGTGCTTGATGTGGGCTTCGCGATCGTGGAGCGCGACACAACGTGACAAGGGTAAACCCTGATCAAAATCCATTGACGTTCAAATTTGGTACCGCTACCATTCAAGGTAGCCTCATCATTCCGCCACCCAGAGGTTTTGCGAGCCTGTCTTGCCACCTGGAACGCGCACCGGCCATTCACCGATCCACAGGAGAAATGAAATGAAGAAACTGCTTTGCGCGCTCATTGCATCCGTCGCGATGGCCTCGGCCATGGCTTGGCCCGACAGGCTCGTCACGCTGGTTGTGCCGTTTCCGCCGGGTGGTTCAACCGACCTCATTGCCCGAACCCTCATTCCGAAGTTGCAGGAAAAGTTGGGCGGCACCTTCATGGTCGACAACCGTGGCGGAGCCACCGGCACGATTGGTGCGGGCCTCGTTGCACACGCGGCGCCTGACGGTCACACGCTCCTGGTCACTTCGCTTGGCCCCTTGGTCATTGCACCGCACCTGCTGACCAAGGTCTCCTACGACGCACTCAAGGACTTTGACTACATCACCGTCGCGGTGCAGGCACCCAATGTGCTGGTGGTGCCCGCAAGGTCGCCGCACAAGTCCATGGCCGATGTCATCGCCTATGAAAAGTCGAACCCGGGCAAGATGAGTTTTGCCTCGTCCGGCAATGGCAGCAGCGACCATCTGACCGCCGAACTGTTCTGGCTGCAAACCGGAACCAGCGGCAT
>Ga0214249_1000383_pt1 | contig 19593 bp, 20 predicted proteins | sample TroBogypolimnion_17_FD_153087 | JGI IMG/M metagenome (GOLD analysis project Ga0214249, IMG submission 153087) | Freshwater microbial communities from Trout Bog Lake, WI - 23JUN2009 hypolimnion | ecosystem: Environmental > Aquatic > Freshwater > Lake > Hypolimnion/Profundal zone | place: Trout... | reverse complement strand
GCTCTTGGCTGCGGTACAGTTTGGCATCGGCATTCCTCGCTCGTTGGTTGCGCATGAACACCAATATCAACGGACATTCCAAGAGGAATGCCGACCTCGTTTCTACCTATACCGTGAAATATCCGGGCTAACTCTTCCCCTTGCCGGGCGAGTAGAGGACTTTCACCTCCAAGTGGGTGCGCCCTGCTGGGCGCACCAAAAAAAGGAAACCCCCGAAAGGTCTCGGGGGTTCCTGTGCTCAAACAGGCTCTACCGGGCCAGCCGAATCACCGCATATTGGGCCCATTCGCCGCGCCGAAACAGCACGTTAATCGCCTTGCTCTTGTCCAGCTTCGCGACAACGCTCTCAAACTCCTTGACACTGTTCACTTCGGTATTGGCGATCTGAGTGATCACGTCACCCTCGCGCAATCCGGCGCGCGCTGCTGCCTCATTGGCAACATCGACCCTGACACCACCCTTGACCTTCAGCTCTTTCTTGAGTGCGTCTGGCAGTTCACTGACCGCTAGGCCCAAGGCTTGTCCGGCACTGGAAGCCTTGGGCTTTTCTTCCTTGTCAGTCGCTTTCTTGGCGGGCTTTTCCGCATCAATCTCCGCAATGGTGACCGTCAAGTCCTTGGTCACGCCACGACGGAAGACGGTCAGCGCGCTATGCGAACCCGGCTTGGTTGAGCCCACCATCCGCGGCAGGTCAGTGGCCCTCTCGACCGTCTTACCATCGAACCTCGTGATGATGTCACCCGCCTCGACGCCGGCCTTTTCCGCAGGTGAGCCGGCCTCCACCGCGCGTACCAGTGCACCCTGCGGCTTGCCAAGTCCGATCGACTCGGCCACTTCCTTGGTGACCTGATCGATCTGCACGCCGATCCGGCCGCGTGATACGCGCCCGGTCGCACGCAATTGTTCGCTGACACGAACCGCTTCATCCATCGGAATCGCAAACGAGATGCCCATGGAGCCGCCCGAGCGGGAATAGATCTGGCTGTTGATCCCCACGACCTCGCCACGCATGTTGATCAAAGGGCCACCCGAATTGCCAGGGTTGATCGCAACATCGGTCTGGATGAACGGAAGGTAGTCGCCAGTGTCGCGCTGCTTGGCGCTCACGATGCCGGCCGTCACCGAGTTGTCCAGGCCAAACGGCGAGCCAATGGCCATGACCCACTCGCCGACCTTGAGCCGACTCACATCACCGACCTTGACAGCGGGCAGGCCAGTCGCATCGATCTTGACAACAGCGACGTCGCTGCGCTTGTCAGTTCCGATGATCTTGGCCTTGAACTCGCGCTTGTCGGTCAAGGTCACGATAACCTCATCGGCCCCTTCGACCACGTGCGCATTGGTCATGATGAGTCCATCTGCGGTCAGCACGAAGCCGGACCCGACACCGCGCGGCTGTTCTTCCGGCTGCGGTCGCTGCGGATGCGGCGCCTGGCGTGGCACATTCGGCATGGGCAAACCGAAGCGACGGAAAAATTCCAGCATTTCTTCCTGTCCGGCAGCGTCTGGCCCGCCTCGGGCCGTGACCTTTTCGAGGGTCCGGATATTGACCACTGATGGTCCAACCTGTTCCACCAAATCCGTGAAATCCGGCAAGGTCCGGTTTTGCGCGAAGGCGGAAGTCGACGGCATCAAGGCGACTGATGCCGTCAATGCGAAAACACCCGCGAGAACGCAGGAGCGCACTTTTTTCCAATCGATTTGAATCATCATCGACCTTTCTTTGAAAACAAATTGATGAAAGCTGCTATCTGGGGTTTCATTTGTTGCGCTCAAGACCCTGGGCGAAGGCCATCAATGTTTGCGCCGGCACCTCACCCACCGCCGTTAGCCACCAGTCGCCCATGTGCCGAGTCAGCGTGTGGGTGGCCCCAGACGCAAACATGCCGGCGCGTCCATGCCGGCGTGGGTCGAAAGCATCAATGAAAAGTGAAACAGAAGCGAGTCCGTCCGAAAAGATCCATTGCAGCGTGCTGCGCTGTTGCGCGGTCGGTGCGACGCCCAGTGATCGCTTGTAGCAATTGACCGGCTTGAAGCCGGGCACCGTGCTCTTCAGTACCCAGCCTTCATTGGCCGCGACGACGGTTACGAGTTCAGGCCGTTCCAACTTGTAGCCTGCGGTCTGCCCCATCATCTCGGCCAATTTAGCCATACTGACCGATGCGTCCAGTTGCAACTCGGTAAAGGCTGCTTGCTCCAGCACAGACCCATCTCCCGCCAGCGTCTGCAGTTTAATCACAAGACCCGACTTCGTCTCGGTCCATACCCGGTAGCCAAATCGCAAGCTGTCCTTAGGTCGCAGTTCCATCACATCGGCCTCAAGTCCGGCGACGCGCCCTGTGCCGGGCGTGCCGAGCAGATAGAACTGCGCAAGGGAAGAATCGTTCGCCTGCAGCAGGTTCTGGAAGAACGCCAGCGACTCGCGTTTTTCCGCCACCACGACCCGGCTTTCGGACAAGAAGGTCAGCACCTGATCGTTGTGCCGAAAGGTGGACCTAGGCGCACCGGTCAGTGACTCAACGCGCTCCACCTGCTGCGCGCCATCGCAGGCATGCCAGATGCGCGCACTCGACAGGGTGTTGCCCGCAGAAATGACATATGTTCCGATATAGGTGCGTCGAAGTGATGCCTCGTGCATGCGCGCCAGCCAATCATTGACGCTGCGTTCTGCCGCGCTTGCGTCCGCCGCCATGCTGGCGGCCAAGGGGGGACGAGTCTGCGCTCCAATCCAGGGACTCACCAGCAGTGTCAGCGCGGCTGTCGCCACACGCAACGCCAACCAGCCCGCAGGCGCACAACGCGATCTCACCGAGCCGCTCCTTCAAAGGCGGCGTTGCGGACAAATCCGGCCGACATCGCAAGCGCAGAGCCGCCACCGGACTGCCGGTGCGCTGCAAGCAAGGCATCGAGTTGCGGGTCACGAAGCATGGGCTGAGGTCCGCTCGGGTCAACCGCCAGCGACTGCTGAGACAGCACCCCGTTGCCACCGGCTTGCAGTTGCAACTGCGCCAGTTGGGGAATGTCGCGCTGCCCCCCTGCCACGTACCAACCAACCAGCCCCATGGTCACCAGCGACGCGAAGCCAGCAAGCAGTTTCCAACGGGCACTGCCATCATTCGAAGCAAGTTCATCACTTTGGCGCGAACTGTCCGCGCTTGCTGCCAATTGCCGCGCCATCATCCCGGCCGTCAGACCGGCAACTGACGACACGGGCGCCTCCTGCTGCAGTCGAAGTTGCAGGCGCTGCGCAAAGCCAAGCTCGCGCGAACTGACCATTGCTTCGCCGGAGCGCAGCACGTCGCCGATCAGGTGATAGGCGTGCCACTCCAAACGGGCCTCGTCGTTATCGGCAACCCAGGCCACCGCGCGGGCGAATTCTTCTCCATGCAACTGCCCATCGGCCAATGCCGAGATCAGTTCCTCATCGCTCTGTGTTCCTGGCTTAATCATTTTCATTCCTGCAACATGCACGTCGTTCCGCAAGTCACCAACGCTTGCCTGTTTGCCTCTCCAACATGGGCTTCACTCTTGCCGATATGGCTTCCCGCGCGCGAAAGATTCGTGATCGAACCGTTCCGATTGGACAAGCCATGGCTTCCGAAATCTCCTCATAACTCAAACCTTCGATTTCCCGCAAGGTCAGCGCCTGGCACAGTTCCTCCGGCAAATCTCCCAGCGCCTGGTTCACCGCGGCGGCTATCTCCTTAGCAGCCAGCATCGATTCCGGCGTTTCGTCCGTGGTTGGTTCGTTTCCGGCCCAAAAAGTTTCATTCCCATCGTCATCTGGCCTGAGCGCGTTCTCTGAGACAGTGGGGTCGCGCTTGAGTTCCAACAGAAATTTCCTCGCCGTGTTGACGGCGATGCGATACAGCCATGTGTAGAACTGGGCGTCGCCCCGAAACTGATGCAGTGCACGGTAAGCCCGGATAAAGGTTTCCTGGGCTATATCCTCGACCAGGTCCACATCGCGCACCATGCGGCCAATCAAGCGTTGAATCCGACGCTGGTATTTGATAACAAGGAGTTCGAATGCGCCCTGGTCGCCGGCAATGGTGCGCTCGACCAACATCGCATCGCTGCTTTCAACGCTGCCGGGCAACGCGGGCTGTCGGGGTGGCGTCGGTCGGCTGTTCACGATTGCACCTGCGCATCCAGGGCGCCGACGCCGGAACCCTTTGCAGGTCTGGAAGCCTCGCTGGAATAGACCGCCCGGCGCAATGCGCTCCAAAATGCCGGGTCACGACGGCGCTCAGGCCACAGCCAGATTCGACTGCCATTCTCGGTGCGCGGGCTCAGCACCATGCAAGACTGAAAATCAGGGTGCACAGCCAGAGCCCCCGAGACGCGCTCGCTGGCGACATCCAGACACCAGAATTGACCATCCCAGCGCAAGCCTGCTCCGGGTGTCCGGCGCCAAGCCCAAACCGCAGCGAGACCAAAGGCCAGCACGGTGGATGCATAAAGCGCTTGCCGCCATCCGAAAGAACCAGGCTGGTATTGCCAGAACAGACCGACAGGAATGCTGACTGAACCAGTCACGCACAGCACACCGATCTGAAGACGGGAACGCCCCACCGGATAATTGAGCGCGGGGGCGCTGTGCATGGCGGCATCCACAGCCTGGTGGACCAGGGGGTCGGGCCTTAGGAGAAGAGGATCACGGAGCGCGCTTGAATACAAGCGAGCCGTTGGTGCCACCGAACCCGAAGTTGTTCTTCAGGGCCACGTCGATCTTCATGTCCCGCGCCGTATTGGCACAGTAATCGAGATCACACTCCGAATCCTGATTGAACAGATTGATGGTCGGCGGGCTCTTCTGGTGGTACAGAGCCAATACCGTGAAGACCGACTCAATGCCGCCAGCGCCTCCGAGCAAATGCCCGGTCATGGACTTGGTGGAATTGACTACCATCTTCTTCGCATGGTCTCCCAGCGCCGCCTTGATGGCATTCGATTCATTCAAGTCGCCCAGCGGTGTCGAGGTGCCATGGGCATTAAGGTAATCAACCTGATCCGGGTTGACGCCGGCATTGCGCAGGGCGTTGAGCATCGCACGCCGGGGACCGTCCAGATTTGGAGCCGTCATGTGGCCGGCATCGCCGCTCATGCCAAAACCCGCCAGTTCCGCATAAATCTTAGCGCCGCGGGCCTTGGCGTGTTCGTACTCTTCAAGTACCATCACACCGGCGCCTTCACCCAGCACGAAACCATCACGGTCCCGATCCCAGGGGCGAGACGCCGTTTGCGGATCGTCATTGCGCGTGCTCAAGGCACGCATTGCAGCGAAGCCACCGATACCCAAAGGCGACACGGTCGCTTCGGAGCCGCCGGCAATCATCACATCGGCATCATCATATTCAATCATGCGCCCGGCATCACCGATGCAATGAAGGCCCGTGGTACAAGCGGAAACAATGGCCAGATTCGGACCTTTGAAGCCGTTGCGGATCGCAACATGACCGGCGATCATGTTGACAATGGTCGATGGCACAAAGAACGGCGATATGCGACGCGCGCCCCGCTGCAAGAAATCGGCGTGCGTGCTCTCGATCATCGGCAACCCGCCGATACCAGAGCCGATCAGGCACCCGATTCGGGTCGCCAGTTCATCGGACAACGCATCGAGCGTGGGCAAGCCCGAGTCGGCGATAGCCTGACTGGCCGCCGCAATGCCGAAGTGAATGAAACTGTCCATCGTGCGCGCCTCTTTGGCACTGATGTAGGTCTCCACCTCGAAGCCCTTGACTTCGCCGGCTATCCTGCAGTTGAAACTGCTTGCGTCAAACTTGCTGATGAGGTCAATACCGGACTTACCGGCAAGAATATTGGCCCACGACTGCGCCACCGTGTTGCCCACGGGACTGACGCAGCCCAAACCGGTTACCACAACACGACGACGGGTCATAGAAATTCGCAGTCAGCAGTTGATCAAAAAGAAAGCGCCAGGATCAGCCGCAAACGGCATCCTCTGGCGTACCGCAGAAAGAATGCCTAGGCTTTCTTGTGCGTGTTGGCGTAATCGATCGCGTTTTGGACGGTGGTGATCTTCTCGGCGTCTTCGTCCGGAATTTCAATGCCGAACTCATCTTCGAGCGCCATGACCAGTTCCACCGTATCAAGGGAGTCCGCACCCAGATCCGCCACGAAGGCTTTTTCGCTGGTCACTTGTGACTCTTCTACGCCGAGCTGCTCGGCAATGATTTTTTTGACACGTGCTTCGATATCACTCATGGAATCCCTCAGAGGGTTGTAAATTAATCCGTGATTTTAGCCGGGCTTCAGGGCAAATCCCGAATCCCGCCTGCCGAACGGATGAATCGGCTTACATCAACATGCCACCGTTGACATGCAGTTCCTGCCCTGTCACGTAGGCCGCTTGCGGTGAAGCCAGGTAGGCCACCGCATGCGCGATATCAGACGGCTTGCCGAGGTGCCCCAACGGGATCTGGCTCAACAACGCTTTTTGCTGCTCTTCCGGCAAACTGGCGGTCATGTCGGTTTCGATAAAACCGGGTGCCACGCAATTGACCGTAATGTTACGCGAACCCAGCTCACGCGCCAGCGCCCGGGTCATGCCTGCGACCCCCGCCTTGGCGGCCGCGTAGTTGGCTTGTCCCGGATTGCCCGAGGCGCCGACGACCGATGTGATGCTGATGATGCGGCCGTAGCGCTGTTTCATCATGGTGCGCATAACAGCGCGACTCATCCGAAAAACGGCCTTCAGATTGGTGTCCAGCACCGCATCCCACTCTTCGTCCTTCATTCGCATGGCAAGGTTGTCGCGGGTGATGCCGGCATTGTTCACCAACACCTGAAGCCCGCCGTGTTCCTTGACGATGTCGCTGATCAGAGTCTCCGCCGCCTGGGCGTCATTGACATTGAGGTTCTTGCCACTGCAGCCGGGGAAAGCCGCCAGCGCCAAGCTGATCTTTGCGGCCCCTTCGTCGCTGGTGGCTGTGCCGACAACCTTCGCACCCAGTTGGGCCAAGGTCAACGCAATGGCGGCGCCAATACCGCGCGACGCGCCAGTCACCAGCGCAACCTGGCCTTCCAATTTCTCATCATGCATGGGCAAACTCACTTATTCCAGAAATAATTTTGCTTCAGCTAGGCTCGCAGGGTCAAACATCGCCGTGCCGCTCAATTCCGGATCGATGCGCTTGACCAAACCAGCCAGCACCTTGCCAGGGCCGCATTCGACCACGAAAGTCAGGCCACGTGCCTTGAGCGCCTGAACACACTCGACCCAACGAACCGGCCCAAAGGCCTGGCGGTACAGGGCATCACGAATGCGATCCGCATCAACCTCAACGGCGACGTCAATATTATTGACAACAACGATCTGCGGCGGCAAGAACTCGACAGTTTCCAGTTGCTGGCGAAGCTTCTCCGCAGCGGGCCGCATCAAACTCGAATGGAAAGGAGCTGACACCGGAAGCGGCAACGCACGCTTGGCGCCATTGGCCTTCAACAACTCACAGGCCTTTTCCACGGCTGCCTTGCTGCCGGCAATCACCGTTTGCAAAGGGTCATTGAAATTGACCGCCTCCACCACTTCCATGCTATCCGTGCCAAATCCGACCGTCACATCGGCGCAGCCGGCAATGACCCTGGCCGCGTCCATGCCCAGGATGGCAGCCATCGCACCCACTCCGACCGGCACTGCCTCCTGCATGGCCTGAGCCCGGAAGCGCACCAGCGGCGCCGCTTGCGCCAGCGTCAGCACACCGGCAGCGACGAGGGCCGAATACTCGCCCAGCGAATGACCGGCCACGGCAGTTGGCACGGCACCTCTTTCGGCCAACCATACGCGGTAGCATGCCACCGCGGCCACCAGCATGACCGGCTGCGTATTCGTGGTCAACGCCAATGCCTCCTTGGGACCTTGACTGATGAGCATGGCAACATCCTGCCCCAGCGCATCGGACGCCTCCTGCAGGGTTTCCCGTACCACCGGATGATCACCCCAAGTGTCCAGCATGCCGACCGACTGGGATCCTTGACCCGGGAACACAAAGGCAAATGGTTTCATGAGCTTACTGTGAGTTTTGGAATTCGTTCCGGCCGCGGTTTCGTGCACGCTTGGACCTACAAGTGCAGCAGCACCGCACCCCAGGTGAAGCCGCCGCCAACACCTTCAAGCATCAACAATTGACCGGGCTTGATCTTGCCGCTGCGTACGGCCCCGTCGAGGGCCAGCGGTATGGAAGCGGCCGAGGTATTGCCGTGCTGGTCCACCGTGACAACCACTTTGTCCATCGGCAGTTTGAGCTTCTTGGCGGCGCTGTGCATGATGCGGATATTCGCCTGATGCGGCACCAGCCAGTCAATGTCAGCCGCCACTTTGCCGGCCTTCGCCAGTGTCGCGCGAGCGGCTTCATCTAGCACGCCGACAGCCAGTCTGAACACGGCCTTGCCATCCATTTTCAGCACCGGGTCGCCCAGCACCTTGCCGCCCGACACATGGCCGGGCACACACAGGATGCCAACGTGTTTGCCGTCGGCATGCAAATCGCTGGCCAGGATGCCCGGCGTATCCGACGCCTCCAGCACAACCGCGCCAGCGCCGTCGCCAAACAGCACGCAAGTGGTGCGATCCTTGAAGTCGAGAAGGCGTGAAAAGACCTCGGCGCCGATCACCAGGGCTTTGCTTGCGGCGCCGGTTTTGATCATGGCATCGGCGACGGTCAATGCGTAAATGAAGCCGCTGCACACCGCCTGTACGTCAAACGCTGCACTGCCGTGGGCGCCCAACCGGTTCTGCACGATGCAGGCGGTGGATGGGAAAACCATGTCCGGGGTGGATGTCGCGACGATGATCAGGTCAATGTCCTGGGCCTGCAGATTGGCAGCGTGCAAAGCCTTGCGCGCAGCCTCGAAGCCCAGATCGCTGCTGCACACACCAGGCGCAGCAAAGTGACGCGCCCGGATACCAGTGCGCTCGACAATCCAGTCATCAGAAGTCACAACCCCGCTTGCCGCCAGCTCGGCAGCCAGATCGGCATTGGTCAGACGACGCTCAGGAAGAAAGCTGCCGGTACCAGTGATACGTGAATAAGGACTCATTGTTCAGGGTAATGCGATCGCGTCGTCTTGCAGGGGAGTCGCCATATTAGTCAAAAGAGGGGCGGCATGCGAAATGCGGACTTTGACGCGGTCCAGCAAATTGTTGCGTGCAGCATCGTAGGCGCGGGCCAAGGCATACTCAAACGCAAGTTCATCGGCCGAGCCATGGCTCTTGAACACCAGCCCCCTCAAGCCGAGCAAGGCGCCACCGTTGTAACGACGATGATCCATGCGCTTCTTGAGCGCAGCAATGACTGGATAGGCACAAAGGGCAGAAATTTTTGTGAAAATATTGCGAGAAAACTCGGTTTTCAGGAAGTTCACGATCATGGTCGCCAAACCTTCGCTGGCCTTCAGGGCAACGTTGCCGACGAAGCCATCGCAAACCACGATATCGGCTGTGCCTTTGAAGATATCGTTTCCCTCTACATTGCCGTAGAAATTGAAGTCCCCCGCCGCCGACGCGGCCCGCAGCAGTTCGCCCGCCTTCTTGATGACTTCGTTGCCCTTAATGGCTTCTTCACCGATATTGAGCAGGCCAACCGTTGGATTATCGTTTCCGCTCAATACCGACACAAGGGCCGAACCCATCATCGCGAATTGCAGCAAATGCTCGGCCGAGCAATCGACATTGGCACCCATGTCGAGTACCGTGGTACCGCCCCCTTTGGCATTCGGAATTTGTCCGGCAATGGCAGGGCGATCGATGCCATCGAGCGTCTTGAGCAGATAACGCGAGATCGCCATCAAGGCCGCCGTATTGCCTGCCGATACAGCGGCTTGCGCCGCGCCATCCTTGACCTGCTGTATCGCCACCCGCATGGACGAGTCCTTCTTGCGCCGCAGCGCCACCTCGAGCGGATCATCCATCCCCACCACCTCGGTGGCGACCATCACTTTGGCCCGCACGTGGGAGAAGGCGCCCACGCTGTCAGCAAGCCCGACCAGCACGAGCAAGGCATCAGCGTGCTTATCGAGAAAATTACGACAGGCGGGCAGGGTCACGGCGGGGCCGTGATCACCGCCCATGCAGTCAACAGCAATGGTTATCATGGGACATCAGTGCCGCCAGGCGGACAGCAACGGTTACCGGACGCATAAAAGACAAGGCCCGATGCTACAAACATGGTAGCTTCGGGCCTTGACCGGTAAAAGATTATCAGGCTTCTGATTTGGTCTTGAGCACTTTGCGGCCACGGTAAAAGCCAGTTGGGCTGATGTGGTGACGCAGATGGGTTTCACCCGTGGTGGGCTCAACCGCGATGCCCGGAACAACCAAGGCATTGTGCGAGCGGTGCATACCGCGCTTTGAAGGGGACTTCTTGTTTTGTTGGACGGCCATGATCCGCTCCTAAACATGGGCGCTGCGCTTCTCGCAACACCCCGGGTTGGTGGAAAACGCGGCAACGACAGCCCGCGCGAAGCCTTTGATTATAGAACAAGTTGCCAACTTAGTTTGTACGACCGGTTTTGAGCTTCGCCAGGGCAGCAAAGGGCTGGGTCCTTTCCGCCAGCGCAGCATCAAAATCCGGGTCCGCCACGGCCAACTTGAGCGCCACGGGGCAGGTCTCGTGGCGCGGCACCAGAGGCAAGGCCATCAAAACCTCGTCCTCGATCAAATCGACCAGACTGAAGTCCGGGCTCAGGACCAGCACATCTTCCTCCGCCTCGGCATCCTGGGCCGCAGCCGCCTCTTCGCTTTCACAAAACCGGTAGGACTGCTGGACCCGCACGGAAATGTCGACCGGCCCCATGCAGCGCTGACAGGTCAAAGGCAAACTGGTATTGAGCGTCAAATGCAGCCAGACCTGTTCCGCGCCTGAATCATCGATTCGAAGTTCCCCCTGGGCGGACCATTCGAGCACGTTTTCAGCACCCAATCCACCAGTTTCCTGTACCAGCCGTTCGTATTTCGACAGCCTGTCGTGTCCAGCGAGAAGGCCGACAGCATGCGCAAATGCCCGGACATCCAGGTGCTTCGGGGGAGACTCTTGTTTCATGCCTGCAGTGTAAGAGAATGAGGGCATGCCCGCACCAAATTACCGAAAACTCATCCTCGGCTCGACATCGCCTTACCGTCGCGAGTTGCTCGGACGCCTGCGCATTCCATTTGAAGTGGCCGCCCCCGACGTCGACGAAACACCGCAGGTTTCAGAAACACCGCAGGTTTCAGAAACACCACGGCAGCTGGCTTGCCGCCTGGCGATGGAAAAAGCCCGTGCCGTAGCGGCTCAATTCCCGGCCTGCGTGGTGATCGGTTCGGACCAGGTCGCAGACCTCGACGGCCAGACCCTGGGCAAACCCGGCAACCACGCCCGCGCAACGGCCCAGTTGCAGCAAATGCGCGGCAAGACCGTGATCTTTCAAACCGCTGTGGCTGTGGTCTGCCTTGAAACGGGTTTTGCGCAGATGGATCTGGCCCCGGTCAAGGTGCGGTTTCGTGAACTCACCGACGCCGAGATCGAACACTACTTGCTGGCAGAAACCCCGTACGACTGCGCCGGCAGCGCCAAGAGCGAAGGCCTGGGCATTGCCCTGCTCGAGTCGATCGACAACGACGACCCAACCGCCCTGGTCGGCCTGCCCCTGATCCGCACCTGTCGCATGATCCAGGCGGCAGGCGTCAAGGTGCTATGAATATGACAGCAAACAGTTCCAACCCGGCGCCTGCCCCTAAAGGCCGTCTTTACCTGGTTCCGGCACCGCTGGATTTCGGCTGCGCCCCGCAGCCCGACCTGCAGGACAGCATGCCGCTGGGCACTATAGCCGTGGCCGCGCGATTGCAGCACTGGATCTGCGAAAACGCCAAATCGACGCGCGCCTACCTGCAGCGCATCGGCCAAGTGGTCCCGCTGCAAAGTGCATTGCAGGCGCTGCACATCCAGGAACTGCCGCGCGAGGTGCACAAGAAGGGCGACCATCAGGGCAACTTCGACGCGCGTCCCCTGCTGGCGCCGGCGCTGGCCGGTAACGACATCGGTCTGGTGAGCGAAGCCGGCATGCCCGCCGTGGCCGATCCCGGTTCATCGGTCGTGCGCGCCGCCCATGAACTGGGATTGAAGGTGATACCGTTGACCGGCCCGGTATCGATCCTGCTGGCACTGGCAGCCAGCGGACTTAACGGCCAGAATTTCGCGTTCGTCGGTTACCTGCCGCAGGACGCCTCAGAACGGGTCCAGCGCATCCGTGAACTCGAATCGCTGGCCCTGAAAACCGGGCAGACCCAGTTATTCATCGAGACGCCCTACCGCAACGCCGCCATGCTGCAAGCCCTGCTGCAGACCCTGCAACACAATACGCGGCTTGCCGTTTCCAGCGGCCTGACCCTGGAGCGCGGCGTCTGCTGCAGCGACACCGTGAAGAACTGGCGGCACAAAACTTCGCCGTTGGACAACGCGACGCCTGCTGTGTTTGCCTTGGGCCGTTAAGGCTGATCAGCGCAAAGTGGTTGACGACCGCAGCGCGCGCACCGAGCCTTCGCCGATCGCAGCGCCAAAGCGCTTGGCCAAACGCTCGGCCACGTTTTCACGCCGCGTGTAGTCAATGATCTCCTCGGCCTTGACAACCTCGCGCGCCACAAAGTCGAGACTGCCCAACTGGTCCGCCAGCCCGAGTTCAATGGCCTGCTGGCCGCTCCAGAACAGTCCACTGAAGGTCTCCGGTGTTTCCTTCAACCGCTTGCCACGGCCGGCCTTGACCACATCGATGAACTGGTGGTGAATCTGGTCGAGCATGGTCTGGGCAAAAGCCCGCTGCTTCTCGGTCTGCGGACTGAACGGATCGAGAAACCCCTTGTTCTCGCCCGCCGTCATGAGGCGGCGCTCGATACCGAGCTTGTCCATCAACCCGGTGAAGCCAAATCCGTCCATCAAGACACCGATGCTGCCCACGATGCTGGCCTTGTCGACAAAAATCTTATCCGCCGCAACCGCGATGTAGTAAGCGGCTGAAGCGCAGGACTCTTCAACGACGGCGTAAACCGGCTTCTTGTGCTTGAGCTTGAGCCGCAGAATCTCGTCGTTGATGATGCCGGCCTGCACCGGACTGCCGCCGGGTGAATTTATCAGCAACACCACCGCCCGCGCGCCCTCGTCCTCAAACGCAGCACGCAAGGCCGCCACGATGTCATCCGAGTTGGCCTCGGCCCCAGACGCAATTTCGCCCTTGACTTCCACCACGGCCGTATGCGGCGCCGCGCCATCCTTGGCCGGACCGTTGTGGTCCATCACACCCCAGACGACCAAAATGAAGATGATCAACCAGGTGAATCGAAAGAACGTGCGCCAACGGCGCGTCAGCCGCTGCTCGTTGAGCGAGGCAAAAGCCAACCGTTCCAGGGTCGCACGCTCCCAACCCCGACCATCCTGACGTTCCTCTTTGCCGCTGGCGCTGCCGTCCTGGCCGTCAAACGCAGAGTCCGTACGCCTGGTCGAATCAGGTTCTGGGTTGTTGACCGGGGCGGTCGGCATGTCGGGTTCGTTCATTTCAGGACTCGGGAAGGTTCAGGTTGGGCCCAGTATGCCAGTGGACGAGGCCATCGCGTTCCGACACCTCGATTTTGACCAATCCGCCGCGGCACGGACCACCGCGGCAGGCGCCCGTTTGTGGCTGGTACATGGCGCCGTGCGTGGCGCAGATCAGGTATTGCCCGGAACCGTCAAAAAAGCGGTTCGGCACGAAATCCATTTCCATCGGCACATGGGCGCATCGATTCAGGTAGGCATAGACCCGGCCTTCGAAACGAATCGCAAAGGCACGGCAGTTGCGCGGGCCATGGCGCACGTCGAAGGAAACGGCTTGCGCGCTGTCGAGCAGATCAGCCGAGTTGCACAGAAAGACGGTCACGGTCATGGTGGAGGCTGTTTGTTCAGGCGTTTGACAGCAACCAGTCGTGCAGCTCGCGCACGGTGTGTGCGACAAAACGCGGGCTCAGGACATGGAAGGCGTCCGGTTCATGGGCGCCGTAGCTGACCCCGACGCTGTGGCAGCCGGCGTTGAGCGCCATCTGCAGGTCGTGCGTTGTGTCGCCAATCATCAGCGTGCGCTCGGGCGTCACGCCAAACTCGCGCATCAGTTCGTGCAGCATGCGCGGATGCGGTTTGCCGGCCGTTTCATCTGCGGTTCGCGATGCGTCGAACATGCCGAGCAGTTCCACCGCCTGCAACACGTCATCCAGCCCCTGGCGATTCTTGCCGGTGGCGACCGTCAGCCAATGCTGGCGCGACTTCAGCTCGGTCAGCATCGGCAAGACACCGTCAAACAGGCTGATGTTGTGCTTGTGGGCGATGTAATGGTGACGGTAGCGCGCACCGAGTTCGGGGTAGCGCTCGACCGGCACATCGGGCGCGGCGTGGGCCAGCGCCTGCATCAAGCCCATGCCGATGACATAGGCGGCATCGCGGTCGCTCGGAATGGCGCCGCCGACGTCGCGCACCGCATGCTGGATGCAGCGCGTAATGAGCGCCGTGGAATCGAACAGCGTGCCATCCCAGTCGAAGGCGATCAGGTCAAATTGGCGGGCGCGGGGCATATCAGGAGGGGGAGCTTGCAGCATGGGTAACAAAGGCTTCCAGTTCAGGGGGGAGTTCGGTCAGCAGTTCGACTCGTTCGCCACTCGCGGGATGGTTGAACTGCAGGCGCCAGGCGTGCAGAAACATACGTTTCAAAGCGGGCAGGGCAGCGGGCCGCTGCAAGGCCTTATTCAGTTCGAAATCACCATACTTATCGTCCCCAAGGATGGGATGCCCTTCACTGGCCAGATGGACGCGGATCTGGTGCGTACGGCCTGTCTTCAGGGTGACTTCGAGCAGCGTCAATTCCAGCGGAATGTCCTTGGCCGATGTCAGCGTGCAGGCAAGTCGCTGCGCCACCTTGACCAGCGTGACTGACGGCATGCCATCTGGATCGTCCTTCGAAACAACCTTAACGCGCCGCTCGCCGTCCGCCAGCAGATACTTGTGCAGCGGCTTGTCCAGTACTTTCTTGTTCGCAGGCCAGCGCCCGGCCACCAGCGCCAGATAGGTCTTGCCGGTTACGCGTTCCCGAAACTGGTCCTGCAGGTGTTTGAGGGCGCTTCTCTTCTTGGCAATCAACAGGATGCCGCTGGTGTCCCGATCCAGCCGGTGCACCAGTTCCAGAAACCGGGCTTGCGGGCGCGCCATGCGCAGCTGCTCGATCACGCCAAAGCTCACGCCGGAGCCGCCATGCACCGCCACGCCGGCCGGCTTGTCGATGGCCAGCAGATGCTCGTCCTCCAGCAGAACGGCAAACTCCCGCGCCGGCGCGCCACGCGCCACCTGATCCGCCATTGCCTGGGTCTTTTCAGCTACGCGCTCGGAAACCCGCACCGGCGGCAGGCGCACCAGGTCGCCTGCGACGACCCGGGTATCAGCAGAGGCACGACCCTTGTTGATCCGGACTTCGCCGCTGCGAATGATGCGGTAGACATGGGTCTTGGGCACGCCCTTGAGCTGGCGCAGGAGAAAATTATCCAGCCGTTGACCCGCATCCTCTTCGTCCACGCGCACTGTTTTTACCTGGGGCAGGTGCGGATCTGGATTGACCCCTATAATGTGTTTCACTAGCGATGCGCTGTAAGTGGTTGATTTGACTGACAGTTAAATCGTGGTTTAGGTGGAGTTTAGTTCACCCACCATCACCAGCCCCACTAGTTAAGTCGATACCGCCGTTTGCCAACACACGCAAACCACAAGCCAGTTGCTTGCGGTGGCCTGCAAAACAGACGGTCAAGGCGACGCATTGAAACACTGAAATGGAATACCCCAAGTTCGCAGACGCGCTGTCTGTGAACGGAATGAAGCAAGATGTTTGTGTTGATGAGTCTGATTGTCAGTTGCCTGCGGGACGTTTTCGTCCCGTTCCTTGGCATTGATCGGCCATCGGCGCCCGTTACAAGGGCGCAACCCGCTGTTTACAAGATAGCCTTTCCACAGCCAAACCTCCTCGCTCCCCTCCACGCGCCTACACTAAGACTCATCGTTTGAGTCTTGGTTCTCCGGCAATTCCTCCTCACTTCAAAGCGTCAGTTCCGGTATCAGTAGCTCGTCATGAGCTGATGTGTTATTTGAATTGAAGGAACGCTACCCATGAAACGGATGCTGATCAACGCCACGCAGGCTGAAGAACGCCGCCTGGCCATCGTCGACGGACAAAAACTCCTCGACTACGAAATCGAAATTGAAGGGCGCGAACAGCGCAAGGGCAACATCTACAAGGCCGTCGTCACACGCGTCGAGCCTTCGCTGGAAGCCTGCTTTGTCGACTACGGCGAAGACCGCCACGGCTTCCTGCCATTCAAGGAAATATCCAAGCAGTACTTCCAACAAGGCGTCTCCGTCAGCCAGGCCCGCATCCAGGACGCGATCCGCGAAGGCCAGGAACTGCTGGTGCAAGTTGAAAAGGAAGAACGCGGCAACAAGGGCGCAGCCCTGACCACCTTCGTGTCGCTGGCCGGCCGCTACGTCGTGCTGATGCCCAACAACCCGCGCGGTGGCGGTGTCTCGCGCCGGATTGAAGGCGAAGACCGGGCCGAGCTCAAGGAAGCGCTCGACCAGCTCGAATACCCCAACGGCATGAGCATCATTGCCCGCACCGCCGGCATCGGCCGCGCAGCGCCCGAACTGCAGTGGGACCTGAACTACCTGCTTAAGCTTTGGACCGCCATCGACGGCGCCGCCAAGGGTGCCAAGGGTGCCTTCCTGATCTACCAGGAATCGAGCCTCGTGATCCGCGCCATCCGCGACTACTTCAACAACGACATCGGCGACATCCTGATCGACACCGACGACGTCTATGAGCAAGCCCAGCAGTTCATGGCCCACGTCATGCCCGAGCATGCCGCGCGCGTGAAACGCTACCGTGACGACGCGCCGCTGTTCAGCCGCTTCCAGATTGAGCACCAGATCGAATCGGCCTATGCCCGCACTGTGCAGTTGCCCAGCGGCGGCGCGATTGTGATCGACCACACCGAAGCCCTGGTTTCGGTCGACGTCAACTCGGCGCGCGCCATCAAGGGTGGCGACATCGAAGAGACCGCGACCCGCACCAACCTCGAAGCCGCTGACGAAGTGGCGCGCCAGATGCGCTTGCGCGATCTGGGTGGCCTGATCGTGATCGACTTTATCGACATGGAAGAGAGCCGCAATCGCCGCGACGTGGAAAACCGCCTGCGCGACGCGCTGCGCCAAGACCGCGCACGCGTGCAGTTCGGCACGATCAGCAAGTTCGGCCTGATGGAAATGAGCCGCCAGCGCCTACGCCCGGCGCTTTCTGAAGGCGCTTCCATCCCGTGCCCGCGTTGCGGTGGCTCCGGCCATATCCGCGACACCGAATCGAGCGCGCTGCAAATCCTGCGCATCATCCAGGAAGAATCGCTCAAGGACAACACAGCATCGGTGCTGTGCCAGGTTCCGGTCGAGGTCGCTTCCTTCCTGCTCAACGAAAAACGCGCTGAGATCGCCAAGATCGAGATCAAGCAGCGCATCAACGTGCTGATGGTTCCAAACAAGACGCTGGAAACGCCGAACTACAAGTTGGAGCGCCTCAAGCACGACGACCCGCGCCTGGACAATGTGGAGGCTAGCTACAAGATGGCCGAGGAGGCCGAAGACGCCGTTGCCGTCACACGCCGTTCACAAGAGCCCACCAACAAGCAGACCCCCATCATCAAAGGCGTGCTGCCCGATGCGCCGGCGCCAGTGGCCGTGCCGAAACCCGAGGTGGTCAAGCAGCCCGTGGCAGCCGCACCGCACGCCCATGCCAAGCCGGCCCACGCCGCGCCCGCACCGACAGAAAAGGGCTTCTTCGGCTGGTTGAAGCAACTGTTTGCGCCCGCACCGCCACCCCCGCCCGCGCACAAGTCGCACGACGAAGCTGGCAAGGACGAAAAGCGCGAAGGTCGCCCGAATCGTGACGGCTCCCGTCGCGGCGAGCCACGTGGCGAAGCCCGCACTGAAGGTCGCCCTGAAGGCCGTGGCGGCCGTGGCGAAGGTCGCGGTGGCCGCGGTGGCCGTGGCCGTGGCGAGCGCGCCGGCCAGGGTCCGCGCGAACGCCTGGATGCCGAAGGCAAGCCGATGGCAACCGAAATCGGCGCAAATGGCACACGCCCGACGCCCGACATGGCAGGCCAGGAAGGACCGCGCAACGAACAACGTGGCGACCGGTCGCCGCGCGCGGAGCGCAGCAACCGGGGTGAACGCGGACGCGGCGAACGCATCGAGCAAGGTGAACGCACTGCCCCGTCGGAACGCGGCGAACCGCGTGGCGAGGTTCGCGGCGAACGCCGCCCTGATCGCAACCGGCGTCCGGATGAGGGCTCACGCTCCGAGGCAACCGAGGCGCAGGCCAGTCTGCCGCTTGACGGCATCGCAGCAGCGGCAATTGAGCCGACAGCAGAAGCCGAGCGCGAGCATGGTGGCAGCGAATCAGGAGCGCCACGCACCGATGGTACGCAGTCGCGGGAGCGCCGCCCGCGTGGCCGCGATCGTGACCGGGCACCACGCGGCGAACGTGCCGAGCGCACCGAAGCCGGCGAGCGCCAGGAACGGTTCGACGTGCCGGAGGAACCGGTAGCGGAACAAGGCTCGGAAGAGCCGCGCAAGTCCTACTTCGCGCAGCCTGCCGAGACAACACCGGCAGCAGCACCGGCAAACCAGGCCGAGTCCGCAGCCCCGGTCGCGCCGATCGACATCGCAGCCGCCCCACCCGTGCCGCAAACCGCACCAGCAGCAGCGCCCGCGCCAAAGGCCATACCGGTCGCCGAACCGGCAAGGGGATTGCCCGCATTGCAGCCGTTTGTGCTGCCGCTGACCGAGTTGACCGAAGTGGCGCAAGGTTCGGGTTTGGTATGGGTGAACTCGGACGCCGAGAAGATTGCAGCTGTGCAGGCAGCGATCGCTGCCGAGCCGAAACCGATCCGCGTGCCGCGCGAGCGCCCGGCACCAGTCCAGCTCGATACCGGTCCGCTGGTGTTGGTGGAAACCAAACGCGACCTGGGCAATATGACGCTGCCTTTCGAGGCGAATCAATAAACCAAGCAGACCGGCGTCCCGGCGCGGACACATTGAATCAGGGCACTTCGGTGCCCTTTTCTTTGACCATTTGGCTTTCACAACGCTATTGGCCCAAATGCTAAAGTCCCTCCCATGATGACAGCTTGCTTGCGCTACGTGTGCAAGCGTTACCTGTATTCGTTGAGTACTTGACGTGTATTCATTCGTTGCATGTCAATACGGGTGACTGACGATGACGTTGGGGCTGCAGCGCCATCACCCCCCGTTTTTGAGATAGACAAAGTGAATGTGGCCGGCAAGAATACGGCTCACTGCCCAGCCGGTTCCGCCTCATGCTCGCACCAATTCATCCAGAAAGACCATGGAGAAGATTGACCTCAAAAAAGATCTAATTCCATTTCTAATTCATTAGTGCAATAATATCTTCATCAATCCTGATGGAGAAAGTAATGTCACGTCCTGCCAGCGGAGATGAACAAATATTGATGGATGCACG